>Ga0222716_10001033_pt1 | contig 23504 bp, 15 predicted proteins | sample C33_13DmetaG_FD_165044 | JGI IMG/M metagenome (GOLD analysis project Ga0222716, IMG submission 165044) | Estuarine water microbial communities from San Francisco Bay, California, United States - C33_13D | ecosystem: Environmental > Aquatic > Marine > Unclassified | place: USA: California... | reverse complement strand
ACGAACAACTAAAGCTACTACTATTCCTCGTGCATCCCCTTCGTGGTGGTTGGAATCGAGGCTGACGCGCCAAAGACATCCATCTCGAGCGCGTCTTCGCTCGCGCGCCGAATCGCCGCCGCGCTCGCGAGAAGAAACGGTAGGGCGACGAGCCATTTCAAGGCGATCTCGTAATTTTCGTGAAACGAAACCGAATACGCGTCTTCGTCGGCGATCAAGTTGACATCTTGAACGCGCACTCGGATCTCCCCGCGCGTTTTCGTCGATGGAACGCCCACCCGAAGCGTGTACCGACCGGCGCGATCGTGTCGAGTTGAGACGACCTTCTTGAAACCATCCAAACTCGTCACCGTAATCGCAACCTTGTACGGCGCGAGCGACGATTTCCTTGCCTTGGCGTGATCGAGCACGCGTCTGTCGATGATTTCATAAACCACATCAACGTACGTTCCACGAATGACGCGATAAGCGCGATCGTACAGCGCCACGCCGAAATAATCGTAGCGAGACACGTGATCGCTCGACGTCAACGCCAACGCGTTAAACTTTGACCCTTTCGCCTTGAACGCTCGCACGTGACCTTCCATCGTGGAAATTATCACGTCGAGCTCGCCGAAGCCGGCGAAAGAGGTGACCAATGGCGCGGCGTAAATCTTTTCCGCGATGTCAAAGACGTCGCGGCATCGACTTCGGCCCTCGAGCACGTGCACCACGCCGTCGTGCGCGGCGACGATGACATCGAGCCCGCGTTTCGTTTGACGAAGTTTCGTGAGCGCTATCGGGGCGAGAATTTTATCGCCCACGTACACCGGCCAGTGCTCGCGCGCGGTGCCGTCTTTGGCGCGAAACGCGTGCACGGCGCCAGAGGTGTCGCCGACGACGATTTCGATTTCGTCGTCGCCGTCGATGTCTCCTACGCTCGCCGCGACGGCAATCCGAGACTCGACGTGCTTGTTCCAAAGCTCGACACCGTTCGATTTAAACACCGCCACCGTGCCGCGAACGTCGCACGCGATGAGTTCGATGTCACCATCCGAGTCGACGTCCGCGGCGGTGACTTGCGCTTCCATCTGTCCGAGCCGTCGAGGCCATCCCGGCAAGGGATTTCCCGAAACGCCGTCCACGACGTGCAAAACGCCGGCGTACGTGCCGATCACGATGTCCAATCGCCCATCGCCGTCGACATCGACGAGCGTCGGCGTGGCGTACGCTCTGGCTTTGAACAACGCCGTCGCCGCGCTCTGATCGAGCGCGATCGAGCGCTCGACGGACAAGTCCTCGCCGTTCAACACCACCACCGCCGTCGCGGCGTACCGCTTCGGGTCGACGTCGTCTTCAAAGCGCACGGAAGAATCGAAATAATACGACACCGCGAGCACGAGCTCGGGTTCGCCGTCGCCGTCCACGTCGCCGACGGCGGGCGTGCACAACACGTGCGCGTCCACGAAGACTCGCCCGTCCACCGCTCGCCGCGCCTCGACCGACCCACCCGCGGCGTCGCGCGTCGAATCGCCGCCACCATCGATCGCGTCCCAACCGCGATCGCTCCTCGCCTCTTCCTCCGCGCTCGTCGTCGTCGACGCGTCGTCCTCGTCCTCCTCGTCCTCGTCCTCCTCGTCCAACAACCGCCTCGATCCCGGCGCGCGTCGTCCCGCCTCGCGCCGCAGCTCCGCCTCGCGCGGATCGCGCCCCTCGCCCCCATCCGCCTCGTCGTCGCCGCGCCGATCGATCGCCATCGCCAGCGGCGCCAACCGCGTCGTCGCGCGCGTCCGCTCGCCGTCGAACGTCGCGCACTCGCCCGCGAGCGACGCGCGCGCGAGCGCCTCCCCGATCCGCACCACCCCGCCCCGCGCCGCCGCGTAGCCCCGCGCGCCCCACGTCGCGCCGTCCACGTCGACGCCCGCGAGCCCGTCGAGCGCGCCGACGCGCGCGCGCGTCGTCTGCGTCACGCACGCGCCGCGGCCGTCCCGGTCGACGTCCTCGGCGAGCGGCGTCGCGTACACCGACGCGTGCGTCTCCGCGCGCCACGCGAGCTCGAGCGCGAGCGCGAGCGCGCCGTCGCACGGCGCTCGCGCGCGCGCGCGACCCGCGCGCGCGTCGTCGTCGGCGCGCGCGCGTCGCGATCGGAAATCGCGTTCGGACGACGCATCGGTCGCGCGCGTCGCGCCCGCGGTTCGAAGCGCCGCCGCGAGCGCGAGCGCGAGCGCCGGGACGACCGCCGCGCGTCGTCTCGCGCCGCGGCGCGTCATGGCGCGCTGTGCGGCGCTCGGGACGACGACGACGCGCGCGTCCGTGCGCATCGCGTCGTCGCGACGTCGTCACAAAAAGTCGCGACGCGGCGCGACATGGCGTCGATCGCGCTCGCGCGCCTGGGCGAGGAGCGAAGAAACTGGCGGCGCGACCGCCCGCCCGGATTCTTCGCGCGTCCCGAGACGACGGCGACGGGGGAGACGAATCTGTTTCGATGGCGGTGCTCGATACCGGGCGCGCGAGGGACGCTCTGGGAGGGCGCGCACGTGCCGCTCGCGATGGAGTTCCCGCGGGAGTACCCGGCGAAACCGATGAAGTGCAAGTTTCCCGCGGGGTTCTATCACCCGAACGTGTACCCGAGCGGGACGGTGTGCCTGAGCATCCTGAACGAGGACGAGGGGTGGCGGCCGAGCGTGACGGTGAAGCAGGTGGCGCTGGGGATACAGGAGCTGCTGGATAATCCGAACGAGAAGTCGCCGGCGCAGAGCGATGCGTACGTGGCGTACACGACGGATAGGGCGAAGTACGAGCGGAGGGTGAGGGAGGAGGTGGCGAAGTATCCGCCGCCGGAGTAGCGAGGGACGCCGAGCGCGAGCGAAGCGATTGGATTGAAATGATGGCGCCTAATTGAAGAATAGCGCGCAGAACGAAGCTTGAATCGCGAGAGATCCGAATCGGGAGGCGGTGCGATTAGTTACCGGCGGCGGCGGCGGCTTGCGCGCGCTGTTCGGCCTGAGACGCGCGAAGTTGCATGGCCAACTTGCTGCCGCTGTCGTAAATCGAGCCCGGGTACGCGCCCGAGGCGGAGATGCGCGGGATCTCGCCGCCACCCTTGATGAAGGCGTAATCGACGTAGAGCGGGTCGAGCTGCGCCGGGGCGACGCTCAACGGACCGCCCGGAATGCACTGATCGGTGCATTGCTTGAGGTTCTTGATGATGGTCACCGCCGGCCCCGGGGCGCGCTTGCCCAAAATGCGCTGCGTCTCGTACACGTCGAGCAAACGCGCGCACGTGCCGTCTTGGGCCACAATATCGATACCTTTTTGACGATCCTCGTAGATGTACGGCGCGAGAGCGGCGAGTTCGTTCGGGCCGAGACCCATGCGACGGAACCAGGCGATGAAATCCTCGGCGTTGCCGTTGACGAGCGGAATCAAGCCTTCGGGATCGGGGCCGTCGGCGTCGCGGCGACCGATGCGAATTTTCGCCCCCAAGAACGGGTTGGTACCGATGAACAAGAACTCATAGTTCTTATCGTCCCCGACTTCCTCCATGTAATCCGCCTTGAACTGTCTGCGAGCCGCGAAATGCGGCACGATGGCGATCAAATCCGCGTACGTAATCGGCTGCGTCGTCTTCGCGTCCACAGCCTTTTTAATCTTCTCGATCGAATTGAACGCCGGCTTCAATCCAGCATTTTCTGGACGGTCGAGTTCGAACCGAATGCTTCCGTTCAACCCATTCTTCTTACCGACGACGGAGAACGTCCCCAAATCCGCCAACGCCAATCGGAAATACGACCCAAAGTCCAAATCAATATTCTCCTCGATGATCGGCGCGATGAACTGCGCAAACTCGATCTGCGCCTTGGATTTGTTCGCCCCCGTCGTTCCTCGGTACCCCTCTTCTCGAGTCAACGGCTTGACCTCGAGATCCGGGAGCAAAATTTCCCGTTTCGGCGGCGGCGGCTTTTCGACGAGCAAGTTGGACAGGTAATCTTGCACATCCGCCTTGGCGCTCCCGACCGCCCCCGCGGTGCCGACCGCACCCGCGAACAGCGTCGCGATCGCTCGACGACGCGTCGTCGCATCGCCGACCGCGTCTTCGGCGTCGTTCGCGCGCGCATTCGCGCGAACGACGCGCGCGATCGCGTTCGAGCGCGATGACGTCTGTTGACGCTTCGACGTCGTTTGACGAACCGCGAGCGTCGCCGAGGCGTTGGCGAGCGGCGCGAAGGCGTGCATGATTACGCTTTCGCGCGAACCGGTCGCGCGCGGTGCGTCGCGGCGTGGTGTGCCGTCGGATGTGGCGATTACGCGACGACGGTGATGAGAAATATCTGCGACGGCGCGCGACTTTATCCAGTGCGGTCGAACCGCGCTCGGGCGCGACCCGAGCGAGCGAAACGCGATGCGAACGACGTGCGCGCCGGCGAGAGGTTTGTTTGTGTCAGTGTCAATGTTTTCAAGCTACTAAGAAAATGGTTTGGCCTACTCGCGTCGTCGAAGCGCGCGCTCACTCCTCCTCCATGTACCCCGTGTCGCGAGCTTCCTGGACTTGCGCGTACACGGCTTCGGATATCAACGGCGCTTCGGGGATCAAACCCTGAAGGGCGTTGAACATGGAGTACCCGAGCGCGAAGAACGAGTTGGCGAGGATCCAAAGCTCCATCCACTCGCCGACCCAGCTCACCATGATGAACATCGGCATGTATTGCAGGATCAAACCGCCGAGCATGCAACAGATATCGAGCAAGATGGCTTGCATTGTGCAATACCGCACAAAGTACGGAAGCTTCTCGTTACGCACGACGAGCAAGAACAGCGCGAAGAAGGTCATGAACGGAATGAACGAGTTCCCGTAAAAGAGCTGCATCGCCGGGGCGAAGATGAACATCGCGTGCTTGAACAGCGGCAAAGCCTCGTACGCGCTGTGCGTGAACGCAATCGTCCCCATCAACGGAATCACGAACGGTATCACCGCCAAGATTCGCAAGTAAGGCGCCGGTCGTATCTTACCCTCGTTCGCCTCGTCCCTGCCGAACCACAGCTCTAAAAATCCCTTGCCCTTGTTCCCGTTCGGCGACGGTCGAAACGGCATCTTAAACGAATCCGGAATCGCATCCGACGACGCCCGCGTCTGCGTCAGCGCGAACGACCGTAATTCACATCGTCAGTCTCGAGCGTTTTCCCGCGTTCACATCGGCGCGCATCGCCGTCCGTCGTCTTCGCCGCGAACCGAACACGACGTCCTCGCGCGCCCTCGCGCTCTAACCCTCAACCCATCACCACCGCCGCGCCTCGAATCGCCCTCGAGCGCGTCTCTCCGTCCCCGCGCTCGCGGCGTCGCGATCGCGCGATTTCACGCGCACCTCCACGCGTCGTCCCGCGCGCGCGGCGACGTCGCGCGCGCCGTCCCGCGCGCTCGACGTCCCGCATCGCGCGCGCGCAACCCTGACCCGCGCGCGCGTCGTCTCCGTCGTCCGCTCGCGCGCGCGCGCGCGCCGCGGCGCCGCGGCGTCGACAGGGACGTCGGTGTAAATCGCGCGCATGTTCGCTCGCGCGTTCGCTCGCGACGGCGCGTCGCGCGCGCGTGTGCGGCCGCGCCATCGCGACGTCGCGCGCGTGCGCTATCAGTCGCCGTATTTAACGAACGCGCCCGTCGCGCGCGCGCGGCATCGCGCGACGCGCGCGCGGCATGGGCGCCGCGTGCCGCAGGCCGCGCGTCGACGATCGCGACGTCGCGCGTCGTCCCGACGGCGACGTCGACGCGTTGTTCCACGACGCGCTTCACGACGCGTTCGAGATCGATTGGGACGCGGACGTGCGATGCGACGCGAATTTCGACGTCGCGCGCGCGCGGCGCGAGTGGACGCGCGCGCCGGACGCGCCGACGACGGCGGACGCGCGCGAGAGCGATGCCGAACGGTTGGCGGCGCTGGGCGAGCTCGAGGCGGCGCTGTGGATGATGGCGCGGGAGGACGGCGCGGAGCGCGCGCGGAGCGAGGCGTCGACGCGACGAATCGACGCGTGGCGGGACGTGTACGAGCAAGCGATCGCGCTGAACGACGTGGAGTTGGAGGAACATCACGATGGATGGAAACCTGTGGATAAGGGGGCGAAGCGAGCGGCGCATCATCGGCGACAGGCGAGCGTGGAGGTGGACGCGGAGGTCATCATCGGAGCGAATCACAGCCGTCGAGCGTCGAGCGTGGACTTTGGGTCGCGGAGGACGTCGAGCGTGGATTTCGGGCGGACGCGAGCGAGCGAGAGTGCGAGTCGACGGACGTCCAGCATAGATTTAGGGCGGGGGTTGAGTCGACAGCGGACTTCGAGCGTGGATTTCGGGGGCGCGAGCGACGCTCGGAGAAGTTTGCGGCAGTCGGGTGCCGACGTCGAGGTGAGTTTAGGACGGGCGGATACCGAGAAACGAGGTGTGATTGATTTTGGCGAACTCACCGATCTCGCGGGTTCGCAAGCGTCGATGTCGGACGGGGAAGAAGACCCGTTGGCGCCTCAGTATCGAAGACGGGGACGGGGCAGACACTCGAGGAGCGGCAGCGTGAGTTCGAGCGACGGCGCCGCCGTCGCGACGCAACCAGATCCGGTGAGCGAGAGCGAGAGCGGAGGTGAAAACAGCGTGCGTGGAGTCGCTGGCGTGCCGGGGGTGGTGCAAGAAACGTTCGAGGCCGACCCTGATTTGGACGAGCGTTTGGTAATATACTACGGACGCTTCAAAGGCGGAACGGTGCACAGCATCAAACTGAGCGCGACGTTTGACGCGCCGCCGCATAGACTCGTCGCCATCGCGCGCGAATGGGATTTAATGACGCTTTGGAACGTCTATGCCATAGAAACGTCCATAATGCTCGTTCGCGGGCTCACGCACTTGGTCGTGTACTCCGCCATTTGGCTTCCCTGGCCGTTGAGCTCTCGAGACAAAATCATCGTCATCGACTCGACGTACGTCGGTCAACCGCCGTTGCGAGCGTACGATCACTTGAACATCCCCGGCATGGATGAGTTCGAATCAGAAGTCCCACATTCGTGTGCGATATTACTCACTCGAACCAACAAACCGGGCGACGACCTGGGTACGGGCGCGCCACCGTCTGCCAAATCGCGCAAGCGCATCGAATTCGTCGGCAATTGCGGCATGCGCATGCGCGCGCTCCCGCCCGCCGCCGGTTCAAAATCCATCCGCACCCGCGGCGACATCGTCGTCCACGCCGACGTCAGGATGCGTTTCATCCCCGCCCCCGTCGTGCGTTTCGTCCTTCGCGTCATGGCCCCGTGGGTCCATCGCATGATCGACAAGATGCTCAAATCGCCAAAGTATTTCGGCGCGAGCGATTCGTTGTTTCAGCCGCGCATCGACGCCAATCCTGATTTATATCGCATGATTCGCCGACGGTTGGGCGAACCCGAATTCGACGACGTCACCGCCGAGGTCATCGCGCCCGCCGCCCTCGCGCGCGCGCAACCATCCGCGTCGTCGTCGTGATGTATTCTCATCCAATTCTAACGCCCTCGCGCGCGCCGATTCGCCCGGCGCCTTCGCGCCGACGAGACGATTCCAGTCGTCACAGACCGTCGCGTCTTTCGGTCTCGGCGATCGCGCCGATGTCGCGCGAGACCCGCGTCGCGCACGACGACCGCGCGTGCGCGTACGACGTCCTGGGCGTCGCGCGCGACGCCCCGTTCGACGAGATTCGTCGCGCGTATCGTCGACAAGCCATGCGATGGCACCCCGATAAAAATCCCGACGGCCGCGACGCGTTCGAGCGCGCGTCGCGCGCGTACGAGGCGGTGCGAGACGAAGAGCGACGCGCGCGGTACGATCGCGCGCGCGGATTCGCGCGCGCGGAGGGACGCGCGCGACGAGGGCACGAAGAAGACGAGGAAGACGACGACGACGACGACGACGCGACGCGAGACGGACGGCGGACGACGACGAACGAGGATTGGATCGATGGACGAGGACGCTTCTTCGACCCGTGGGAAACGTTCAGGCGAGTGTTTGGGAACGATGCGTTCGACGCGTTCGGGTCGCGCGGTGGGCGGGCGATGGGGACGTTTGGATCGTTCGGACGGGATCCGTTCGCGATGGAGAGCGCCGATTCGGTTTTTCGACGACGACGGTCAATGTTTGAAGACGTCGATTCGTGGGACGGCGGTTGGTTCGGCGATGGATTCGGCGGAGACGGTGGAGGGGTTCGAATGGGAGGCGGGTTTTCGTCGGCGACGGCGTTCGGAGGACGAGGGGCGACGTGGTCGACGTCGACTTCGACGACGACGACGATTGGCGCGGATGGCGTTCGACGAACGCGCACGGTGAGTCGAAGAACTTTACCGGACGGCACCGTGGTGGAGACGGAGAACGTGACGCACGACGCCGAGCATCACGCCGCAATCGGCGGCGGCGGGCGATTTCTCAATCACCACTGGTGAGAATGATATATTTTTACAGACGCATTGAATTTTTTTGACCGAGCGCAGCGCGACGCCGCGGTTTGACCAACATGTAATAAAACGATTGATGAATTAGATACACTTACAAGTCTTCATAATGACACACTACCTCTTTCGCTAAGCGCCTGATGTTGACCAACTCGCGCGATTTCAACGCCAGCGAACGTTTGAGGTGCGTTACTTCCTCCTCGTTGGCGCGTCGCAAATCGTTCGTCTCCCGTTCCCAATCGAGCTTTTGCGTCTCGAACGCTTCCATGAGCTCGCGGATGCCGCGCTCGAGCGTCGATATTTTCTCCTCCGCTCTTCGTAGTTCCCTCGCTCGCATCGCTCCGAGCTCTGCGCGCTCGCGTTCGACGTCATCTGCCGTTGCCGCGCGTTGGCGCAAGCTCTCCGCCTCGGCGTTCGCCTTGGCGAAGCGCCGGTGCAGCGCGTCTGTCTCATTCACCTGCACGCGAAGCTCATCGCTCATTTTCCTATTCTGCGCCAAAATTCTCTTGACAGATCGCTCCATGCGCGCCGTCATCGTCGATTCCGCTTGCTTCTTCGCCTTGGCCACGCGCTCGTCGCACTCGGCGCGCATCGCCCCCGTCCTCGCCGCGAACGCCCGCTCCATGTCCGCTCGTTCTGACTCCAAGGCCACCGTCAACCGCGCGCACTCCTCCCTCGCCCGACGCAGCGCTTCATCGTGCGCCGTCTTATCCTCGACGAACGCCCGCAACGCCCGTTCACGCTCAGTCAACGCCCCGCGTTCCGCCGCCAACGCCTTCGCCTCAGCCTCCGCGCGCGCGCTCGCCTCGACCTCCGCCCTCGCTCTCGCCTCGCCCTCCCGCTTGTTCCCCATCACGAGCGCGTGCTTCTCCAACCTTAAACGCGCGATCATCGTCTTCGCGCGATCGAGCTCGTCGTGCGCGAACGCCGCGAGCGCGTTCTCCGTCGTCGAAGCGTCACTGGGACACGAATCGTCCCGCGTCATCGCGTCTTCGCGCGCGTCATCGCTCGCGCCCGCCATATCGCCTCGCGCGTCGGACGATCGCGACGGCGCGACGACGACGCGCGCGACGCGGGACCTCCTTCGCTTTCGCCCTCGCGCGTCGCCGTGTCGCGCGGTCGCGCGGCGACTCGGCGCGAGGTTGACTCCGCGCGTGGGACATCATCAGACACTCGGGTGCGCGCGCAGTGACGCGCACTTTTAAAACATTTATCAAACGGTCCGCGTAGTGAAGCGGTAGTCCGCAGTTCGCGGCGCACGAAGATGGTCGCCCGCGCGCGTCGCGCGACGAAGCCCGCGCGCGGACGGTCGCCGTCGCCGCCGTCGCCGCGAAAGACGAAAAAGAAATCCGGCGCGCGATCGAGCGGTCGCGCGAGCGCGTCCGGGAGTCGGAAAGCGATGAACAAAGCGACGCATCGCGACGCCGGCGCATCGCGACCGCATTCGAACGGCGACCGACTGGCGCCGCGCGCGTTCGGTGATGGGTGCGTCGTCGCGACGAACGAACGCGAGACGCGAGAATGATTTACTGACTTTCGCGCCGTGCGCGCGTCGCGCGCAGGAAGATCGGAGGACCGACGCGGAGAAGCGCGAAAGGTGGATGGACGCCCGAGGAGGTGCGTTAAAATTTGAAATTTGAATTTGAATTTGGACGCGGATTGACGCGACGCGAACGCGCCGTTTGCGGTGAAAGAGGGTGGTGAAAGAGACTGACGTGGGGTGATTGCGTTCGTAGGATGAATTATTGCGCGGCGCGGTGGCGGTGTACGGGGGGAGGAATTGGAAGAAGATTGGTACGCGAGCGAACGCGCAATCCCTCGGCGAAGCGCTTTGAAACGAGCGTCGGGACGCTCGCGCGCGGCGGTTCATGTCGTGCTCTTTCGCATTCAGTCGGACGATGAGGACGGTGTCTGTGTGATTGCTCGCACCTTTCACGGTGACTGACGATGCTTTTGTGTTTTCTCGACGCGCGCAGCGGTGTACTTTAGCGATAGCCGCACCGACGTGCAGTGCTTGCACAGGTGGCAAAAAGTGCTCAACCCCGAACTCGTGAAAGGACCGTGGACCGCGGAGGAGGACGCGCGAATCATCGAGCTCGTCACCGAACTCGGGCCGAAGCGATGGTCTAAAATTGCGGGCGAGCTTCCGGGGAGAATCGGGAAGCAATGCCGCGAGAGATGGTACAACCACCTTGACCCGGAGATCAAGCGCGAGGAGTGGAGCGCAGACGAGGACCGACAGTTGATCATCGCACACGCACAGTACGGCAATCGCTGGGCGGAAATCGCCAAGTCTTTCAAAGGACGCACGGATAACGCGATTAAAAATCACTGGAACTCCACGTTGAAGCGCAAGGTGGACCAAGCGTTGAATCAAGGGTTGCCCGCGCTCGCGGCGGCGGAGCAGCGCGAGCATCCCAAGTCGGGGAAGTCTGGCTCGATCAAGAAGGCGAATAACACGCGCAAGGCTTTGGCATTGAACTCGTCGCGAATCAACATACCGCAGTACTACATGACACCGTCTCAGCGCGGCGGTATCGATATGAGCAAGCAAAAGAAGTCTTCGAGAGCGTCGCGCTCTGGGGCGAGGCGACGCGTCTCAGAGCCGATTTCGGACATTCGTGCGAACATGTTTGATGCGTCCGAAGGTGAGGCTTCGAATCCGCCTGGTGGTATCAGCGCCAACATTTTCGCGTCTCCGTACTCGGACGTGCCCACGCCGGCGAGATACGTGGGTGAGAGCCCGTTCAAGATGGCCGAGTTTTTTGAAGACTTTGGAGGCACGACGACGAACTCGCCGTTGGTGACGACGTCACCAGTGCTGGAAGCCACTTCGACACCGGAAGGCGCGTATCAAGGTATCGGCATCACATCGCCGGGTAAATCTGTGCTCCCATCTGGCGTCGCCATCGCCGCTGTGGAGGGTTTATCCAACGTGACGAAGATCAAGTTGCCGCACTTCCCGCCTAACGCGAGCGTTGACGCGTCTTCGATTCAAATGCCGAAGATGCCAGGCATCAGCTCCATCGAGGATTTGCAAGCGTTCGTGTCACCGGACAAACCGCGAAGAACTCGTAACACACGTCTTTCCCACCTTTTCCGTCGGGGAGGTAAGCAAACTAAGACGAAAGACGATTCCACTGGAGTCGCACAAAACGTTGACGCGTTGGATTTGATGCGTACCGTAAACCGGGCCAACGTCAGCATGTACGAGCAAGCTGAGGAGCTTTTACGAGGGGTAGATGTGAGCGAGTTTCCGATTCTGACGGGACTGAGAGAAGGCGCGTGCGCGACGCCGACGAGGCCGAAGTACAATGAAGCGGCTTCGGCTGCGCCGTTTTCGCCCTCCATCTACCTTCGATGATAGCCACCTATAGCGACCTGTAGCGAGTCTCGTACTCTTTGTAAGACGTCTTGTATTTTCCAATAAACGTTCTCTCCTACCGCAAACCTACGTCAAAGCGCTCACAAGGGCCTCGTTTACGCCGACGAGCGTCCGAGCCTTGCGTCACGCCGACGAACCGTCCACCTCGCACGGTGACAGTCGCCGGTGTGCGCGGCGCATCTTCTGAATCCGTGACGCATCCCCCAAAGCAAACGATGTTATCATCCGACTCTAAGCGAAAAAGCAAATCCTCGGGCGGCGGTGCATTCGGGACGCCACCAAATTCTAAGTCATCCAAGGTAAAGCCGTACGCGCACTCCATTCGGCGTAAAAAAGCTGGAATGCACGAGTGCCCGACTCGAGCGATTCTAAAATCGTTCGACGCTGCAGGGTGCGCCCGACAACGCGCCAAGTCTTCTCCTCGCATGTTTGCCATAGCACGCGTCGGATGCGTGTTCGTATGCACAGTGTGAGCGTTCTTCGTAACGTGGAAGTCGAATCCCGCCGCCGCGAGTTCGTGGACGAATGAAATCTTGTTGAAGCCGTACTGCACGAAAGACTCATCGAAAGGCAACGCAAGATCTGCCCGAACGATGACGTAAGGCTCGTAGTACCACGGATGCTTCGGAGTCGCGACGCGATACGTTGAATCCGCACCAGCGGTGGTGTTCTCAAACCATGCCGTGTAGTTTGTCGGCGCGTGCGCGATCGGAAAGTAATTGATTTGGAAACCGTCCGCGAGTCGGCGCTCGCGAACGAGGCGATCCAGGCGCTCGCGCGTGGAATACGGAAGCGTCAGATTTATTGCGGTCGCTTTCGGATCGATCTTTCGAGTTCGGTCTCGTTCAACGAGTGTCTCGTACAGAGACATCGGATTCAATCGTCGCACATCGGCCTTGGTTGCGATACTGTCCACGACGGCGTCGATGGACTCGTCTTCGTCGTTGCGGCGAGACTTTGTTCGTCTTTGCACCCGCCGCGCGTTCAGAATCGCATCTCTCTTCGCGTTCACTCGCTGCGACCACACCGCATGAAGTTGAAACGCCGGTACGACGAGCGCGCGCCGTACCTTTTCGCCGCTTCTCTCCCCCAAAACGTTTCGCACGTCGTTCAAAAACGCATCCTCGTTCGGCGCGAAGACTTCGAAGTCGACGTCGTGCGCCAGCACATACGTCGCTCCGAGCTCCGCGACGCACTTCTCCCGCGCCAAGTTGCGCAAAAAGTTCACCGGAAACCTATTCTCGTACTCCGGCAACGCCTCGACCATCGTGACGACGACTCGCGACGCGTCGCCCTCCAGCTCGCTCGCCAGCGCGCTCAGGTCGAGCGCGTCGACCGGCGTTCTCAGATCCGCCAGCACCGCCACGCTCACCGTCCCTCGCCACGTGCTCGCCAATCGCGGCAGCGCCGATCTCGCGCGTTCGATCGTCGCCGGCGAGTACAGGCACACGTCCGACGCCGTCGCGTCGCCGCGCGCGTTCGCGTCGTCGCGCGTCCGCCGCCACCTTCGCCTCGCGCGCGCCGCGCTCGCCGCCGTCGCCGCGACCAGGACCATCCACGCGCAGCGCGCGCGTCGCCATCGCGATCGCGTTCGCCGCGGCGCGCCGTCGCGTCGTCGCGCGTCGCGGCGCGCCATCGCGTCGCGCGTCTCGACGCGTCGCCGTGTGTCCGTTCGCGTCGCCGAATCCGCGTTTCACGGGCGCGCGTTAAATACGTATTCGAGCCGCGCGTCGCGCCGCCGAGGTCGCGCGACATGCGCGCGCACTGTTTGCGCGTACACGGTTCGTATGCGTATTTAACGCATACCGTATTCGGCGATCGGGACCGATTCGCGTTAAGTGCGCGCGAACTGTTTGCGCGGGCGCGGTTCGCGCCGGCGTTAACGGCTCGACGCGCGCGCGCGCGACACGGCGACGCGCGCGACGCTCGAGCGACGCGCGGCGCGCGGAGGCGCGTCGAGACGCGGACCCGCGCGACGGCGCGCTCGAGCGGGCGAGCGCGCGCGACGCGGCGACGGCGACGGCGAAGATCGCGCGGTGAATTTCGAACGCGATCTCGATTCGACGTCGAGCGATCGACGCGGCGACGGGGCGCGCGCGCGAGGCGGACGAGAGGCGCGACCGCGCGCGAGGCGACATGGATCGCGACGGCGCGCGACGGTCGACGGATCAGGAGATGATGGACGCGCCGCGGGCGAGACGAGGGATGGATTCCGAGAGCAGCGGGGACGACGTGTTTCAAGACGCGGTGGGCGAGGCGCAGGGCGAGGGGCGCGCGGGACGCGCGAGCGAGGCGGCGAGAGAGGACGCGGAGGCGCGACGAAGCGAGGATGAGACGTGCGGGATGGAGTGCGGCGTCGAGGCGGGAGGGAGCGGGAGCGGGGAGGGCGACGGGGAGGAGGGAGGACGGTCGACGGCGGAGTCGCCAAAGGCGACCGGACGGCGAAAGCCCTCGGATCGAGACGGGAAACCGCCCGGGGACGGTGATCTCGAACTGGAGGACGAAGAGAAACGGAAGTCACCGCCGAGCCTGCAGGTGGAGATTCCCGCGCATTTCCAATGTCCGATCACGATGGAGTTGATGCAAGATCCGGTGATGATCGCCACGGGGCACACGTACGATAGACCGGCGATTCAACGATGGCTCGATCAGGGCCATCGCACGTGTCCGGTGACCGGGGTGCGGTTGCGACACTTGGAGTTGATTCCCAATCACGCGATTCGCACCGCGATTCAGTCGTGGGCGCCGGCAGAGCTGAGCGCGTTGCGGCCCCTGGCGCCCCTGCACGACAAGGCGGTGGTGGATATTCATAGACAGAATAGCGATTTCGCCGGGCTTCCGTCGGCGGATCAAGAGCTCGCACCTTCCGCAGGTGGCGCCGCGAACGCGTCAACCGCGGATGCGAGCGATGATCAGCATCCGGTGTACACCATCGCGGAGGGACACGACGAAATCGTTTGGGGCGTGGACACGACGGCGACGACGTTGTTTAGCGCTTCGGCAGACAAGACGATTCGGGCGTGGGACATTTCGAGTCGACGCTGCGTACAGGTTCTAGAAGAGCACACGCGGCCGGTGTTGTGTTTAGCGGTGTGCGTAAAGCACGACAAATTATTTAGTGGTTCGTACGATTGCACTGTGCGGGTGTGGAACCTGAGCACGTACCGACGAATCACCTATCTTCCCGGTCACACCGACGCCGTGCGGGCGCTTCAAGTGTACAACGATACGACGCTGTACACGGCGTCTTACGACCACACCATTCGTGCGTACGACATAGAGTCGCTCGAGTTGCTCAAGGTTCTTCGAGGTCACAACGGTCCTGTGCGCACGTTGGTGACGGTGAATGATTACGTCTTTAGCGGATCGTACGACAGAACCGTGCGCGTCTGGCCCGCGTACACAGCCGATGTCGGTCCGTCCGCGGGAACGGATTTGGTGAAAACGTTGAAAGGACACCGCGATGCGGTTCGTGCTTTGGCGTGCTTTCCGCGTAGGCAAGCGACGTCGAGCAACCGCGCCATCGGACCGTTTGTATTTAGTGGTTCAGACGACACCAACGTCCGCGTGTGGAACGCAGCGACGTTCGAGTGCGTTCAAGAACTCAAGGGCCACGGCGACAACGTGCGTGTTTTGACGGTGGATGATAGACACCTGTACAGCGGATCTTGGGACAAGACTATTCGCGTGTGGGATTTAGAAACTTTCAGCTGCAAGCACATCATCAACGGCCACACCGAAGCCGTGCTGGCGCTGTGCGTCATGGGCGGCCACTTGGTTTCCGGCTCGTACGACACCACCGTGAGGTTTTGGGGCGTGCAACCGGAGACCGAGTTTGAGTGCGTCGGAGTGTTCCAAGGCCATCACGACGCCGTCCGCGTTTTGACGAGCGCCGGACGCAACGCGACGACTGTGTTTAGCGGCTCTTATGATGGCTCGATAGGATTCTGGCGATTACCGATCGCGGACCCGAGAGATTGGCCGCCTAGTCGATCGATCACGAACGGGTGGGTTTGAGTGTTTTTGCGTTTTGTAAATTCCAAATAAAAGAATCAGATGAAAATCAATCGATTCGCCGCAACGTGTTCATGTACGTGTACCTTGAAAACACGACGAAAAGCTTACGATACCACACGAATTGCGAAGCGTGTAAGCGGACAGCCTTGATAACTTCCACGGGCGACGCGCTCGGCACGAACACGCGCCGCGAGTCGATCAAACTTTCTAAATAAGAAGTCGCGAAATCCAACGCTCCGCTCAGCTTTCGAGCCGTGTTTGTCGTCTCTAATACCCAGACCTGCGGACAACCACCCCGATCGCTGACGCTGGAAATGCTAGTTTTCCGCTCCTCGATCCACTGTTTCGTACCTTCGTACGTGCAAACGTGATTCAAATGTCCAGACACACCGCCCGCGTCGAACGTCACCACGTAATCGAACGTCGTCGGCGCCCCCCCGGTGTACTCGTCCAGCACCGTCATCACCGTCTTTGCCGGCCACGCGTTCGTCATACCGTCCATCAAATCTTCTGCCTCCACGATGCACATCCCCTCCAGCTCGAACAGCTCTTTCACGCGCAATAACTCCTTCTTTCTCGTCTCTCCGTCCCCGCCGGCGCCGCCGTCGCTCAGGCACACCAAGTGTGTCTCCACGTTCGCCGCTTTCAGCGCTTGAATCGTCGGCGCGAAGAAGTACGACTCATCATCGGGGTGAGACGTGAGCACGAGCGCAGCCTTGCGCCTGTCCGCGCCTTTTTCGCGCGAGGAACCGTTCGGGACGGCGAAAGGATCGAGTCCGGTCCGCGTCCTAATCTTGCGCGTTATTCGAAGAGCAACGAGCGAGCACGCGACCGCGGCGCCCGCGAACGCGACGGATGTTACCACCGCGTCCCGTTTCATCGTCACGCCAACGCTGCACTCGATCGAACGCTCTGGGACGCACGAAGAGCGCGTCGATGTAAAGTTGTTGTCTTGAGTCTTCTTTTACAAAAACGTTTGCGCACGCGGGGGGAAGGCGAAGGAGATCGACGACGCTCTGGCCGCCGCTCGCTCCGACTTCATGTCCAGCATTTGATTGTAAATGGCCTCGCGCAAGTACTCGTCAGGAATGTGGGCGTCGGGCTCGTCGAGAGACTTGAAGTGCGGGTCGTCCACCGCGGGCGCGTACGTCGGCTCATTGGAGGAGTCGTGGAGCGAGGCGAGATACGGATGCGCCAAGGCGTCGTCGACGCTGATTCTTCGTCGAGGATCGAACACCAAGGTGCGCTCAAGCAGATCAATCGCCAGTGGATTGGCGTTGGGATAAATAGCCGCGAAATTGACCTTTGGTTTGCGAGGAAGACTGGCAATGTACTTGCGCGCGTACGGCGACGAGATGAAGTCCATGTCGTCTTCTTCGGGCGAGCCCAAGGTTTCGATGATGAGTCGCATTTGGTGGATGAAATCTTTCCCAGGGAACAGAGGCTTACGGTCGATGATTTCGGCCAAAATACACCCCACGGACCACATGTCGATCGATGCGGCGTACTCTTCTGAATTCAACAACAACTCGGGCGCGCGATACCATCGCGTGACGACGTACGACGTCATCATTCGTCCGCGTTCCACCATGCTTCGCGCGAGCCCAAAGTCGCATATGCACAAGTCACAGTTGGCGTTGAGTAAAATATTGCTCGGCTTCAAGTCTCGATGCAATACTTTGGCGCTGTGCACGTACTTTAATCCGCGCAAGATTTGATAGATGAAGTACTGACAGTGCTCGTCCAACAGCGCTTGCTTGCTTCGAATGATTTGATGCAAATCGGTGTCCATGAGCTCGTACACCAAGTACACGTCATCCATGCGCCCGTTATCACCCACGGGCATCATGATGTCTTCGAGTCTGATGACGTTCTCGTGCTTCAACCGTCGCAAAAGATGCACCTCGCGCAGCGCTCGCCGCGCCTCCACCGGAGAATCAAAGCAATTTGTCAACTTTTTAATCGCCACGGTATTTCGCGCGCCGTGCGGCGCGACGCGATCGTTCGCCGAGCACACCACCCCGTACGCCCCGCGTCCGACCGTCTTGATCGGATCGTACCGCTCGTCCACGTCGAACGCGTGTCGTCCCAACCACACGCGTCTCGGCGTTTGCTCGCGAACTCGTTCGATTTCGCGACCGCGCGTCCTCGCATCGATCGGTTCCCGGAGATGAATTCGCGCCGCATTCGCGACCGCGTCCTCCTTTCGTTTTCGTCGCGCGTGTCCGCGCGCTTCCCCGATCGCGTCTCGGCGCTCCGCCGCGCGAACGAGCGCGCTCAATCGCGCCGTCTCCTCGTCGAAATCGCGCTCCGGCGCCCCCCCGCGCGCCTCCACCGCCCGCTCTCCTCGCGCGTCCCGTCGTCGACGCTCCCGCGCCTCCTCGCGTCGCTCGACGCGCCGTCCCGCGTCCGTCGCCCTCGTCCCGTCCATCCCTCGCGCCTCCGCGCCGTCCCGCGCCCTATCGCGCCCTTTCGTCGCCCGATCGAATCGCGATCGAGCCCTCGATCGCCCTCGCGGGCGGGTCGCTCGCGCGCCCGCCCGCGGTCTCCGGTCGCGTCGCTCGTGTCGTGCGCTGATGAAGCGTGCGTTGTGTGTGGCGTGCCCCGCGACGCGTCGGGGCGGCGTTCGCGCTCGTGTGTGTCGCGTCGCGTCGTCATCATCCATCACATCCCGTCGTTGACTTCGTCGCGGCGCGCAATCGTCGGTTCGTCTACCCGCCACACGCGGGTGTTTTCGGACACCCGGGACGCTCGACGCGCGTTCGAAATCGATTGTTACGGGCGCGCCACTCGTCGTCGTCGTCGCGACGACGCGCGCGACGCGCCGGCGCGATGTCGACGACGCGCGCGTACGTGCGCGTGAAGCGCAAGCGCGCGGACGCGTCGCACGCGCGCGTCGTCGTCGAGGTGGACGACGACGGCGAAGATTACGGCGAAGACGGCGACGACGGCGCGCGCGCGGCGCGGACGGCGCGGGCGGCGGCGCTCGCGCGAGCGCTGGACGAGGTGCTCGCCGAAGGGTCGCGCGCGACGCCGTACGGCGCCGCGGTGACGGCGGAGGACGCGGGCGGGGCGCGGAAACGGCGACGGCGCGCGAGACGCGTGGCGGAGGGCGTCGCGCGAGACGACGCGGAGCGGCGAGCGAACGACGACGGCGAGGGAGGCGCGAAGAGGGTGTACGACGCGATGGTGGATTCGCTCGGGGTGCGTCGCGCGGATGAGGAGGCGATCGAGCGCGCGGCGGCGATGGAATTGGCGTTGACGTGCAACTACGCGCCGATGGTGCGCGAGTACTTGGCGAGTCGAGGCGAGGCGAACGCGGAGGACGTCGGACCGCCGCCGTTCGAGGGGGAGGAGGCGTTCGCGAGGGCGCTGACGAGCGCGAGCGAGGAAGAGGATGAGTGGGTGTACGACGTGTACGAGATGATGGATGAGGACGCGCGCGACTCGGACGACGACGATTTCGACGATGGGTACGCGCCGGTGATTCGGGTACGAGATTTTCACGACGTCGCGGGCGATGAGGACGCGGAGAGCGATTACGGGGACTCGGATAGTAACGCGGAGAATTATTTCGACGATTATCCCGACACCGAGAGCGATTCTTCGGAGTACAGCGATCGGTTTGAGGACGACGACGACGACGAAGACGACGATTGGAGCTAGTTACCCCGGCCGGATAGGTGTGTAGGTGTGTAGGTGTGTAGGTGTGTAGGTGTGTAGGTGTGTAGGTGTGTAGTAACTAAATCCGTAATGAGTGAAGGAAAAACTATCAATGCGTGCGGCGCGCTGTGCGATCGATTACTTCGAAACCATCTCCTCGGCGTCGCGCTTCGCCTTGGCGGCTTCCTCCGCGCGCGCCTCGGCGGCTTTCTTCGCCCCTGGCGCGCAGTGCGCGTCCAGCCAATCAGACGTCTCGGCCAGCATGTGGTTGATGCTTTCCTTGGCGCGATAGCCGTGGGACTCGTGCGGTAAAATGACAAGCTTGACCTCGGCACCGTTACCCTTAAGAGCGGAGAAGAAGCGTTCGGATTGCATGAGATGGGTACCGCTGTTTTGATCCTCCTCGCCGTGGATCAATAAAATCGGCTTTTTAATCTTGTGCGCATTCATGAACGGTGACATCGCGTTGTACGTTTCCGGCGCTTCCCACAACGTTCGTTCTTCGGCTTGAAACCCGAAAGGCGTTAGCGTTCGATTGTATGCCCCGCTTCGCGCGATGGCGCACGCGAACAAATCCGGTGCGTGCGCGAGCAAATTCGCCGCCATGAACGCGCCATACGAGTGACCGCCGACGGCGATGCGCTCCGGATCCGTGACGCCGCGCGCGACGACTTCGTTCACCGCCGCACGCGCGCCAGCGACGAGTTGTTCGACGTACGTGTCGTTCGGTTCCACACCCTCGCCTTCGCCGATGATGGGCAACGCCGGCCCGTCGAGCACTGCGTATCCACGCGCGAGCCACACCAACGCGCTCGATGGGCCGATACCAGTGAAGCGATACGGCGAATCGCGTAGCTGTGACGCAGCTTCTTTGGTCTTGAACTCTCGTGGATAAGCCCACATCAGGAGTGGTAGCGGACCATCGCGCGCGGCGTCGTACCCGGGCGGCGTGTACAGCGTGCCGTTGAGCTCAACGCCGTCGTCGCGCTTGTATTTGATTATTTCCTTCGGCAGCTCCTTCAAATCGGGATGTGGATGAGGGAAATTTGAAATTTTGACCTCTTTCCCGCGCGAGCCGTCGGCGGTCATTTGAAGCGAAAAGAACTGCGAATTCTCCGACGGGCTCTCTCGAGAGAACAATATGCGCATAGTTTCGAGCGTGACTGGCGCTGCCTCGGGGCCGCCGTAATCGCTGATCAAACTCCCCGGATGCTCCAAATACGGCGGTTTGCTTTCCCACATTCGATGCTTGGCGCCGGTGTCGACGTCGAACAAATCGATGAAAGGTTTATCGCCTTCTGGATTCGCGCCGTCTCCCTGCAACAACAGCTTCACTCCCGGACCGGTAGGTTTACCTTCTCCCAACGGCGTCGGTCCGACGACGCGCGCCAGAACGTACGATCCATCCTCCGTCCGGCGTGTAGTAAATGAGCCGGGGGCGTTGTAACTGTCTTCGTAGTCGCGCTCCCAAAGCATGCGCTTCGTCGCATTCGGATCGGCGTCGCCCGGCGAAGTCACCCACACTCGCGACGTGCGTGTCTTGTACCAGCTCTCGTATAAAATCGATAAATCGTCGCCGCCCCATGCGACACCACCGTAGCGATAATCAGTTTGAAACAGCGTCTTGGGCGTCGCCGCAGGATCTTTGCCGATGTCGACGGTGTACGTGACGTCTCGAGGGGAGACTTCGACTCTCGGATCACCCTCGTCTTGCGCCTCGGTCCAGTACAACGACGCACTCTTATCCGAACGCCAGTTCACTGCGCGAGGTCCTTTACGCGTGGCGTTGTGCACGATGGGCACGTTCTCGGCCAAAGGCAAGTCTGCGACCTCGCGCACGACTTTGCCGTCGCTGTCCGCCACCCACACCTTCTTTGGAAACCTACCGCACGGCACGGAGTACGAGTACGGCCTATGAATGGCTTCGACGATTGCGAATTTCCCATCGGGCGACGGATCGCAGCGCGTGTAGATTCTCGACTTTCCGTCACCCCAAGTCTTCGTCGCCCCGGTGGAGACGTCCACCGCCACGAGTTCCGACGAACAATAGTAATCGAATAAATCCGCGTCGTGCGAGTCTTTCAATAAATCGGCGTACGTTCGCGCCTGTGCGACGTTACCACCTCGATTTGTTTGAATTCTCGGCCCGAAAGGCGTCTGTGGTCGCTTCGGCGCCTCCTTGGGTCGGTTTTCTGGAATGCAGCACGCGACGATGACGTCGTCGTTCAACCAACTGTACGACTCAAAAATAGTATTCAACCCACGATCGGGAAGCAAAACTCGACACTGTCGCGTGTGCGCGTCTGCGATCCACAGCGTCAACGGCCCTCGCTCTGGCTCGCCCGGCTCTCCGCTCGAGCGCGTCGTAAACGCTATCTTCGTCCCATCCGGCGACCAGCTCACGTAGTTTATCAGCGCGTTCTCCGGAGTCCCGACGAAATCTTCCGCCGCTCCGATCTCCTCCTCTCGCGCGGGCATCGCTCCGATCGCCAATTTCGTTTGATGTCCCATCCTCGACGTCGAATTTTGCGCCGCATCGATCCGCACGCCCGCCAATTTCACCTCCTCTCGCGCGAGCGTCGCCACGTCCGGCAGCGGCGGCGGTTTGTGCAGATACAGCAACCGCCTTCGATCGGGCGACACCGTCACGTTCGGGCTCTGCGGTCGCTCCGTGAACTGCGTCAGCGCGTCCGGCGGTCGCCGGTACCCGTTCGCGTCGTCCCCATCGCTCGCGCGCGCGTCCTCGCGCGTCGTCGTCCCGCCTTCGTCACCACCGCTCGCGACGTTCACGCGTCGGCGTCGTCCCGCGACGGCGTCGAGCGCGCCTCTCGCGCGCGCGACGAGCGCGCGTTTCGCGTCGGACATCCCTCCGCGCGCGCGCGCGTCGTGCAGGGGCGCCGAGGACATGGCGACGCGCGCGATGCGATGCATCGGCGTCGCACTGTGCGACGCGACGTCGCTCGCGCGCGCCCGCGCGCGGTGCGGCGACGCGAAAACCGACGCTCGCGCTCGCGCGTCGCGCGCTCGCGTCGCGCGCTCGCGTCGCGCGCGCGCGCGGCGCGGCGCGGCAAAGTCCACGGGCATGGGTGTTCACGATGCGGCGACGATCGACGACGAGGCGACGCCGCTGATCGGTCGCGCGCGCTCTGGGAGCGCGCGCCGGACGCGCGCTGGGTCGTGTCTGTCCCTGATCGCGGCGTTGGCGATCGTCGTCGCGTTGGCGACGGCGAGGCGCGTCGCGCTCGGGACGCAGTCGTGCCCGGAGGGACGCGCGGACGTCGCGCTCCTCATCGGAGGGTCGGTGCGCGGTTTGGTGTTGGATCACGTGTACACGAGTTTGAAGGCGAACCTGATCGACTTCATGGCGTCGCATTGCGTGAACGTGCACCCGATCATGCTCCTGAGTACCGCGGACGTGAGCGGGTGGCGCCACACGAGGGTGTTTCCGAAGGTGTATCCGCACGTGCTACAACGCGCGCTGGACGTCATTCAACCCGTGGCGGTTTCGCTTTACACGGCCTCGGCGTATCACACGGACGCGGCGGATCCCTGGGGACAGAATTGCGCGGCGCGTGGATTCAAGGTGAATGAAGACGACTACTGGTCGCCGGCGACGGCGTACGCGCAGTTCGATGTGAGCAAAAGGCTGCTTTGCATAGCGCGCAAAGTGGAGCAGGAGAAAAACATGAACTTTTCGTGGTTCGTTCGGAGTCGACCCGATTTCTTTTGGTACGGGCCGCCGCCCGTGGACTTTGCCACGACGTTGTGGGAAGGTAGGGATACAGACAGCGCGCACGCGTTTATCTTTGACACGGGTTGGTCACGCACGTACAACGACGCCTTGTACGCCGTGCACAGTTCGCACGCCGATGGTATACTGGGCCCAGGGTCATCGATTTTGTCTGAGTTACCATGCCGAGCTGAGATCGCGGCCGCTGAAGGCGACCATTCACGTATGATTCCGGAGACAGCCCTTCGCGAAGTGGCGAAGCGCGTCGGGGCGACGTCG
>Ga0222716_10001032_pt1 | contig 23512 bp, 19 predicted proteins | sample C33_13DmetaG_FD_165044 | JGI IMG/M metagenome (GOLD analysis project Ga0222716, IMG submission 165044) | Estuarine water microbial communities from San Francisco Bay, California, United States - C33_13D | ecosystem: Environmental > Aquatic > Marine > Unclassified | place: USA: California... | reverse complement strand
TCTTGATATCCATGCGATCAACTCCCTTTTTGAGGATATGGAGAAAGAGGCGATCTCAACGGTTCGTTTGGGCTCAGAAGAAGGCGCGCTTTGTGTTCGACGTCACGCATATATTCGCTATGCAGGGCAAGGACACGAGATAAAAGTCGAACTTCCTCATTGGCCTCTCCAAAAACAAGATCGAGATTCAATTCAAAACGCGTTCATGCACGCGTATGAAAGTCAGTATGGCAGGGGCATTCCCGGGGTGCCGCTAGAAATATTGACCTGGTCACTTACCGCATCAACCGAGCCTGATGAACACATTCGATCTGATGCCGGCATTTCGACAGACGCCAAGCTTGCGTCAGAAGAACGATCTGGGGTCCGTATGCCGGATAGGGTCATAAGTGAGAGCTGTCCCGTGATCGAGCGACATGCCATATCACTCAATACTGAAGTAAAAGGGCCTGCGATTATTACTGAGCATCAAACAACGCTCATTCTCCCGCAGGGATGGACCCTTCGAGCCAATCAATTTGGTGATTTACGCTCAACCGAAATTTCAGGGTGCGCGACAAACGAATCGACGCCAAAAACAGACCTAACGCCGATAAAAAAACAGGTGATATGGGATCGTTTAATCAGCATTGTCGAGGAGCAAGCCCAAGCGCTTATTCGAACCGCCTTTTCTACAACGGTTCGAGAGGCCGGGGATCTGTCCGCAGGCATTTTTGACCTTAGCGGAAAAATGCTGGCGCAAGCCGTCACCGGAACCCCGGGGCACGTCAATGCAATGGCGACCTCAGTCGGCTATTTTCTGGAGACGCTTTCACTTGAGAAAATGCGCCCCGGCGATGTCTACCTCACCAATGATCCATGGAAAGGCACAGGACACCTATTTGATTTCACGGTCGTGACACCTGCATTTATCGATGAAAATCTGGTGGGCCTCCTCGCGTCAACGGTTCACGTCGTCGACATTGGAGGACGTGGTTTTGGCCCCGACGCCGGACAGATCTATGAGGAGGGGCTATGCATTCCCATCCTTCCCCTGTTTGAAGAAGGCAAAGCTTCAGAGGCGATCATGTCTATCGTAAGAGCCAACGTGCGGGAACCTGATCAGGTCATTGGCGATTTGTATTCACTTACCGTCGGAAACGCCGTCGGGTGCGCTCGCCTGATCGAAATGATGAGTGGATTTTCACTTGCAGATCTCGACGAGATAGGCGAACACATTGTTGCTAAATCACGAAAAGCCGTCTTGGATGAGATTGCAGAACTTCCCCATGGCATTTGGGAAAACGAAATGACAGTCGACGGCTATGGAGAACCCGTTATCCTCAAGGCGACACTTGAAATCAGCAAGTCAGGTGTCGACGTCGACTTTACAGGTACATCTGCAGTCTCCCCTTTCGGCATCAACGTCCCGTTAAGCTATTCCCAGGCTTATGCTTCTTTTGGTGTCCGCTGTGTCATTGGATCAACGGTGCCAAACAATGCCGGATCACTGGACACAATTCGGGTGAGCGCGCCAATGGGATGCATATTAAATGCACCGCGACCTCACGCAGTTGCGGTTCGGCACGTGATAGGGCAGATGCTGCCTGACGTGGTTCTGGGTTGTCTTGAACAAGCCCTGCCCGGACGGGCCCCGGCGGAGGGAAGTTCAAGCCTGTGGAATCCCATGATGACCGGCGGACCGGGTCTTCTCGATGGTGCCGATTATGGTGAGGCAACACCTTTTTCAGTCACGATTTTTCACTCCGGGGGCGCAGGAGCGAGGCCGTGGCGAGACGGCTTGTCCGCTACCGCTTTCCCATCAGGCGTAAAAAACACGCCAGTCGAAATCACCGAATCCATTGCGCCTGTTATCTTTCATCGAAAAGAATTCCGACCGGGATCTGGCGGTCAGGGTCGCTTTTCTGGCGGTCATGGCCAGATTATCGAGTTATCCCATGCCCAAGGCGCGCCATTTGCAATCTTCGCCCTTTTTGATCGCGTCGATTATCCTGCTCGTGGAAGAAATGGCGGGCAAGACGGTGCGCCTGGCATTGTCCGACTGGTTGATGGACCAACACTGAGCACGAAAGGCAAACAAATTATCCCGGCTGGCGCGCGACTACTGATGGCGTTACCCGGCGGGGGAGGCTATGGCGAACCTTCTGCGCGAGATCCACAAGCCCAAGCACAAGATCTTCAAAATGAAATGATTTGAAGGCTCTCATCCGATCTGAATCAAGGGTCGTTCTCGTTTGAACGGCACCGCGTCAGGATCAGGCAAGTTGTCAATTTCTCTCGCAACTCGATGTCCATCATAAACGGCAGCGGCAATAGTTGATGGTGCCATACAGTCTCCGATCCGTTTTAGACGAAAAGGCAGGGCATCAAGATGCTCCTCTTCTTCACCTGCAAGTGAAAAATAAATTGAACTATTTGGTATTCGAATAGTGACCAACACGACCGCCTGCGCCCGCAGCTCGAACGCTCGGTCAGTTGTATTGTGACTGAAATTTAGCGTCTCGCCGTCTATGCTGGACAACGTGTGTTTTTCGACAATCTGAACACCCTTCTCGGTCAGGGTTTTCTCGATTCGATGCTGCTCCATCGTGTTGGCCGTCCAGCAGGATACCTCTGGGCCGGGCGTAACCAACGTGACGGCCAGACCCCGATCTGCCAACATGCCAGCCAAAATACCGCCCATGTAATAGTGGTCATCATCATAGACAACCACTGATCCCTTTTCCGGTCCGCGACCTGCAATCAAATCATCTGGCGTCCAACAGCGAGGATGATCCTTAACGCCGGGCACTGACGACAGGGTATAACGACCGAGCCCATCGTCCCGCCAGTGAGCGCCCGTCGCGATAAGCACTTCGTCGGCATCGAACTCACGAATATCATCCGCAGTCATCTCGCTGCCTGGAAAGAAGCCCACGTTGTTCATTTTGGCGATCTGGCCTAACCGGTAATCACTCACCCTTTTATAACTTGAAAGACCCGGTAACGTGGCCTCACGTTCAGCACGACCGCCACCGTCGGATTGATCCGCCAAAGCGACTTCATAACCTCGACGACCCAAACTCATTGCGGCTTCAAGACCCGCAGGGCCCGCTCCGACAATCAGGATTTTCTCACTCTCGCCGCGAGTCTCAATTATCTCGGGATGCCAGCCCCGCCGCCATTCCTCACCCATCGTTGGATTCTGTGTGCAGCGAATGGGCGACTGCGTCCAATCGCCACTCACACAGATATTGCAGCCAATACACTCGCGAATATCATCAATCCGCCCTTCTTCAATTTTTTTTGGCAAAAACGGATCGGCAATCGAAGGTCGAGCAGCACCAATCATGTCTAAGACGCCGCGTTTCACCTGAGACACCATTTCATCAGGCGATGTAAATCGGCCAACACCCACAACGGGCTTCGTTGTCAATTGCTTAACAAAAGACACGTAGGCTTCCTGCCCCCCTTCTTCCCCAAAACGGGCGGTAACCGAATCATTAGCCCAATCGCTTACATTGACATCCCATAAATCAGGGAGCTCTGCCAGTATTTCGACCACTTCACGACCTTCTCCATCGCTCGTAATGCCATCAGCCCCGATAAGCTCATCCACCGCAAACCGAATCGCAACGCCACACCGATCACCCACGGCCTCTTTCGTGTCCTCAAGCAATTCGCGCGTAAGACGTACTCGATTCTCAAGCGATCCACCATACTCATCAGTGCGACGATTGTGTCTTCGGCTGATAAAGTGCATGGGTAGCGACAAATCATGTCCCGCATAGACGTAAACAATATCGAAACCCGCATCGCGCGCGCGTATTGCTGCTTGACGATGCCACCGGCGAACGTCTGCGATATCTCGCTTGGTCATCGCACAGGCTTGGACAGGATCAAAACTGTTTACGGCGCTATCGGAAACCCCCAACACCGGTAACCGGGAATATCGATTCGAAACATTATGACCACTGTGGACAAGTTCGATTGCCGCAAGAGAATCATATGCATGGACTTGATCGGCCATTAGGGCAAGACGATTCTGATCACCCTCGTCCCACAACCGGGCCTCAGCATAAGGCAGTACGTCGCTTGAAGCATGAATATCACATTCCTCAGTGGCGACCACGGCCCAACCCCCTTCGGCCTTGATGCCCCGCATCGCGGCAACACTATTGGGCATGTTGTGCCCCATGCCATTGCAATGGGGTACCTGATAGAACCGATTTCGGGCGGTTACAGGCCCAATGGCAACGGGCTCAAATAAAATATCATAGCGGCTATCACGACTCACGGTTCTGTTCCTGTTGATTCTGTTGGGAATTAATAAAATTTAGCTGACTCGATATTCGCTTTTCTTCAGAACGCCGCGCCAGCAACGGGGCTTTTGGGTCAGCGATTTCTCAAAGCGTCGAGCAATCGTCACGATCTTCTTCGCGCAAAGGTAAGCCCGAAATTTTAGGCCGTTATACGAAAAAATTGAAAAATAAATCGGCTGATAGCGCCAAAACGCATAGCCATCCTTGCCAGCAAGACTGGGGCCATGATAGGAGCGCAACGCGTTCAGCGTCTGGGCATCTACCTGAGCGTCTCGGGTTGCCGATTCGAAATGCAATAGCCGAATACCGGGCGCTGTAATACAGCGCATCCCGTTGGCTCGTGCACGAAGACAAAAATCAACATCTTGAAAACTATTGGGAAATGCTTCCGAAAATCCATCCAAATCCAAATACACGGGCTTTCGACAACACAGGAAAGCACCGCTAATCGATGTTGTTTCATGGTCGGCCAAATAACGATGCATAGGATCCCCAACCCCATCAGCACTACGCTCTGGCGCGTAATGCACTGCAGAATCTCGACCCACATTATCCCCGCATGACTGCACGGATCGATCTGTGTTTTGCATCATACCGCCGACACACGCAACATCATCTTCCTGCAATAGTGAGATCACCTCATCAACCCATCCGATAGTTTGAATATCAGTGTCATCGTTCAAAAATACTAGAACCTCGCCCTGCGATACCTGAGCGCCAAGATTGCACTTTCTTGAAAAATCAAATCCCGGTTGGTCAGCTATTGCAACCCCTTTGAGCTCATATCGCGTCAGAGCCTCACGCGCCTCATCGAGATTATCATCATGATTGAGAACCAAAACGACCTCGACAGATGCATCTTTAAGGCTGACGTCTTCCGTGTTGCCGATTGACCGTTTTAAAGCCTGCAAGCAATGATTGAGCAACACAAGTCGGACACCGTCTACCACTTTGGTTGTGCCCAATCGACATGGAATAATAATCGAGACGGAATAAGACCGAGTTGGAACCAGGCGTGTCCGGTAAACCCCAATCGGCTCTGGCGCTGAGTGAGCATGCCGCTTAAACATGACCGGGCTCACTTCTGCCACCTTGTCCAGCCTGTCAAAATGTTCTTGAACTGCAAGCCGCGCACGATCAATCGCATTAAGATTCAGCTGCTCTCCCACTCGAGATTGCGTCTGCTCCAAAATTCGCCAATGATAGGCGATCTCTTCCACATGGAGAGGCTCCGAGATCTCACACATGCGTAATGCAAGATCATAATCCTGACTCCCCTCGAACCCTTCGCGGTATCCGCCCAGTTTTTCAAAAATCGTTTTCGAAAAAATTTGAAGATGATTGATATACATGAGGGAGCGAAGCAACTGCGGACTGTAATCTGGCTTGTATAGGCGCTGAATTAAAAATCCCTTGGCATCAACCTGCACCTCGTCTGAATAGGCCCAAGGCGCTGCGTGATATTGCAAACTCCGAAGCATCTGATGAAAGCCTTGAGAAACAACAACATCATCATGATCAACTGGCGCCAAAAATTCACCGCTGGCCGATGTTGCCGCCGCATTCAGTGAGAACGAAACCCCAGCGTTTTCCCTGTTGTGAAGAATCTGAAGATTATCAAGATCGGCATCCTTGCAACGCTGCAAGAACGCTTTCGTATCATCTCGATCGGTTGCGTCATCGACTAAAATGACCTCGTGATAGTCGTTCGCGGCTTTCAACACACTATTCACACACAGCGCCAAAATAGCTGGATCAGTGTTGTAAACCGGCACCAGAAACGATACTCGCATCAATTCCCCGCTCTAAATCTTTGATTAATTACGACCGGACAACCGGCCTCTGTCTTATCCGGACAGGATCTGACCCTTATTCTGAAGAGATCACACGCTCACTTCAAATAGGGCGCAAAGGACCCGCGCGTCCTCGAAAACCGTCACGCAGACCTCTGATCATCATCTGAAAGTTTTTGATTCGGTTGCCGACAAACAGACCAAATACAAAAAACATTTTAGTCAAACGTAGCATATCAGTGAGTTTCCAGCGCTGGCTGGGATAAGCGCGTCGCCACAGCAACACGCTGTTACGATAAATATAATAGTAGCGGAACGGCTGGTGAACTGGCAGGTACCGCCACCGGCCAAGCCAAAATCGAGCCGTGCGCTCCCCAAGCCCGTGATCCATCAGGGCCGTACAGACACCAAAAGATTTCCAGTGTGCCGCCTGCGCGCGCAGAAACCATTCCGTATCGAGGTGATCAATAAAAAGATCTGCGTCCATTAGCCCAACAGTCTCGAGGGCCTCCCTTGAAAAGAGCGTGCCTGACGAAATCAGCATATCGGCCGGAATCAACTCGGTTTGATGTGCCCCGCAGTAACATCGGGAGAATCTCAATCGCCCAAATTGAACAAAATAAGATGGGTGGCCGACATCGGTACCGAGATAACGCGCACCCACCGCAGCAACACGAATACCGAGCTGACGCTGGTCATTAAGCGCCTGATCAAGATTCGCGACCATGTCATCTCTCGGGAGGCTATCCTGATCAAGTAACAAAACAGCACCGGCACCCATAGCCAGAACGCGACGGATACCCTCATTATGCGCCCATCCCAAACCTTGGTTTTCAGGCACTCCGATGAACTGTGCGAACGGATATTGAGAGACGATTTCGGCGACTTCAGATGAGTTACTGGACCCGTTATCAACAACAAGCAGAAGTTCGACTTGGCCTTGAAGGCGTCGAAATTGGTCCTCGAGCGTTTCAATCTTCGGCTCATAAGTCGTCACGATAGCCGCAATTGCGCTTTGTTTTTCAAAAAAATTATTCATATGCACAACAACATCCCAATCCGAACGGGCTGTTTTTGATGAGTCTCAACAATCTGTGGTTCTGAAGCGGTATCATACCCGCCCTCGCCTTTTAGGATTTTGGCGCTGTACCGCCGTTAATAATGCGCTTTCGTTTCTCCTCAAAACCCTCGATCGGTATCGCTTTCATCGTCAGCGCGATGATGATTGTGCCGTTCATGGATGCCATCGCAAAACTTCTCAGCAGCCGTTATCCGGTACTCCAAATTGTCTGGGGTCGATTTTTCTTCCACCTTTTAATCGTGGCCCCCATCGCTTTATGGCGCTACGGGCCTAGTGTTTTTAGAGTCCCCCGGCTAACGCTTCAAATTGGCAGAGGACTTTTTTTAATGGCTGCGACGCTGTGTTTTTTTGGAGCCATTCGGACCATACCGTTAGCGGACGCCATCGCCCTCATATTTTTTGATGCCGTTATCATCGTGCTGCTTTCCGCTTTTTTCTTTCATGAAAAAGTACCGGTTGGACGAATCATCGCTTCTTTGGTTGGCCTGGGCGGCGTTATTTTGGTCGTACAACCCGGCTTTGGGGAGTTTTATTGGGAAAGCTTACTGGCGCTTGTCGCAGCTTTGTTTTTCGCGCTTTATTTTTTATCTACGCGATTCCTGACGGGTAACACACCTCCGGTGGTAACACTTGCATGGCAAGGCGTGGGGGGATTTATACTGATGAGTCTGCTGGCACCGATCGTCTGGGTGATGCCCAGCCTTCTTGACCTCGCGATGATGGCCGCGCTCGGCGTCATTGGCGCCATAGGACACCTTCTGCTCATTAGAGCCTTCGAGTACGCAGAAGCTTCCCTGCTTGCCCCATTCCTCTACTCCGAAATCATAATGCAGGTAGTGCTGGGATACTGGATTTTTGGTGATCTCCCCAATGACTGGGCTATCGGGGGTATCGTGGTCATTATTGGGGTCGGTATCTACCTATCAATAAACCCACGCAAAGGCAGAAATTCTTAAACTCAATCTATCCGTTTGCAGGAGCAGTCGCATGGAGCGGTACTGATAAATAAACACCAAACTCCATCGCAAGATCACAACTGACCCGCGCGTGAACCCGCCCTTGCCGGTCCAGAAAGGATTGCTGATCGCTGACCGGGAAAATACCGTCATGCCAAATCCCGGGATGAATATAAAGTCCTTTCGAGCCATCACACCAAAATGCAATCACTTGATCCGGTTTCAAGTCATCTCCGGGCAGGGCAACGGGCACCAAGAAAGGCTTTTGCTCCTTTGGCATAAATAACTGACCTCCATCGGGATGGTAATTCAGGTGCCAGAGAATCACTTGATGTCGCTCACCATTGGTCCGATCAGTTCGGGCATCACCCGGGTCATCGGTCGACCACCCTAATACATAGTGACCCGCAACAGCGTCGTTCCGTCCATATAAGACGTCTCCTTGCCATTCGCCATAAAAAGTACCCTCTACCCAGCCACCTTCATCACCGCTATCAGGATCAACCGGTCGCCATCCGGTCGCCGGCCAGCGCACAATCTCGATATCGATATCGTCAGGTCGATCGACCAGTACACCGTACCCTTGCACACTACTGTCATCCGCCGTAATGACGGGCACCGTGTGAAGCGGCAACGCCGGCTTATCAGCAGGCTCGAAAAGATAGTTAGGCGCGTTTGCTATGGTCATTGGACATACCGTTGTTTTTTCGTCGATGTCACGAGAGTAGGCTTCAGGCGTGCCCGCAGAATCTAGTGAGTATCTTCAACTTTTTAATTCTAATCCGTCAAACAAAATTTTTAAATCCAGTCCATCAGATCGGCAAAAAGATATCCGGTGCTCAAAATCGAAAGACCACTGCCCCAGAAAATCATCCAATACTGTTTCAGTCGCCGAGCAATAAATACCAAAACAATGCCGACGATAATTCCATAAACCGCTGTGAGCAGCATCATGTCATCAGTCACCGTAGCGGTTCCTGCTGCCTCACCGATTCGATAGCGTGTTAATGACATCAAAAACGTTCCATTAATCCTGTAGGCCTTGCCGCAGATCTTGATACTGCCGCGCTAAATACGTCCAGACTACTCCAGATTTCGACTGACTCCCGTGCACGAGTGAGTCCGGTATAAACCAGCTCGCGTGAAAGTACTTTCGAATCAGTCTCAGGCAAAACCAAAATCACCCGATTGGCCTGGGACCCCTGTGCTTTATGCACAGTGAGCGCATAGGCAGGATGGCATTCCGGCAACCGGTTAATACTCACCGCAACATGTTCTTGATTTGCGCGCTGAAAGACCACTTTGAGATCCGTCACGTTCGTCCCGCCTGTTACAACACCCACATCGCCATTAAACAAGCCCAGCGTCGGCTCATTCTTTGTCACCATCAGTGGTAATCCCAAATAAAACTCTAAGTCGCTTGCTAATGAAAGCGTTCTAAGTTGCGCGCGGACCTGACGATTGACATCATTGACCCCACCCACACCATTTCGGCGAGCACAGATCACCATGACCTGATCAAGCATTGAGAATATATCTAAACATGATGCACCCGAAATCACGCGTTGCGAGAGCTCTTTGTAAATAGGGACAATGTGGTCTCTCACCAAATGTTCTAGTTTCTTTTCTCCACCAGGGTCCACAAACACGACGGCGTCCGAGCGGGGTTCATTGAGAAATTCAACCGCTGCCTGGGTTTGGCCCTCACGAACAGCTGCAGCAAGATTCGCAATTTCACTATGCCTGCCAAATCGCCAGTTATGTCTCAGACTTGTCACGCTGCCAATGGGATGACCTTTATCTGCCGCACGACACAGGTCCCCGAGGACAGCGCCAGCCTCGACTGAAGATAATTGGTCACGATCGCCCAGCAAAACTAATCGAGCTTCTTTGGGAAGCGCTTCTAAAAGACTGACCATCAACGCAATATCAACCATTGACGCTTCATCAAGAATTAAAAGATCACAATTTAACGGCCTGTTGAGACCATGTTTAAATTTTCCGCCGGGTTGCCATCCGAGCAGGCGATGGATTGTTACCGCATCGCCTAAAAAACCCGATGCATCGTCGCCCGCTTTGAGCTCAAGGCCCATCACTTCACGAAGTCGAGCCGCAGCCTTACCCGTGGGCGCACACACCAGCGTCCGCGCCGGCGAAACATCTGTGAGACGCCAAAGCATTCGGAGCGTTCGCATCACAGTAGACGTCTTACCCGTGCCCGGTCCGCCGCTAATCACCATGAAACGATGATCCAACGCATTCCGCGCGGCGTTTCGCTGATCTCCAGACAAAGGATCATCGCCGAACAACACATCCAACGTCTTTTCGATCTCATTACTGCCGATCTCGACCGGTATCGGCCCAGACCGGAGGGTGATGAGCGCAGCGAGTCGCCGTTCCAATTCGTAGTATCGATATAGATACAAACACCGATCTTCGGTCAGTACCAAAGGGGCTGGAGATTCACCATCACTGACTAACGGTGAGGTTTTCAACTCTTGGTACCACACCTCCATCTCGGGCAGCATATAGGCGGCGGAATGATGCTCTTCGAAAACACAGCTGCCACCCCAATGTGCAAGCTCAAGCCGAATTTCTCCCGAGACGGCACTTTCGCTCACAAGTGCTGCTGCCACGATCACAGACGCGGGGGCCTGCGAATCCAGCCTTTGAACGTAGTTCGCAAAATGCCAGGCGATGTCGGAAATAAAGCCGCTACCATACGCACGCTTCAGTGACGCGTATGCCTTGCTCATGAGTTCCGCCCGATAAGATGCTGTAAATCTTTTATCAAGGCAGAAGAAGGATGATCAAAAAATATGCCAGCGCCGTTGTGATCAGGACTCACTCCCCTCAAAAACAAATAAAAGACACCACCAAAGTGCTGCTCATATTGATAATCCGGCTTTCGACTCTGCAGCCAATAATCAAGCGCTAACGAGTAGATCAGATACTGCATAGTGTATCCGGACCTTTGCATTTCTATTGTCAATGCGGGAGATAAGTAGTCATTATATTCACCGCCTAAAAAATTTGACTTGTAATCCACTAAATAAAACCGGCCATTGTCCTCAAAAACAAGGTCAATAAACCCCTGCAAAAATCCCTGCGCGTTCGCATACCTAAACGCCTCGGTCATTTTCTCTGGCGTAAGCCCACCGGGTAACGCATGTCTTTGAAGTACCCGCCTCCAGCCGCTTTGATCGAAATCATCCACCGGAATACAAAACGCCATCTCATCGATTCGGGAATTGCGCGCAACATTTCCGAGGCGTAATCCATTTTCATTGAGTGGCGAGCGAAGCACATCGTTTAACATTTGATCAACAACGGGAGTCCAATCTGTATCAAAACCATACTCAACCAGCACTTGCTTGATGGTGTCAGTGTAATCAGCGATTGGTGATCCGGAAAAATCGATCAACTCAAAAATCCGATGCAGGCAGGTACCCGCGCGAGGCCCGCGAGGGAAGGTAAAAAAACCGGTTGTGCGGTCATCTGTCGATTTACGGTACCGGCGATCATGGTCAGGCAGAGACGAATCATGCCCGCTTGTAATTGAACTAAAGCTACTGAGCTGCCAGCTTCGATAGAGAGGCCTCGTGGCAATCCTTGCGTCAACAGAGATCTCGTCAGGTGGGAGATCAAAAGATCCCTTTTGCGTTTCAGGGATCGGCGACACCCCAATGGCGCCTTTTGCCTCGACTGCAAGCTTTTCGAGCGTCTGTTCAAGTTCTTCATCCGAAACTTTTGCAAAAGTCTCGGCAAGCGACTTCAAACTGTGTGGCCCACTATTTTTTACTTCTCGATGTAATAGCCACGCCAGGGCAGAGTGGGGAGCACCGGTTGCGGCGCCCCAAACCAGGTAGCACCTGCTTTGCGCGCGGGTGAGCGACACATAGAGCAGTCGAACACTTTCAGCGAGTTGCTCAATTTCTGCGCGTTGTTGATGGACATCAACCGCTTCGGTCCCGAAATCAACAGAGGATTGATTCTCCGAGTCCACATCATGGAAAAACACACCTTTCCCGCTATCAGTGACTTTGCTATCCCAGGCAAAAGGCAAGAAAACCACCGGATATTGAAGTCCCTTGCTGGCATGTACCGTAACGACGCGCACACGATCCTCGTCACTCTCGAGACGTAGCAGGCTTTCTTCTTGTGTCTGATTCGAATCCAGGCGGGCTGACGAGAGCCAGTTAAGTAACGCGGGAACATCAGCATGCTGCGTTGCAACTGATTGAATCAGCTCTGCAAGGTGTAAAAGATTCGTCATCCGGCGCTCGCCATTGTCGAGGCCAGCTAACCGATTTAATGTTTTTTCGGATGTTAAGAATTCCCGAAACATTCGCATGAAACTGCTGCTCTGCCAACGCTGATGCCATCCATGAAACTTTAACAGCGTGGCATCCCAGTTAGACGCATGGGCTTGGAGCGCCAGTAGATCATCAATATCTAGACCCATAAGGTCCGTGAGAAGTGCTGCGCGAACGAGTGACTCACGCCGGGGGTTGGCAATGGCGCGCATCACCCGCTCAACTTCAAGCGCTTCATGAGTGTGAAAGACACTTTGTTGACCCTGCCGAACACACAGAATTCCAACATCGTGCAACGCCCGCTGAATCAGCTGACCCTCAAAGTGACTTCTCACCAAAACGGCAATATCTTGCTGCTGAATCCTTTTCCCATCGCGAGTGACGTCACCTGTCAACAACCGCAAAATCTCGCTGGCGACCGCCTGACTGGCTTTTTCTTTGGCCGCTTTTTTCGATAGATACTTGGTCGGGTGTTCGCGGTCCAATTTCCAGATTAATAGCGGTTCTTCGGTCTCAGCGTCCTGAAGTCCATTCACTTTACCGGCAGATTGCGCGTCTTCAAAAGGAATATCAGAAAACACAAAACTGCTGTGGCGGTCCCGAAACGAGAAAAGTGCATTCACCGCGCGAACCAGTCCCGGAGCCGCACGATGATTGGTCTGCAATGTAAAACGCTTAGTGACATCATTTCTGGCCCGAATGTACGCAAAGATATCCGCGCCCCGAAAAGAATAAATGGCCTGCTTAGGGTCACCCACCAAAAAGACCGGATGGGTGCCAGACGAATAAATTGCTTTGAAAATTTCGTATTGAACCGGATCGGTATCCTGGAACTCGTCAAGCATCGCAACCTGGTACGTTGCCCTTATTTTTTCGCAAAGCGCCTCCCCTCCAACTGAGTGCAATGCATGGTGCAAGTTCAACAGAAGGTCGTCATATCCCTGAACCCCTTGCTGTCGTTTACGGAGGTTCAATTCCTGATCAGCCCGGAACCTTAAATCCGCAATCCAGTCGATAAAGTAATCAGCCGCATTCTTTTGGTAGTCACCGAGCACTTCAATAAAGCGGTCCATCTCGTCAAAAAAATTTTGTCGGGGCGGCAGCTCGCCCTTGCGGATCGCGCCCGGTTGGGACAGAAAACCGGCACTCAGTTTTTCGAGGCCTCGAAATTCAAGGACTCTCCTAAAATCGATAAGATCTTGGCTAAAAATGGACTCAAGTGAGAAAATCCATGTCGGCATACTTTTCAGGGGAAATCGGGTTCGATTAAACGCCGCATCCTTGTCCAACAGCATCGCAGAAACCTCATCGCGATGATCGTGCCAAACGCCCGATATCCTCTTAAACGCGGTTTCAAGTGATTGCTCAACAAGATTTAAGTCGAGCGCCTTTGTATTCTGAACCAACCTCAAATAAGGCTTTGCTAACACCGGCTTCAAGAACGCGCTCAGGTCATCCGCCGTCTTCAATTTTTTCTGTGCGGCAAGCCATCCGGTCCAAATGGGTCCAGCAGGATAAATATCCCTTCGCCATAAATCGTCAAGCACTTCGGCACGCAGTGACTCCTCATCCAAAAGGAGTTCGTTATCAAGTGTCATCGCGCTTTGAAACGCGCTGTCACTCAGTACGCGCTCACAGAACGAATGGATAGTAAAAATGGCGGCTTGATCAAACTCGGCCACTGCGCTGCGCAATTTCAATAAACTCTTTTTTCGGTCTGGATAGCGAAGCAGCAATGGTGCGAGCAGTGGGTCATCAACGGCCGAATCATCTTCGAACGCGGCAATAGCCTGGGTCAAAGCAGTCCGCAAACGTTCTTTTAATTCCCCGGTCGCGGCTCGGGTGTACGTGACCACCAGAATGTTCGGCACCGCAGCATCAGACTCGAGTACCAGTCTCAGATAAAGCGCGCTGATCGTCCAGGTTTTTCCCGTGCCCGCCGCCGCTTCAACTAAACTGACGCCGCGCAACGGGACTTCGAACGGCTGTAATGCGGTGACGCTCATCCCGTCACGACCTTCATTGCGTTCACCATGGGCCTAAAGATTAAAGGCGCGAGCTTCTCAAACTCGCCATCAAGCGCGTGTTCAATATTGTCGCGAAACGCAAGCGCAAAATATGGATCTTCGGCCTCACCCCGGGATTTTGAATAATCGGCGCCCAGCCAGATCTCGTAGGCGGGTTTAAGTGAAGCCTCATTTCCCTCGACAAACTTTAGCGCGCTTCGGGGGAAAAACGGCAACGGTCGAGTTCGGCCCTGCTGATACTGCGAGGCCCACACACTCAGATTCTCACTTGCGTCGTCGATCGGACTGAATCGAACGATCGCTTCCGGACCAATCAGGAAACTGCAGCGAGTCGGAGCATCATCCTGTGCGTTTAGAAGCAAATGCTGACACCACGCCCGAATCAGATTCCAAGGCGTTGCACCATCAACAGACCACAAAATCTGTCCGGCCGGGGTGATTTTTTCCAGCACACCCGTGATTGTGCAGTCATCAACCTGATGAACGGCTGTCACAGACTCAAATGGTTCGTCCCCAACAATTTTCACAATTGCCCGGCATAGTCGTTCAGCAGAGGCCCATGCCGTATCAAGCGCAAGTTCGCCTGCGCTACCCGCCGCAAGCATTCCGCCCAATCGGGCACGCGTTTGAAAACGGGACTTCTCTTCTTCGCTAATCTGGGAAGACAATGCCTGCTCAACTAACTTCCGCATGGCTCGATAATCCGGCCACATCGGCTCTTTTATGGGGAGCATCCCGTCACTGCGATCTAACGTAATATTTAAATCATCGCGCAACAACGATCGCGCCGGATTTAGAAAAAATTCTATCAAGCGCGCGGTGGATACCTCTGATAATGCGTTCGTGGACAGGGATTGCTTGAACAGGGGCATCCGAGCACCCGCGGCTTCCGGATGAACAGGCGTCAGTTCATTGGCATAGGTGAATAGAGCCGGTACCCCCTCAAAATATCGCCGGCTAAAGGGTTGGGAGGCGTGCCGGGTTATCCATCTTGACTCGATATCTGCCCCCGCTGAAACCGCTTTTATCTCCTCTAAAAGCTCGTTGACCACGATTGAGGGAGGCTGCATGCTTTCGTCCCTGGCGCTTAGTCCTGAATAACTCACATAAAACGACTCTCGAGCCGACATCAGCGCCTCCAAAAATGCAAACCGGTCTTCATCTCGCCGATTACGATCACCGGGTTTTGGATTGAGCGTCATTTGATCGAGGCCATGCGAATTATCTCGTCCTGGAAAATCAGTCGCGTTCATACCGACCAGGAATACTCGCTGCGCGGGAACACAACGACCCTGTGCCAGGTTAGCAAAAGTCACCGCGCCGCTCATAAAGCGCCCGCTTGAAGTCGTTTTCAATTTCTCTTTAAGGACAGATCTCACAACTGATAAAGGCAGCGAAATTTCGAGATTAGCCGAGGCGGCATCAGATGCAAGCGTCGCGATTTGCTGACGAAGTCGAACGAGCGCATCGCTCTCTTGTTCTTCGAAGAAAAAAAACTGGTCAAGCAGGTCGTTAAATAAGCTAACCCAACGTGACACTGCATGCTGCCCGGACATCACTGACTGGAGATTTATCACCGCTTCGATAAAGGTGCGCCACTGGCCTAATGCCCGGGCTGCACTTGAATCACCGGGAGACACTGGTAATACACCTGACACATCTTCTTCAAGCTCTCCCATTCCAAAACCGAGCAATAACCGGTCAATACCGCCTCGCCATGTGTGGACACCCCTGAGATTCAGATTCAGATCATCAACATGTTGTGCGTCATGACCCCAGACAATCCCAAGCTGTCGAATCCATCCACTGATCGTATCCACATCAACATCGTCCAAGCCAAAGCGCCGTCGAATAAAATAAAAATCGAGTAGCGCGCTGATGCGTTGGGCATCCAGCCGGGTATCTGGCAGTTCGAGCAGCGACATGAACGCTTTTGTCATTCCACTTTCAACAGGTAGAGCGCTTTCCGCCAAGGTCCAGGGAATATGGCGTGTGTCATGGGCAGCGCCAAAAACAGTGTCAATGAAAGGTACGTAATCCGAAAGACGCGGGATAAATATCCTCACGTCTGCCGGAGTGAGGCTAGCGTCCCGCTGAAAAGCATCCAATAATTGGTCGTGCAGTACCTCGATCTCTCGCATCGGGCCGTGACAGATATGAATCTGAATAGAATGATCTTCTGGCGTCACCTCATGGGCGTCATCAATAGAACTGTCTCTCAACTCAGTAATATCGGCCTGGATGTGCCCTAACAAGCTCGCGCGGCAGGGTACCGAGTAGGATTCTGTTTCAAGGGCATTCAATTCGAGAAGCTGGGAAAGATGTTGCCGCCCCGTACGCCCCATTGATGCAAGCAATCGATTCCCCCGATCAAGATAAATCGCAATATCTTCCCCCTCGCGGGCGATGAGTCGTGCGCGCTCCCGATCACTCACAATATCGGCCCAAAAGCCATGGCTGAAATTCAGATGATAAATATGGATATCAGTATGTTCAGCAAGATTCGATATGAGGTTTAAAAATTCGGGAGATAATCCAGTCAGCGCAAAAAGTGAAATTCGCGCAGGTAATTTTTGTCCGGCTTCAGGATTTTGTTTTAAAAAATCGAATAATGCCTTCCTTAAATGTAGCCAGTGTTCAGAGTGGCCCCGCGACATCATTTGCCGCCAAAGCGCGCCTTGCCATTCTTCTGTTTCTTGTGCTTCCCAATCGCTAATCCAATCAGGACGAAAAACAAGATACTGTTCGAAGAGTCGACCCATCTGTCTGGCCAACTGCCAATGCTTGTGTAAATCGCCTTGATCAAGATATCGACTTAATTGCGAATAACGACTGACAAATTTCTCGTCCTGTAGCGCCTGGAAAATTCGCCAACTTAGCGCATCAGCCGAAAAGGCATTGGTATCCGGAACGTTGGGTAGCACATCGCGAAAAGCTTTCCATAACAAACGCGCGGGCAACAACCACTGCATGTTCGCACTCACGCCGTGGCGCCTCGCGAGAAAAATCGTAAGCCACTCACTGATCGCTGCTCCGGGAATAGCAACAACCTCAGGCGACATGACCGCACCTGATGGTGTCTTCAAGGTCTCTGACAACTGGTCAGCAAGATCCTCAAGCTGATTGGAATGGTGCAGGTGTAGCATTGTTCAATTTTTGAAGAATTCAGCGCATTCGGAACTTAGATTATGCGCAACCACAGTCTCACATGGTGACCCTAGACTCAGGTGCTGGCCAAACCGCCGCGCACCACGGGAAATGCCCTTGTTATTAACGACAATTCAATCTAACTGTCGCACGAGCGCAATTTGATTGCTCGCACTTCTTTATGGGCCATCCAGCTTGCCGCGCTAACGATGACGGCACCCCCACACCAAATCCAAACATCCGGGCTTTCATCAAATAAAATTAGCCCCAGGATTGTTGCCCAAACGAGCTGAATAAAAGTGAACGGTTGCACAGCGGAAACTTCGCCCGCTTTTAAGGCGCGAGTCATACAGTAGTGTCCCGCGGTTGCAAGTACCGCTGTCACCGCAAGCAGCGTAAGTTCCGGCAGGGTCGGCTCGCGCCAAACCAGAAACGCGGGCACCGCCAGGACGCACGTACAAGAGACTGACAGCAACACCACGATCATTGCGCTTGACTCTTTGCGAGTCGCAGATTTAGCCATCAAATACGAACATGCAAAAAGAGGGGCGGCGCCAAGTTGCGCAAATGCGCCGATATCAATAACCCGAAACCCGGGGCGCAGAATCATTAGCGCGCCCAGAAACCCTACCAAGATGGCAATCATTCGAAAACTTTTGAACCGCTCACCAAGGAAAAAGGTTGCGCCTAAGGTTGCAAAGATCGGGGTCGTAAATCCCAGCGCCGTTATTTCAGCGATGGGTATTCGACTCATAGCAAAAAACCATAACATGACACCGCCGCTATGGATAAGACCCCTCAGCCCGTGGAAACCAAGTCGCTGGGGGTTCAACGAGAGAACACCCATCCCGGTGAGTGACGGCAAGATCAGAATAATGCCAAAACAATATCGAATAAATGCAGCCTGAATCGGGTGCATCTCAGTACCCAGGTATCGAACAGCGACAACCACTCCGACGAACAAGGTACCCGTTAGCAGCATCCACGCAATTCCCCGCAGATTGCCAGACAGCGGAGCGTCTTTAAAAAAATGGCTCAGCACATGCTCAGTTGGGATATTGCCGCGCAGCAGCAGACAAACGCTCTCGTACCGCTTGACGCAAACTGTCTGGCGCAATCACTTCGACGTCGGCGCCGTGACGCATAATATCCATCACGAGCTCTGTCTCCTCAGAGTAAGGCACCTTTAAGGTATAGGTGCCGTCAGGCTGCATCTCGCCCTGCTGGCGCGAATGCCATTTTTCTCCTGACACCCATCGGGCCGCCTCCGGCGTAAACCGTAATACAGCTTCTCGAATATCATCCCCAGCGAAAATTCCGTAGCCTGTACCGAGCACTTTCTCAAGTTCACTCTCCGTCACATCTTTAGCTTTCTTGGTCTCAATCGTATCGGCAGAACGAATGGCATCGACTGCGAAACTGCGAAGACTTCGTCTAAGATGACACCAGCTATCGAGATACCAGTTATCGCGATAATGTGCGAGCCGCTGGGGGGAGACGCGGCGCTGAGTCACTTCTCCCGTTCGGCGATTGAGGTGCTCTATATCAAGTTGATGGCGACGTAAAAGCGCATGGGATATAACCCCGAATACATCACTATCAGCCCGGCGCGCGCCCATATGTAAAACCCGAATTCGCCGCGTGACCTCTTCAGCCGGATGATCCCCGCTGTCAATCAATCTTCGAATCCGATCCCTGAGCGGCTCAATATGCGGCTCAAGCAGTCCCGGTTGCAAGCTTGATAACAAGTGCTCCATAGTCAGCAATGCATGCACCTCTGATGCGTTGAACCACAGCCCCGGCAATGCATAGCGATCTGCGTCTTGGCTCACGGACTCATACCGATAGCGCCGTGTCTCATGATCCCACTGAATGGGCGCGGCGAGCCGGTCACGCATATATTCGAGATCGCGTCGAATGGTCGCCCTCGAGATCTCCATCTCTTCCATCATCTCCCGAAGCGTCGTGCCGCGGGCGCTCCGCATCATACGATCGATCGTGTAGAACCGCTCGGTACGATCCATTCGGGCTAATCCGTCCCCGGCATCCCGACGTAAAGGCCGTCACAGCGCGCCGCGAGAATAAGATCATTCAAATGAATATCATGTATTTTGTGGGTCCACCAATCTACCGTCACCTTTCCCCACTCGGTCAATAACGCGGGATGATGGCCCTCTGCCTCAGCGAGCGCTCCGACCGCGTTGGTAAAAGCCAAGGCAGTCTCAAAATTTTTAAAGGCGTAAATTCTTCGAAGTCTGGGTTCGCCATCAATGACCAAATGATTCCACTGATCTCTTGATTGCAAAAACGCAGCAAGATCTTCTTTGCTAACGGGCGGGGCTCCTGCTCGGCATGCTTCGCAAGCCATTTGGGTGTAATCTGTCATGATGCTTTCCTGATTAGATCAAAATATTGGCAACTATGTTCTTATGGCCGTGGCAGAATATCAGATCATGAACCTTGAAGAACATCTGATTGCGTGCCCCTACTGTGGCGAAAACTTTACCGCGCTCGTCGAGCCCTGTCTCGAACTTGCAGAATATGTCGAGGATTGCGAAATATGCTGTCAACCCATCGTATTCTCAATCACCGAGAGCGGTTCAGATTCACCACTCCATATCGACACACGGCGTGAAAATGACTAAGACTAGGTCGGCTCACCCGAATAACGGGTCACGCGACAGCCATTAATCCGCCAATCTTCCGGATTCTCTAGGACCATCTGATAGGCTGCGAGCCACAAACTGCCATCGCGCGCATAAATCTTGACGCCAAACACCGGGCCGTCCGCTGTCTCCTCAACCCCCAGAAAATCGACCTGGGCTGGACTAATCAGCGCGCCATAACCCTGGCGAACCATCGTCATAAAAATATCCTGATTGGGGAACATTGCTTGAATAAGAGGTGAGGCTTGCGCGTATGCCGTCGTCGCATCACCCCTCGCGAAAGCGTCAAGCTGCCGTTCGATCACCTGCTGCATCGAGCTAAATTGCGCTTGCTCTACACTTTGGCTTGATTGCGCGCTAGCGGTGAAAAGTGCAATAAAGAGAATAAGCGCATGTTTTATCTGAGTCTTCATAAGATCACCTGTCTTTTATTTTTAGTTTTATCAGACCCAGCGTGAAATGCGCGAATTCAAAATTAAATCCCGCAGCCCTAGTTTGGGGTTCGACTCATGAGATGAGAATACTTCAGATCCTCAAAACTCCCGCGATAATCATCAAGATTAGCGATCAGCATTTTACGGAATTGCTCAACAAAATAGTCAATCGCTCGATCCCGGTCCTCGTCATATGCCAATACATCAGCCGCATGTGAGGCGACGACAAACGCACTAAATCTCGAAGAAGCGTACATCAATCCCTCACTCACATTCTCTTTATGAAAGCGTTGCGCCTGATCGTTTGCAAGATCAATGAAGCCGTCAGCAATGACTCGCAACTGTTTATCCAGCTCCTCGTCAGTTAGTTCCTTATTTTCTGATTCACTCATGGTCGACTGTTTCCCGTTTCAAATCTGACTCCCATTTTACGAGTACCCAGATCAAGACGCCATTCAGAAGAAAAATGTCTCAAACGACACACAACCTCAACAGAATTTAGCCTTAAAGTAGCCCGCGACTATGGAAATCACCACCCAGAATAACCTTAGGTCAGCCGGTGCTGTCGTACTGGCCATGACCGCCATCACCGCTAGCGACGCCATGGTCAAGGGAATGCTAGACGACATTCCGCCATTCCAGTTCCTTTTTGTGAGAGCAATCGTGATCCTCCTGATACTCGGTACCGCACTTGCAATTAAGGGTCAACGAATTCTGATGCCTAGCATTCGACAACCTTTTGCTTTTTTACGCGGGGGCTTTGAATTGATGTCTTCTGGATTTTGGCTTTTTGGACTGCAATTTATTGCTTTACCCACCGCCGCTGCGCTCGCCTGGACGTCACCGATCATGGTCGCGCTTTTGGGAATCTTCATATTAAAAGAGGCGAACTCTGTATGGCGATGGCTCGCTGTTCTTATGGGATTCATCGGTGTCTTATTAGTCACCAAACCCTGGGGTGCAGAGTGGAGTCTGCTGTTAATGCTGCCGATTGCTGCATCGTTGGCAAGCGCGGCCCGCGAAATTTCGACCCGCTTCATTAGTCAAGCTACTCATCCCCTGCAAATCGCATTCATCACCGTGCTGGTGACAGCCCTGGGTTCAGGCATCGGCAGTATCTTTTTATGGCAACCCCTTACTTGGGATCTGGGTATCGGAATCCTGATTTCGGCTTTATTGGTGAGCGCTGCTTTTCCGCTGATGATTGTGGCCGTTCGGCATGGGGAGATGTCTTTTATCGCACCTTTTTTCTTTAGCGCCATTCCGGTTGCCATTATTCTCGGTTACTTGATCTGGGGTGACACGCTTGATTTCCTCGCTACGCTCGGCGTCTTTTTGATCGTTGCCGGAGGCTGGCTTAATGTTAAAAAATCCTCGCATCGGTCTCGACAAAGCTCGTGAAAAAATAATTTTGTCACTGGCAATGAAACCGGAAAACCATTTGGGCATCGAAAGTAAAAACGGCTGATTAAAATAAATGCCTGATAGAGGGTCTAGTCGCCCAGAATAGGGATGCACTGCCATTCGCCTGACTTTATTGGTATTTATTGGGCTAAACGGGATAATCTACAGATTAAAATTAACGCTCCGAACGAGCAACATTCAGCTCCTGGCCTTACATCAGAGCCCAATCCAGAACAGTGCCTGCTGACAGACCATTTTGAGTTAACCTCTGACTATGCGTTTTGACCAGAAAAAAATTTTAGTGACGGGAGGATCTCGTGGCATCGGACGCGCGATTGCAACGCGTTTTGCGGCCGCGGGCGCTCAGGTGGCAATCCACTATGGCTCGAATCACGAAGCAGCAGGCGCGGCGATCAAAACTCTGGAGGGCACCGGGCACATTCTCTGCTCGGGGGATGTTGCTGAGCCAGAAACCACTCAACGCATTGTTCGTGAAACAGTTGAGAAACTTGGCGGTCTTGATGTTTTAGTGAATAACGCCGGCATTTTCGAGGCCCATCCGGTCGATGATGTCACTTTTGATGACTGGCAGCTTGCGTGGCAGCACACACTTGCGGTGAATCTCACCGGTCCTGCCAATCTCTGTTGGCAAGCCATCGATCATATGAGACACAACGGAGGCGGCCGCATTATAAATGTAAGCTCGCGCGGCGCATTTCGTGGCGAACCTCGGTGCCCCGCTTATGGTGCAAGCAAAGCCGGACTCAATGCAATGACTCAATCTCTTGCGCAACGCGTTGCCCCTTACGGCATTTTTGTCGGCGCAGTTGCTCCCGGCTTTGTCGAAACTGATATGGCAAGTAAAGTGCTTGACGGACCGGACGGAGATGCCGTTCGTCAGCAGAGTCCCCTAGGCCGTGTCGCAAAGCCTGAAGAGGTCGCCCACGCGGTCCTCTTTTTAGCCTCAGCGGGCGCAGAGTTTTCGACGGGCACAATTATTGATGTGAACGGCGCTTCCTATCTTAGAAGTTGATACTATTTTCCAAGATCAAACCGCGCAATATTGCAGGCCAGACGAAACAAATTATCAGAAATAAACCCCGTTTGTTCTAATAATTGATCGCAACCGAGAATCGTACACTCATCGTAAGCGGACAGTGGCACCACCCAATTGTCAGTCCCAATGTCAAAACCTTTCTGCACTAAACAGGCTGATCGAACCATATGGATCATGCAGTAGTGCTCGTCTTCGGCTGCATCAAGACCTAACGGTGGCTGACAAGCCGGCAGGCCAAACGCACCGGCGGTATTCACCAAAAGCGTAACCGCCACCATAATCTCTTTCGTCTTCACAACCATGCTTTTATACTCGTTTAAGAGACTTTAA
>Ga0222716_10001030_pt1 | contig 23527 bp, 24 predicted proteins | sample C33_13DmetaG_FD_165044 | JGI IMG/M metagenome (GOLD analysis project Ga0222716, IMG submission 165044) | Estuarine water microbial communities from San Francisco Bay, California, United States - C33_13D | ecosystem: Environmental > Aquatic > Marine > Unclassified | place: USA: California... | reverse complement strand
CGCCCGGCAGCTTGGGGCTTCGCATACAAGAATGCGGACAAGTCTGTCCGTGAAAAAATGACCTCGCCAGCAGATGCTCGCAAAGTCAACATCCAGGAGAGGCGCAATGGTAAAAGTAAGGTGGGCCCCAGAGGGGGTGAACAAGAATCTGTTCTGGGTGGAAGCTCAGACAGGTCAGCCGATGACTCTGTCGACGTACAAAGCGAAGCTGAGGAAGAGGGTGGAAGTGATGATCGAGGAGGCGAACGAACCGATCTGGGAGTGGATGAACTCAAACCCGGAGAATCCAGCGTCGACGATCGAGGAGCTGACAGCGATGGTCGAGATGGAGATTCTGCTGACGGTCAAGCCGCTGCCGAACTGGCCCCAGATGCCACACGCGAAAATGTCACAGCGGCTGAAGACCGTGCCCGAAGACTTTCAGACCTGGGTCGAGGGGACGCAGCAAGACTAGCCAAAGAGAACTCGAAGCTGGTGGACTACGAGCCAGCCTCAAATGGCAACAAGAACGGGCTGAAGATGCCAGCCCGACTAGCCGCTCAGACACACCGCGCAGTCAAAAAGATTGAGGCCGAGACAGGCGTTCAGATTGACGAGTGGGTCTCCGAGAGGCTCGGATCTGAGGACGCTACAGAGTTCCTATACGCAGAGCAGCTAGACGCTGTCGCCCTAGCCATCTTCGCGATAGAGAACAGCAGGGGGCTCATCATTGGAGACCAGACGGGAACCGGCAAGGGTCGGATCGCTGGCTCTGTGGTCAGGTATGCCCTGAACCAGGGGCTGGTCCCCGTGTGGATCACGGAGGGCGATGCACTCTACAAGACGGCGACACGAGACCTAGCAGACGTTGGGCTCGATGGCGTTTCCGTGACGGCCACGAACAACAACCTAGACAGCGCCCTTGATGGGGCGTTCGGTCAGTCCTCGCTGAAGACTCGAGACCAGAAGGAGAAGCTCATTGCCGCAACCGAAAGGCTGATCGCGCTTAGCCCTCTACCGGCAGATGCCTCCGCAGAGCAGAAGAAGCTACAAAGCAAGAGGCTGAAGGCGATCATCGGTGCGGACGTATTGCTGTCTTCGTATGTGCAGGTTGGTCCCGGTGCAGGTGCAGAGGTGCGCCGTAACTTCATGTCAGCACTGGCACCGCATGCAGTCCTAGTCATGGACGAGAGCCACAACGCCGCTGGCGGAGGCGGTGCCGGTAAGCAGGTCTCCGTGAAGGGTCAGAAGTTCAAGGTGGACAAGGACCACACCAAGGAATACTTCCGCAGGTATGTTGGCGCGTCGAGGGGGTCAGTCTTCCTGTCGGCCACATGGGCAAAGGGTCCAAAGTCCCTGGGCTTATATACGAACACCCCCATGGGGATCTTCGGCGCTCACCTGGGGCCACTCATTCAGTCTGGAGGTCTACCGCTACAACAGGTAGTCACAAGCTCACTGGCCGCAAGTGGAAGCCTCATCCGCAGACAGGCGGACATGGGTGACGCAACGTTCGAGACGGTCACCATGAACGGATTCGAGGAGACCGCCGACACGGTGTCCGACATCCTATCTTCGGTCATGAGTCTGGATGGAGAGCATGCCAAGCCCAAGAAGCTCCTCGCTGCGCGTTACACGATGTCCCTCACGAACATCGCCGAGATGCACAACTCCGAACCGGGGAGCGTGTCCGATATGGACTTCAAGCGCATGACCCCGTTCGGGTCCGAGGAGGAAGTGAAGCCAGCGGAGCAGCTAGGTTTGGCTAACTACCTACACCCAGTCATGTCTACGATAATGCTCTCCATGAAGGCTGAGGAGATCGCCAACGAGACGATTGCTGCGGTCGAGGCCGGGTACAAGCCGGTCATTGCTGTGCAGAACACGGGCGCATCCATCCTGGAAAAGCACCGAGAGGAATCAGACCTACAGGACGGTGACGAGGTTGGCGAGTTCGGCGTTAGGCAAGCCCTCATAGCTCAGCTCCACCGCTCAAGGACCATTAGGGTCAACAGCGCAATCGACCCAGATCAGGTTTCCGATCTGGACTCAAGTAGCGCCAAGATCGACATCAGCGAGTTCCAGGCTTATGACGTATACCTGACTGACGAACTGCTCAGGGGTAACGGGATGGTCAACTTCCTGTCCGACTGGGAGGCCGCGAAGGAGCTGATTGAGAAGGCAGACCTGTCGGGGATGAGCGGGTCGCCGCTCGACGCAGTCATTGAGAAGCTAGAGGCGGCAGGGCTCAGGGTCGGCGAAGCTACAGGTCGCAAGAGTCAGGTCCGCAAGGGCAAGTACGGAAAGAGGAAGGTGGACTCCGGGCTGCGAGCTGGGATGATCGCCAGCTTCAACGGTGACCGCATGGAGTCGGCGATCGACGTACTGATCGTGAACAAGTCTGCCGCCACCGGCCTGGACATGCATGCCGGAAACAAGTTCAACGACCGCCGACCACGGATCATGCTCGTCGCGCAGATGTTCGATGACATCAACGTCCTACAGCAGGTCCTCGGTCGAATCGACCGGAACAACCAGGCGCACTCGGCGACATATAAGTTCCTGATCTCAGATGTGCCGATCGAGATGCGGTACATGTCCATGACATCCAAGAAGCTCGCCCAACTGAACTCCTCGGCAACGGGTGAGGAGGGTGGAGAGTTCGGACTGTCGATAGATGTCATGAACAACGTCGGCGACACCGTTACGGATGCGTGGCTGAGAGCGAACCCAGTCCTGAGGGCACGTATGGGCCTCAAGATGAAGGGTAGCAGCAAAGGCCGGAATGTCGTGGAGCCGGATATCGCCAGCAAAGTCTTCCTCCGCATGGCCCTGATCCATGCTGAGGACCAGCGCACACTGGTCAACGACATCGAGGAGAACTATGTCTCACTGATGGAGGCCCAGGCCGCCATGGGAACCGTCATCACTGGTGCCCAGCAGCTAGACCTGAACGCGGTGACAAACAAGGTCTCAATCATGATCCCCGCTGCCGAAGAGGGCAGCACAGACCACATCTCAGGTCCGACATACATCGAGTCCGTGACCGTCGACCGGCAGTTCGTACCGGCGTCGGAGTCCAAGGTGAGGGCTATGCACGAGAGTCGCAAGGATGCGACATCTGCGCTCGGCGCAGCTATCGAAAAGGGCCGATCGGCTCGACTAGATGAGCTGTCAGAGAAGTCTCGGGAGATCACTGAAGAGGTGAACGAGAAGGTGGTGGCTCGCATTGAGCGTTCCCGCAAGGCGCACCAGAAGGCTGTCGAGCTGGCCGAGAAGGGCGGACTTGACATCCCCGCCGAGGTCGTCCCGGGTCCCTTGCAGTCAGAGATGGAGGCCATCAACTCGGCCCACATCGCGAAGTCTACAGCCGAAAAGTCGATCAAGTTCATCTCGGACTTCATCTTCAACGTGCTGCACAGCGGCGGGTACGCGACGGTCAGTCGTGGCGGCGACATGGTGTACGGTCAGGTGCTAGGAGTCACCGATAAGGGCACGAGCAACAACCTGGATTCCCTGTCCCGCTATGACGTTGCAGTCTATACGGCGGAGTCGGGGATCATCCACATCTCCGGGTCAGCACTCCAGTCTGAGTTTACTGTCGTGCCGGATCAGAATGCCAAGGGTGGATTCACGCACTCCCTAGACAGCTCAACCAGCAGCACCGAGGAGCGACACATCATCACCGGCAACCTCGCCCTCGCCCGTCTGTACTACGGCAACCTAGGCAAGGTCATCGAGTACACCGCTGTTGAGGAGGGCGAGGCGGGTAGTTCGGAGAAGGTTGCCAGCGGCGCCGCGCGAAGTGACTGGTGGAAGCCGTGGACCGCTCACGGTCGCGAATGGCATCTTCGGGGTCTACCTCAGGCCGAATTCAAGTCCGAGCAGGAGGCCCTTTGGTTCATACAGCTTGGCCGCACTACAGAGCACCCACCAGGGGCTGACGACCTAATCCACGGCGTTGATCGAGGCGTCTATAACGCGCTCGTGGCCGGACCTTCTTCCCCCATTTACTCGGCCTTGGGCGGTGTAGGCGGCAGTGCGGTGTGGTTTGTTCAATGGGATACGACGACTACGACTTATGAACCAGATAGGCTCCCGGACTTCCCGGGCGAAGTTTTTGATTCACTGGTGGAGGCAACAGACGCAGTATCCCGGTATTACCGTGATGGGATGTTGGGGGTAGAGCTAACCGCCAGGGTAGAGCTAACCGCCAGGGGCGAGGATGCCGACCGGGGACCTGGGTACGGAGAGTTTGTGGGTCAAATCTATCGGACCCTCGATGATGACTTCCGAATAAGGGGGCTGAGCGCGGTCAAGTTCGAGGAGTGGAGTGATGCCGAAGACTTCCTGGATGGGGCACCAATATCGTCGTCGTCGAACAATCGGTACAGTCACCTAGAGGAAGGCGAGGCGGCAGGGGATGGTTTCTACTGGACCGAAGAGGGTGGCTGGGTCATCGAATGGGACCAGCTTTCGTTCCACGGGCCCACTGTGTCCCCGCCTTTTAAGGACGGCTTTGACAACATAGAGCAAGCCGTTGACTACGCCAGGGAATATCTGCTTCATGTTAACTCGACGCGAGGCGACGCTCGCGGTAAAGATAAGGCCCCGCAGGGCAGCGGGGGCACCAGGAAAACCATCCTACGCACCGGCCAGCTTCTGCCGAAGTCGAAGGACGGACTTGAGTTCATCAAGGAGATGACCAGAGTCATGGCCTCCATGGGTGAGGTCTTCGATCAGCTAAAGGACGAAGGGTCCGGCGTGTACCTTGCCGCACCTTGGCACCTAGCCAAGATCGAGTACAACCTAACGAAGTCCGCCGACTCGGAAGGCAATGGCGCTGTCGGGGTGGTCAGGATAGAGACCCCGTCCAAGGGCATGTACCGCAGCCTCATCTACAGAAACCTCAAGGTCCTTGAGTCGATCACTAGGGCTGGCGACGAGATCGAGGTCTCCTTCGTTCCGGGGGAGAACAAGGACTCGGCAGATATATACTCGCTGACTGGTGGCGCTCGTGTACTCGAAGACGTAATCAGGTGGCTCGGCTCTAGTGGTGAGGGCCTGGACTTGAGGTTCATGATGAACCGCGAGGGGACCGCGTCCAACTACAACCAGCGGCTCAGCCAGACGACAAGTCAGGAGGGTCGCGTCAGCGGGATGCCCATGGAGGGAACCGCGAGGCCGGTCAAGTCAGACAGGCAGATCGAGAAGGAGACCCCCATTGAGCTGGAGGCCCCGATCAAACCCAAGACCGGATTCGGCGACGAGAACATGGAGCCCATCGGGGATCGTGGATCGTGGTTCGACGTACTTGGGAACATGGGGGAGTCGCGCTACAACGGAGACATCGTTTCCCGTCAGGAGATGATCGAGATGCTCGCGGTCCTCTACAGCGAGCGCAGGACACCCATCCGCCACGGTGTTGGGCTAAGCTCCTACGCCGGGTTCTACCGACCCGGAAACCACATTGTCCGACTCCGAAATGCCTACCAGATAACCACCGCCACCCACGAGGTTGGACACGCTCTCCAGACGCTGTTCTCTTCCGACCCTGGACCGTTCGTCCCACTCGGGCAACTTGACCCCGTCACGAAGGCGGTGATGATGGCCGAGCTTGACGCCATGGGCAAGCGGCTCTATGGCGATGTGTACCCACAGGGTGGTGGGTACACCTCCGAGGGGTTCGCCGAGTTCGTCCGCGAGTACCTGACCCGGCCCGAAGATGCGAAGCGGAACTTCCCCGCATTCCACGGTTGGTTCACAAAGAAGCTGAAGGCGGACTACCCCGACATGCACCGCAACATGCAGGTCTTCAAAGGCAAGCTTCGCGAACGACTACTGGCGAGCCCGGAGCAGAGAGCTTCGAGAGACCAGGAGTTCGAGGAGTCGAAGCTGAACAAGATCCACATCTTCAAGGAGTACATCGGATGGGGTAGAGGAAAAGAAGGCCGAATCGGCATGCGAGCCGACTGGCTGGACAGCAACTCCCCACTCCTCCAGATTGACGAGTATGTTGCCAAGCAAGCAAGGGAGGAAGGTCATGGTAGCTACTTCCTCAATGAAGCCGGTATCCTAAACCCGTCGCAGTCTATGTACCGCACCGCCGCCGCACTCGAACAGAGCTATGCGGCAAGGACTGCGGTGATGGCGGACAGGTACACGATGGACATCAATGGCAACCCCGTTGGTGAGCCGCTTTCGGCGATCAGGAAGATCCTCAAGAGCCACGAGTGGAAGGACTTCGCCATCTACCTGTGGGCCAGACGCGCACTGGCGCTCGGAAACCACCCCGACTACGCACGGGATAACTACAGCGAGAAGACGCGCAAATCCCGCCAGGGTGGACTGGAGATCAATGAGGCACTCGCCATCGTCAAGAACCTTGAGGGCAACCGCGCCGAGCGGTTCCGCGAGGCGGCTGAGCGAGTCTATAACTGGAACAACGACATCCTGCGCTACGCCGCGTCTGCCAGCCCGCAGTTGGGCCGGGTGATGCACTACATCATGAAGATTGACCCGGGGCAGTACGTCCCGCTCTGGGGCATCTTCGAGAAGCTCGATGCATCCTACGCCTCTGGCGGATCGACGGACGCCCGATCGGGCAACGTGGCAAAGCGTCTGCGCGGCTCTATGAACGTCCCGCAGAACGTACTGGTCTCAATGCTGGCGAACGCGGAAAACATCGTCCAGCTCACGCACAAGCGGGTCCTATTAGACATGATGTATAAGTACCGCAAGGTGCCAGGCATCGGTCACCTGATTGAGGAGATCCCCGCAGACAAAGATAGCCTGTCGACCAACGTGCATGCTGCCCTGAGCGAGATCGCCAGGAAGCTCGGCCTGGACGAGATAGACGGGTTCCTTATGGGTGAGGATCAGTACGAGCTAAAGCATGCAGATGCCCTCACGGCGATCCAGTTCTTCTTCCCCACGATGAAGACCAAGGACGACACCGTTAGGTTCACCATGATAGATGAGGGCGGTGAGGGACCTTACAGCTCAAATATCAAGCAGTTCGAGCTGAAAGACCCGATCCTGCTGAAGACGCTCCTAGGAATCTCCCCGCAGGAGTCAAAGAATGTCATCTTGGCTTTCGTCCGGTTCCACACCCGCCTGTGGAGAATGGGCACTGTCGCGTGGCGCTTGTCGTTCGGCTGGGTGACCAACCCGCAGCGAGACTTCAGGACGTTCTGGATTCAATCCAGGTCGCAAGGAAACTCCGCATGGAGTGGGGAAGTCCTCAAGGACATGCTGGCGATGATGTTTGCCGCTCCATTCTACCACGCGATGGGCACGGCCAGCCGTGAGCGGTTGCCCAAGTCCATGCAGGAAAACTTCCTGTGGTTCGACAAGTTTATGGCGCTCGGCGGTGAGATGCAGACCCCGGTCGGTCAGGACATCGCGTACAACCGTAGGTCCGTTGCGCGGATCGGCCAGAACCCAGTTCAGCGGATCATGAAGCCCGGCAACTGGCTAGACATCTTGGCGGCAATCGTGCAGCTCCCAGAGGGTGCCGTTCGCGTGACTGAGCTAAAGCAGGTCGCTAAAGCTCGCGGCCTGAAGCCGGGCGACAAGATGAGCGCGGACGATGCAATCGTTCTAAATGAGGCAATGTCTCAGGTCACGGTAAACTTCCGCCGAGGCGGAGAGAGGGCGAGGCAGGTGAACCGCTACATCCCCTTCTTCACGGCGACCCTGAACGCCTATGTCGATGCCGCCGGGGCCTACAAGCGAAACCCTCAGCAGTTCATTCTTAGGTCCCTGGTGTCAGTTACGATCCCCGCCATTGCATCGTGGTTCATGTACCGCGACGAGGAGTGGTACGTCGAAACCCCCGCTAACGAGAAGTTCCAGTACAACTTCATCCGCGTTGGCGACGACATTATCCGCGTCCGCCAGCCGCACGAATACGGAGTCGCATTCGGCGCTTTAGTCACCGCTATGCTGGACTCTGCATATCGCGAGGGCGACAACTCAATGGATGACTTTGCTCGCTTCGCAAAGAGCGCGATGAGCCCCGAGTTCATGCCCCCCATTTTGCAGGAGTCAGCAGAGCAGCTAGCCAACATGGACTGGTTCTTCGACCGCCCCATTGTCCCCCGTCGCGAAGCGGGACGGATGTATGCGGCCGACCAGTATGGGCCCTACACCACACAGACTGCCAAGTTCCTGGGGGGCATGCTTGGCTGGTCTCCGCGCCGCATCGACCACGCCGTAAAAGGCTTCTTTGGGTCGGCTGTCCCGGATGCACAACGCGCACTAGAGTCAATGTTTACAGCCGCAAGCAGAGACCGGGAGTTTGAGGCTTCCGATGTCCCCCTCCTGGGCGCCACGTTTAGGCGCGGCGGAGCGACCGTCACCCAGTCCAAAACAATAGACAGGCTATACGAGCTGAAGGAGTCGGCCGACCTGAGAATGAACTCCCCCTCGGTAGAAGAGACAGAGCAGCAGCGGCAGCGAAGGCTTCTTATCTCTGACGCCACCCGGGCTATCGGACTGCTGTCCTCACTGCGCTCAGCGGCGTATGACGCCCATGATCGAGAAGCTTACACCAAGGAGATGGTGGCAATAGCTAAAGAGGCTGCAAATGCGTACAGTAGTGAGAGATATATCGCTAACGACAAGAACTACCTGCGCCAGCGAATGAGAAATCTACGCAAGCAAGCGCAGCAGAGGAAAGATAGAGCTGGACTCTAAGGGATCACTTCGAAGCCATGACTAAGCCGCTAATAAACCTAGAGTCCACCGGGCTGCCCATGGCCCTCGTTATGGCGCTTGTAGTCGGATCGGTCACGGTTGGGGTTACGGGGTCAAGAATAGTTACCCGGCTAGAAGCGTTAGAGGATGTCGCAGACAAGCGTTGGACCAGACAAGATGCCGTCGTGAACGCCCTTGAGCTAAAGCTAAGAAACCCAACTTTACGAGTGCCAGACCCAAGGGACTCAACACGCGAAATCCAGATAGGATCGACGTTTGAATGACATTTACTAAAAAGCTTCTTGCGGCCGCGCTGGCCCTCATGACCACGGGCGGATTGGCCGCACAGCAGGGGCACTATATTGGAGGTGGAATAATCGCCATCTGCGGCGTGTCGGCCTTGGGCATTGTCGCATGGTCCCGAATGCCCAAAAGGCCCCGGAGGGGCGGCAAGTGGCCCGGCTAGCACTAGCCCTCATGGCCCTGCTTGGCGTGTGCGCTGCATGCGTTGGAGCCGGTGCCGCGCTACAGGACGCTGGCATGCCCGGGCTTGGTGCCGGTGCTGGGGCTGGCGTAGGGCTGGCATCTGGAGGGTCCAGCTTTGCTGTGGTGGCATTAGCCGCTTTTGGCGCGTTTGTTATGAGCTTGGTGGACCAATCGGCAGAGGGGCAGATCGCTCTCGGAGAAGCTGCCCCCCTGGGTTTGTGGCCGATCCTTGACTTGCTGTTCTGGCCCATCGTGATCGCCGTTGCAGTCTGCTGGATCACCCCCACCCCGCTGGCTTTCTTTCGGGGTGGGATCAGGGCCCTAAAGCTAGCGGCCAAACACTTCACCCCCACTGAACATCATCGGGGGTCAAAAAATGATCGCCCGGCAGAGCGTCAGCGTTCAGGCGGACGAAGGCGGAGTTCCAGGGGTCGGCGATAAATGACCCTCCATGCCCAACCATATCAGCCCAGACCGATCCAGCACTCGAAATCTTGATTGCGGTGCGGTTGGCAGCGTACTCGCCCAGGTAGGGAACCCAAGAGATGTTCTCCATCTCGATGCGATCAACGCTAGGGTCGCGGAACCCCTTGGGAGTTCCATCGCTCTCCCTCTCCCTCCAGACCGCCACGACCCCATTGGTCATGGGTCGGTCGATGTGAATGTCCTTGTATCGCACAGTGCCCCTGTGGCCCCCCACAGTGAGCGCGGAGCCGCCGCTGGCCTTCTTTCCCGCAACCACGCTTTCAGCGCAACACAGAGACACACGCATGTCTTCAAAGGTGATATCTCCATAAGACTCCTCACCGTCCGTCCTCCGCTCTTGGACTTGAGCTAAAGTGCGGCCAGGACCCGTTTCAACAAGGATGTCAGTCCCCAAAATCTTGAGCGTCTTGGTCATCACATCAACCTTTCGGATGTGTGAGCTGCCCATCATGTTGTGGAGGTAGAACGGATGCTCCTTGGGGGGAGACAAGAAGTTCACGTTGCGAGCAAAAAGGCAGGACTCGCGCATGATAATCCCCTGCTTGTAGCCGTAGCCATAATAAGAGGTCCAGTGGTCAGGCGCGTATATGCCGCAGTTCAAAAGGCCAAGTTGTCCACCCTTGAGCATCTCGTCGTCAAAGTTTTCCTCGCAATGGACAGCGGCCCGAGCCCCGTCCTGCGCCGGTGTAATGTGAAACCCGTCAAATACGACCTTGTCAAAGCCTCCATGGCTGTTGTGCAGGTGGAGCCCCGACAGCTTGCCGGTGAAGCCGTCCTCGGCAATAAAGGTCATGCCGCGCAATGGAGACAAGTTCTCCCTAAAACAAACCTCGTTCATCTTTCCGGGGTAGTCCCCGTCTCGACCCCCGATCCTGATTGTGCCCAAGTCTCCACGGCAAACAAACTTAGTGGCAGCGGGGGCGACGGACACCTTGGAGGCAATCTCTAAAGGGCTCATGTCCCCATTTAGGTAGACGGTGCCCGAATAGACAATGTCGCCGGGAAGCTCCACAGCCGGTGGCGGCTCTATGGGGGATGGGTTTACTGGCGTTAGGTACTGCTCGATCATGGTCTGAGCGGCAGTGTGCATCTCGGCTATGCCGGTCTGCGCTTTGGCCTCTGCGGCCAGGAAATCGGCGATAAGATTGCTTATTGTGGGCATGTTTAGCGGTCCTCTCTGGACACAGGTTTGCGTTCTTCTTCATTATGGGTTAGCCTCCCGTCTATGGAACAAGAAACACCTGAAACGGAAGAAGTGCGTAAGCGAGCCACTGGCCGACCACCGAATGACATCTTAGACCCCCATGGCAAGCGAGCCGCCGGGGGCTGGGCTATGGACCTCCAAAAGTACCTCGGTGGCATGCGATCCCTCAAGGACACTGGAGAAAGGTGGTGCTGGAGCTGTTGCGAATGGGCAATGTTTCGGCACCGAATGGCCCCATGCTGCCCACGGTGCGAAGAGTTCGAGGAGTCCTACATGCTCCCGGCCAAATCCCGGGTGAAGCTCGATGGCGACAAGCTGGCCCGATTCAGGCGAGAGCAAGGATGGTCGCAAGACCAGCTAGGAAAAGCGTTCGACCGCAGTCGGGGCTCAATCTGCAACTTTGAGCGCGGTGTGCATATGCCCAAAGCATGGCACATTCGGGCCATGTGCCGCATGACCGACACTAGCCTTGAGGATATGCTTTACACGCTAGGGGCAACCCACTACATGCCCGGTCACCACTATATCGAAGACATGGTCGCAATCTGGGCCTAAAGCCCCCAATAGCACCCCCGCACAAAGGAAAAAGGCCCCTTGGACGCAACGTCCTTGGGGCCTTTTTCGGTAACACACACACCAGCGAGGAGAGAAACTCACTTAGCGTCAGGTGTAGACTTTAGCCCAAAGACGACCTCCCTGCAACCACCAACTAAGGTGTAGAAAATCCCTACACCTCAAAATCACAAAACCCGACACAGCTCATTGACGCGGTTGTTACCCTTTTTCTCCTAGGGAGCGAAGCGACCTTCTTCCTCCTTCCTGCTTTCCGTCTTGGCTGGCATCAAAAGCCAAAGACGAGACGGAAAGCGGGGAGGGGGAGTATGAGGGGGAGGGGGAGTTATCCACAACTTTACCCACAGCAACGTGGGCAGCAATGCAAGACAAGCCTTAGGTGTCGCACAGGCCCCTAGGGCTTTTTTCCGCCCTAACGCCCCAAGGGGTCGCAACTTAGGCCATAATCGCAAGCTTGCCGTCAGTTGATACTTGCGTTTGGCCCAGAATGGCCCTACTCTTTGTTTTCTCAGCCAGCAGTCTTCTCCGTGTCGCTTCGCGACATTTTCTTTTGAGGAGAGCGATGAGGCTACTTCGGGATGCTTGGGCCAATAGAAATCGAACTCTCTGGCTTTTCACCCACTACAACCTTGAAAACCCCACAGACAGATGTCCAAGACCAACGTCAACTCTATTGTCGTCAACGTCACCAACGGTGACTCCACCAAGACCCACGAGGTCCTGATCGACTTTACCCCCAGCCAGTGCCGCGCTATTCAGGAAGCCTGTGATGACCTCATGGGCGGAGAGGTGAGCAGTGTCCGCCTTGCAACCTTCTTTCGCCCCACCCGTGATCGTTCCGGGGTGGATAAAGGTGTCGTAAATGAAAAAGCCCTGGCCGGAACTACGTCCAAGTGAGCCTTCAATCTTCAGTTTCGGGGGTCGTCTCAGGGACGGCCCTCGGGCACCTAATGTGCTTCATCGGCGACTCCCACTATGTGGATACCACCGTTATCGTACTTGGCGAGGGTCGAAAGCCCCAGACACTGACCCGCACCCTCGACAAGATGGGGATGAACGTGATTGGAGTCGATCCGGCTTACCCCGAGGTTCAGCCTGATGACATCCACTTCCCTTGCTACCACGGGATGGGTGACCTTCGCGGCATGTGCGTCGAGCGACTGATCGTGGTCAACCTGCGGTCTCACGCTCTACCAAAGGAACTCTATCGTGGCATCCACAGCACCTCGCTTGAGATTTTCGACTACCCCGGATGCGGTGGTGGGCTGATCCCCTTCAGCGAAGACCTTGTGTGCGCGATGCCCCTAGAGGACGGCACGGTGCTTCGGCTGAAGAGGTACAGAGGAACCCTAGACGAATATACGTCTAAGTGCCTTGGAGAAGACCTTTAGTGTTTGCTCCTAGTGACCCGGGCTTCGGCAGAGCGCAAGCTGCCTACGACTCCATGGAGCCCGATTTTGTGGACGCCGAGGATTGCGATTCCTGCGGCAATACGGGCTTCATGTGTGGGCTGCACAGCGAGCCTTATGATGACTGCCTCTGCCCACCTATGCCTGAGGACAAGCGGACTATTGTCCGGTGTTCTAACAACGAATGCGATTGGACTGAACCGGTTGAAGCATGTGTCACATGCGCTGGGGATGGCCTGACCTGCAAGTATTGCATCAAGCGCGGTAGCGACTGCGGATGCAACTTTGATGATGCCGTAGACCTCGTTCCGTGCGAAGACTGCGACAAGTAGACACACACACCAACAGACAAATACGAGACACCATGAAGATGAACACATCACAGCGCGAAGTTCTCCGCCAGATCGACATTGCCATTTCCAATAACGGCGGACCTCCGTCCGACACTCATCTCGGTCGCAAGTGCGGCTTTAGTTCGAGCAATGCCTGTTTAGTCCGCAACGGCCTAAAGAAGTTGGGATTGGTAGACTTCACTGCACGATACCCGCGCACTTTGAGGGTGACCAAGAAAGGAAGGGCTGTGCTTGCCGAGCTTCGCGGACAACATGAGGCCCCTGACGTTGAGATCCCAGAAGCTGCTATGCCAAAGATTCGTTCGGTGTACGACCCTAGAGAGCCGGTTGTTACCGATGAATCCCTATTGAAGGACAAGGCTATGTGCCTATTGATCGACGCCTACTCTCATGGTGCCCATCCTTTTGCCGCAGCACTTGGAGGCATTCTGCACCTCATACCGGGGGCGAAGGCGTGAGTGGTCATTCACACCCAAAGGAGTACCTAGGTGACGGTGTCTATGCCGTTTATGACGGGCACAACGTGAGGTTGGGCGTTCGCGGCCGAGATATCGAAACCCTCATCTACCTTGACCCAGTCGTCCTGGATCGCCTAAACCAGTTCGTAGGCAAGCAGGAAGCCAAGCTCGCTGAAGCTGCTGCTCCCAAGGGGAAGTGCGCGACATGTGAGGGCGATGAGGAGGTTTGCGCGGACTGCGGGAGGCCCGAGTGCGGGGATGGAGAGGCTTTCTGCGAATGCGAGCTAGCCGCTCCACTTGTGCCCTGCCCCAACTGCAAGGAGTGAGGGTAGCGTGAGCGAACTGAACCCATACCACATCGTTTATAAGCCTAGGCTCTCCCGTAGCAGCAAGTGGAGGGTCTGGTGTGAGCTTTCAAACTCAGGAATGAGGCGTAGGGCACTGCCCCGCCTCGCCTTTATACACCGGAGACGTTTGGTCTTCGGCACTCATGAGCATGGTTCGTCAGACTATGTGAAAGAGTATGCACTTCCGGATCAACCCGGCGGTGCGGCAAACAGCGTGGCACGGAGCATCTTCGATTCTGTCGATGTACCCCCCACCAGAACCCCAGGAAAATGACACATGTTTACCAAAGCAGAGCCAAGACAGGCATACGTCAAGATTGGAATGTATGGTCCACCCGGATCGGGAAAGACCTTCACATCCCTTTTATGGGCCGAGGGACTGGCCGAATATCGAGGTAAGCGGGTTGCTTACATCGACACAGAGAGAGGAACGGATTTCTACGCGCAGGACATTCCTGACCGCGAAATCCACCCACAAGCTTTTGACTTTGATTGCGTGTATACGCGGTCGCTGGCAAAGACGCTGGAAGCGGTCATGGGTCTGGACCCAGAGGTGCACGGCGTGATTGTGATTGACTCGATAAGCCATATGTGGGAAGCCGCAATCGCGGCCTACGAGGGCAAGCTGACTGGAGCGGAGACGATCCCGATGAGTGCCTGGGGGACAATCAAGCGCCCCTACAAGGCTCTTGTGAACTTCCTCATGGAATGCCCCATGGATGTCTTCATACTTGGTCGCCAGAAAAACGTCTTCAAGACGGTTGGTGGCAAGATGGAGCAGGTCGGCGTGAGCATGAAGGCTGAGGGTGAAACCCAGTACGAGCCTCACATCCAGCTAAGGATGGAGTGCCTTGTGTCGCGGTCAGACACAACCCGATCGGTTTCGGCAATCTACGTCGAGAAGGACCGCTCTGGGATTATGTCCAAGAGCATCAAGAACGCGACTTTTGAAGACCTTCGGCCAATCCTCCCATATCTTGGGGATGAGCAAGCCGCAATGGACAATGAAGAGGAGCGGCTTGAGGATGACGCGGAGCTGTTTGAGCAAGCCGCCAAGAAGGACGCGAAAAAGGCTGAGAAGTCTTCCCGATTGTTTGGGGAGCTTCAGGCCCTGATCGTGGCCGCGCACGACATCGAAACCTTGTCCGATGCCGCAGCGAAAGTGAAAAAGCAGAAAAGATACTTACTAGACAAGCACCGCAAGAGTCTCCTCGTGATGTACGAAGAGACCCGCACACAGATCGTCAACACCGTTACCGAGGAACTTAGCTAATGGCACAAGTCAACTGGACCGACTACGAAGAACCCACACAGAACGCGGGGTCTCTTGAGCCCGGGATCTACACCACCATCATCATCGCGGCGGAGGAGCGGACATCCAAGAATGGTGACCTCTATTTCAACGTCACCCACGAGTCCACGCAGTTCCAGAGGGTTCTTTGCTACGACAACATCATGCTAGAGGGGCGAGGCAAAAACATGGGCCTCGCCAAGCTTAAGACGCTGGGGCTTTTGGACAAGAGCGAGATCAACGATATCGACCTTGTGGGAGTCAAGTGCATCGTGATTGTAGAGGATGACAGCTACGAGAAGGCTGACGGAAAGGTCATCAAGCGTCTCGGCGTTGCTCTCAACTTCGAGGACCCGTTCCGGGCTGGATACGCCCCGGTAGAGGCGTACAAGGAGCTTGAGGCGGATCTAGTTACCGCGCAGGATACACCCTTCTAGGGGGCTCGTCCTTGACTGGCCCCGGCGGATTTTGTCTGCTGGGGCCTATGGCTACCGCATCACCGTCACAAAGAGCCCTTGCCGAGTGCAGGAAGCGCGATTGGCCCTGTGGCATCGTGGAGCGTTATTGCTCATTCACCCGCCGCCGACATGACCTCTTCGGCTGTATCGACCTCATTGCCCTGGACGACGAGATGGGTACCCTGGGAATCCAGGTGACCTCAGGCTCCAACCACTCCAAACGGGTCGCCAAGACGCTGGAGGAGCCTCGCATCAGGCGATGGCTGGAGCGTGGCAACAGGTATGAGGTCTGGAGCTACTCCAAGAAAGGGGCGGCAGGGAAGCGCAAACTATGGCACCTTAGGGTGCAGCCGGTCACGGTGGAGATGTACGAAGAGGCTGAAGCTATAGCACTTAGCTCAAATCCTCCAACATGACGCTGGTCAAGGGGTTGTTTTGAGTGTAGCGTTTTAGTACATGGCAAACCTATACCCCATCAGTACGCCGGACGCCACCCTGCTAGCTCGCGCCAACCACACTGGTACGCAGACCGCATCCACCATTAGCGATTTCGACGCCGAGGTCAGCAATAACTCGGCTGTGGCGGCAAACACGCTAAAGGCAGCCAACGCCACCCATACCGGGGACGTTACAGGCAGCGGTGCGCTGACTATTGCCGCTGGTTCGGTGACCCTCGCTAAACAGGCTGACATGGCTACCGACTCCTTTGTGGGCCGGACCACGGCCGACACGGGATCGCCCGAGGTGCTGTCCGCGTCTCAAGCTCGGACAATCCTCAACGTGACAGATGGCGCTACGGCCAACTCCAGTGACGCAACCCTGCTGGACCGCGCAAACCACACGGGCACCCAGACTGCGGCAACCGTCTCAGACTTTGATACGGAGGTCGGCAACAACACAGCGGTCGCGGCCAACACCCTCAAGCTCACGGCTGACGCAACAAACGTGAACGCTGCTGGCGCGGTCATGGAGTCGGACTACACTCCGGCGCACGGTCTGATGGCGCAACAGAGCGGCACCGGATCTCCAAGCATGGTCTCTCTGGGCACCGATGAGATCCTGGGGCGGCTGTCGGGAGGTGGTTCGGCCATTGCTGGCCTGAGCGCGTCAGATGTCCGCACATTACTCAACGTCGAGGACGGGGCCGACGCGACCGACGCCACAAACGTGGCTGCGGCTGGGGCGCACATGTCGGGGGGCACCGACGTACCCGTGGCAGATGGTGGCACGGGGGCGTCCGACGCCAGTGGAGCACGGACTAACCTCGGGCTAGTCATCGGCACAGATGTACAGGCGCACGATGCCATCCTTGATGGGCTCGTCGCTGGCACGGGCGACCTGACTACTACGGGCGATATCGAGGCCGACACGGTGGGCTTTACTGGGCTAGTAAGTAACGGCTCGCTTTCGGGCACCCCCACCTTGGACTGGGGTGCAGGGAACCACCAGTCTGCGACTCTGGTGGTGGACACGAGTATTTCATTCACAGCTCCCCCGCAGGGGTGCGCCATGCTGACTCTGACGATTTATCAGGACGCTACGGGTGGTCGGACGCTGTCGTTCCCAGCGAGTGTTCAATGGCCCAGAGGCACCGCCCCGGCTGCGTCAACGGTAGCGTCCAGCAAGGACATCTATACCTTTTTCTGGGATGGGACTAACTACAACGGCAACTTTGGTCCCGCTTACGCCTGATGGCTATCACTAAGCAGAGCGGAGAGCTGGTGTTGTCGGCGGACTCGGATACGGTCACAATCTCGGAGGTGGACCTAGATCGGTCTTTTCTCCTAGTCGATGCCAGCACTGATACGGCTACCAGCAGCTCAGGTTTCCAAAGCTGGGGCGTGCATGGCAAGTTGACGGACTCGACCACGATCACCATTCAGAGGGACGGTGGGGCTGTGGACGCGGAGGTGGTATGGCAAGTTGTGACTTGCGATCAGGGCGAGTTTGCGACGGTGGACCGGGGTGTATGCGTCATAGCAAGCGGCAACACATCCGGCACCTCTGCCGTGGCTGAGAGCGATCCTGGCCGCACCATGCTGCTTTATGCTAGCCGGGGCAACTTTGGCACATCTGACAGCAACCTAGGCTTTGCAACCCTTGAGTTGACAACGCCCGTCTTGCTGACCGGAACGCGGGGCGGCACCAGCACTACCCGTACAACCGTTTATTGGGAGGCGGTCGAGTGGAGTTTGGAATCGGGTGTGAGGGTTTCGGCTGGTGTCGCCAACGTCACGACCTCGGCTGATGTTGAGCTGTCGTTTGCACACGGGGCCTCGGGGGTGACGGCGACAAACACATGGTGCTACAGCCAGTCTCGACACACTCAAAACGGGCTAGAGCAATGCTCGATGCGCGTGCGCTTCGACGGCTCCGACATCCTGCTCAAGCGGTACGACCAGAACGCTGTGTACTTTTCGGACGTTGCTTGGCAGTTAGTCACTTTCCCGGCGGACTGCACGGAGCAGCGCACTCCGGTTATGGCTTCCAGCGACACGACCAAGGACACATTTCCGACGCTAGTGATGGACACGAGCGCCACCGTCGTCTGGATGACAAACTCGTGCAACGGGACCGGCACCGCCCTAGGCCGGAATGCGTGGAACAGCCAGGTGCTAAACACCACCACGATTCGATCTAAGCGGTCCTATAGCGGACAGGCATGTGAGGGCGCAGTCAGCATCTGCGACTTTTCGGTCCTTCCGGCGGTCAGCTACCCCACCCTCTACTTGGGACATACCTAATGGCGAGCGAAATCAAGTATTACGGCCTAGCAACGGACACAGGCAAACTGACCCTCACCGCCCAACTGTACGACAGCCTGGGAGCAGCGACCGGAGCCGCGATCACGCTTGCCGAGGTGGGCTCGACCTTCGTTTTCGAGGGCGACATGCCAGCGATTGGCGGCGGCGAGTACGGGGTGCGTATCTTGGAGGGCACGACGGTGCGCTCTCAGGGGTCCATCTCGTGGGACGGCAGCTTTGAGGTGACTAACTACCACCTAGGGCGCATTCTCACCAACACCCGCCGCACCAACGACAGCAACGGGCGCGAGGAGCTGATGGACGAGGATGGCAGCACAGTGCTCATGTATGGCACGATGTGGGAGGATAGCGCCGGGACCGTCGCCTATGACGTAAACTCGACCGGCGCTAGGCGCAGAAACAAGATGGCCCCGTGAGCTTCTTAGTCACACGCGGACTCGGCCTCGGTGCCAACAACTTCATCCCAAGCTTTGGGTTGGGGATTGGCGTGAGCGGCCTTCTTGGGCGTGTTTACGCTTCGGGGCGGTCGGCTCAACTGTCATCGTCCTCTTCAGAGGCTTTTAGCCTGTCATCGTCCTCTTCAGATGCTGGCGGCTGGTCCTCGTCGGGGGCGCTAGAATACGGCCTTGCCGGTTCAACCGTAGTCGCCGCGTCCCTTTCTTCAGCGACCCCCCTCTACTTACAGATCAGCAGATCATGAACATCATCTATGGAACCGCCGTCGAAGGGCGAGATATTGACATAACCGCTCGCGTGGTAGACCCCCTTGGAGCGGTACTTGTCCCGGGTGACATTGCCTCTTATACAGTGGACATCTACGACCTGTCAGAGTCACCCCGCGACGAGTCTCCCGTTTACGAGTTTAGCTCCTCTACCTCTTCCGAGGTCATAAAGTCCGCTCTGGTTACGGATGGCCGATGGAGTGCAGACGCTCTAGGTTACAACTTTATCTACCGGCTCAAGCACTCCACTATCTCCCCCCTAATCCTGAAGGGTGGCCGCGTTTACCGCGTGGAGGTGTGGCTTACCTCTGACGCTTCCCCAACAAACGACCCCACAGGCGATATCCCGGTCTTGGTTGAGCTAAACGTGTTATCGACCTTCACCAAATGAAAAGCCCCCCACCCTCCTAGGAGAGGGCGAGGGGCTAGGTTTGAGAGAGAGTCTTCTGTTAGGGCATGGGGCCTCCGTCGGGTGCGCGTTCGTTCGCGTCATTCCAGGCGATGGCCTCTTCGCGCTCTTTGCGGGTCACCTCTCGTGCGATCTGCTCGGGTGTTCCGCCTAGCATGTTTGCGGGTTGCATGAATCGCCCCTCTTTTCGGCATGAATGGCAGAACAGGCGGTCCCTAAAGGTTAGGCCCCATTTGGAGCCGCCGCACTCCCCACAGTAGGGCTGATCTACTTCCCCCCTGCCGTGGCACATCCAGCATTTGTACCCGGACCCATCGCACTTTGGGCATTGGATGCTACACATTCCGCACCGCCACACGCTCGAAGAGGTAAAGGGTGCCTTCGTTGCTTCGGTTTACAAGACGGGTGCTTTGCGTGAACCAGTGTCCACAGCAATCATGAGTGCAGCCACAGGATACCGGGGGGTGCCCCATGTCCTCTAGGGCGTTCAGGGCTTCCTCGTGGGTTAGATCCCGTTCGCACTCTGGAAGCTCAAGTTCCAAAAACCACTTGGCCCAATCGTCATCAGGTGGTCCGCTGTTGTAGGTTTCTACGCTGCCACCTTCTAGGGGCACGGGCGATAGGGGCTTGCCCATCAGATCACCTCCGGGATTTTTATGCCATCCGTGGTGCCTTCACAGGCAAACTCGTTCATCGCGTTTATGAGCCTGTCGGTATTGCGTCCGCACAGAGCGCGGATCTCCGCTCTCCTTTGCTGGATCGTGTAAAAGGCTCGGCGCTGCGTCTCCGCCTCCATAGAGCTTCCGATTAGCGAATAGTCATCGCACCACTCCACCCAATTGTCGTGACCTTCGATCGAGACAATGTCTGAGCACACCGCTCCTAGTACCTCCATCGGGTGCGCCTTCCATGTGTCTATTTCTGCCATGACCCTATCATGGTCATCCACCGCCCTGGGCCTCCAGTCGTTACCGACGATGATTCCCGCCCCCACCGAGTAGGTGAAGGGCTCGCCTCTGGGGAGACAGCACATGAACTTCCTTGGGTGGGATGAGTTTGGATAGGCCTCCATTGGGGCAATGTTGACAAACTCAATACCGCAATGGTGCGCGTACCGCGAAAGTCCTTTTAGGCTCATAACCTCTTTTTGCCGTGCCAGTGCGCGTAGGGCTACCCGTTCTTTTAGGCTGGTACTCATTAGACCGCCTCCGTGAGGTCGATCAGTGCCTCTACATGTGGGGTGCATGAATAGTCGGCAACCGTCTCGCCTCTCCCGTTGCCGTGGACTAGGTAAATCCAGCCCCTATAGCTTGTGCTGCTTCGGTCGTAGAGGCGCAGTGTTGTTGACTCCGTAGCCCCAATCTCGTCATAGATTAGGTCTGCGTCGTCGGTGGCTGGCATGGCTGGCTCGGTGTCGTCGTCATAGGCCACCTCGACCATATGCCCTAGCTTGATTGCTTCGGTTACCAGTCGGCGGATCTCTGCTTGCTCTGTCTCTTTTAGATGTTGCATCGTTTCTCTCGTTGCGGTTTTCGTGTCAGTGGTGGTGAGCCTAAACCCGGGCCCACCTATCGGGTGAATGATTGTCCTACTTGAATCGGCCTTGTCGTGGCCCCGTCCTCGTCGTGCTCGTCCTCGTCAGATAGTGATTTTTCGCCCCGCCAGCCCTCCGACCGGCTCGCATTCGCGCTCAGATCACCGCGTTTCACCGCGTTTGCTCTCCCCCCCTCTCTACCCCATCTCTCCCCCTCTCCCCCCAGCTCGCGCCCCAGCTCGCGCCCCTGTGCGGCCCTCTCCGCTCCCCCATCTCTCCGCTCAGGCCAGAAGACCGGGGAGCTGCGGCGTGCGCCACAGCCCCCCTTAGGGCTCGCCCCTAGTCCTTGTGTCTCCCGCCGCTAGGGGGCTCGTTTACGCCGTGGATCACTTCGCCGCTTGCGACTAGAGCCCACATCATGGCCGCAGCCAAGGCCAGCACGGCAACCGTGCCTAGGGCGATGGCAAGCCCGGTGGCTAGGGCGCTCAAAGCGCCACCATCCCGCCGCTTAGGGCTCGCTGGATGTTAGGCTTTGGCGTCCAACTTGGTTGCGGGTTTGCTTCCCATGAACGTACCGCCTCGCCGCCGATCGCGTAAACCAGCATCCTTAGAGCTTCGCTCGCGTAGCCGGTGGAAGCATAGTTGCCGTTGCTTAGGGGCTCATCCCCCCATGGGGCAAAGGCTCCAGGAATCATAATTCCGTGCCAATCCTCGGCTCGCTCGAACAGGGCTCGCGTACCGTCGGCATCTTCGGGCTTGCAGGCTTCGGTCTCGATCTCGCGCAACCGGACAAGGCCGGGGCGACTCCACAGCATATACTCCCCATGGCGACCCCAAACCTCTCCCCAACAGACTTGAGCCTTTGGCAGGCTCGGCAAGACGTACAAGGCTCCGAGACTGCTACCAGCTTGGCTTAGTGTCCGCGCTTCCATCGTCCCTAGTGGGCTCCCCGTATCCGTGCATGGAACGGGCGTGAGAAGCTTGGAAATGGCAACGGCTTGCGCTAGTCGCCCCCATGGCCTATCGCCCCGCTGGGGCGTTATGGATGCCACCATCTCCGCTAGTTTGGGCCTACGGACTGACATGTCACTAACCAAGCTGTCGGGCCCGTTATAGCCCGCAGCCCATGCCGGATAATCGATGCCGTGCGTCGCCGGCACCTCTGCTAGATCGCGCTCGTAGGATATGCCTAGTGTGGTGCATGCCGTTACGGCGCGATAGGCTGATCGCATAGCTAGCAGCCCATTGCTCCACCGCTCCTCGCCTTCGGTCATACTCTGCCCGTAGCTGATAAGGCTCTCGGGTGCCGCCGCTCGCGTAGCCGCCCCAAATAGGTGCGCGGCTTTGCCGTGCTGGCTCCCCTTGCGCGTCATGGCCCCGATACGGGCATCAGAGTCCTGCATCAGCCCCTCATCATCGACCCCGAAAAGTCCGGCAACCACACCAACAACCGCAGCCCTAAATGGGTTTCCGTCGCTGCAGTCGCTGCCTCTGGCTACGCTGCTTAGGTGGTCGTTTATCGTCGATAGGTTTTCGCCCGACGAGTGCTCAGACAGTGCGTCGTGCACATAGTCGTAGATCGAAGAGGTGTTTACATATTCGTCCATGTCCGGCAGATCGGACTCGAGTACGTAGTCCTCTTGTGCGCTATCGATTAGGTCCGTGACCTCGGACTCGGTGACCCAGTCCGCCGCATTGACCGCCGTCTCGGCTGCCGTCTCGACCATGACCCTCAGCTCGCGCTCGAGCTCCTGAGCCCCCATTAGAGCGACCCCCCAAGGCTAACCTCAAACTGGCTGCGTTGTGTGCGGGTCTCGGCGGTTGCCGCGCCTAGTGATAGGGCCACCAGCGCCAGCAAGCCGATCGCGCTAGGTGGCACCAGTAGGGACGCGGGGCCCATTAGATCGGCGACTAGTGAGGCGCAATCCGCGGACGAGGGGCTAGGGGTGTCGGGCCCCGCGGCTAGACCCTGATTGCAGCCGTCTCGGCAGTGCGGGCAATCGTCGGTGTGGTGCGCCTCGAAGCCAAGCAGCTCAAGCCCGCCCCGTAGCGGGTCGCTATCCTTATATAGGTGCGGGAATAGCGCGGCAACGGACGGCAAGGTCGCCTCGCCGGGTGCTCGGTGGTAGTGCATCGTCCTTAGGTCGTGATTCATGGGTGTGTTCTCTCAAACGGTGTGTGTCGGGCAGGTGCCGAGTTGCGAAGTGCGACCCGCGCGGTTATCCTGCCCGCAGAGACAATAGGCGCAAACGCAAGATAACTGAACAGCAAACTATGGATAATCGCAAGGAAGGTATAGGTGGGGGGGGAGACGGTCCTGCCCAGCCGCTCGTCCGCCCAGTCCCCGCTCGGC
>Ga0222716_10001025_pt1 | contig 23568 bp, 29 predicted proteins | sample C33_13DmetaG_FD_165044 | JGI IMG/M metagenome (GOLD analysis project Ga0222716, IMG submission 165044) | Estuarine water microbial communities from San Francisco Bay, California, United States - C33_13D | ecosystem: Environmental > Aquatic > Marine > Unclassified | place: USA: California... | reverse complement strand
GCGCTTGCCTATAACACCACAGGCGTTAACAACTCGGCAACTGGCTATCGGGCGCTCTACTCTAACACCACGGGCAGCAAAAACGTAGCGAATGGCCTTGAGGCGCTCTACGCTAACACCACAGGCGGCAACAACTCGGCAACTGGCTATCAGGCGCTTCGCGCTAACACCACAGGCGTCTACAACGTAGCAAATGGCTATCGGGCGCTCTACTCTAACACCACGGGCAACGGCAACTCGGCCCATGGCTATCAGGCGCTCTACAACAATACCACAGCCGATTACAACACCGCTAATGGCTATGATGTGCTCTACAGCAATACCACAGGCATCGGCAACACCGCAAGTGGCTTTCAGGCACTCCGTACTAATACCACAGGCAACTACAACACAGCAACGGGTCGATACGCACTTCTCTATAATACCACGGGCACCCTCAACACAGCGACAGGCGTTAATGCGCTTCTCTATAACACCACGGGCACCAACAACACCGCTAATGGCTATGATGCGCTTAGAGAAAACACCACAGGCACCGGCAACGTAGCTCTTGGTCTTCAGGCACTCCGTGATAATACCACAGGCAACAACAACTCGGCAACTGGTTTTCAGGCGCTTATCCTTAACACCACAGGCATCAGCAACACAGCGAATGGCTATCAGGCGCTAACAAGCAATACCGGGGGCGTCAACAACACAGCCCTTGGCCTTCAGTCGCTCCGCTATAACACCACAGGCGGCAACAACGTAGCTCTTGGTCTTCAGGCGCTCCACGATAACACCACAGGCAGTGAGAACGTAGCTGTTGGTCTTCAGGCACTGGACAACAACACCACAGGCTCAGGTAACTTTGGTGCGGCGTTCCGCACCTCCAGTGGCTCCTACTCACCAGTCTTCGACCCAACAACAGAAAACAACCGCGTTGTCATGGGGCATACCGCTGTCACAAACGCCTATGTCCAAGTCGCTTGGACCGTAGTTTCTGACAAGCGTGACAAGACCGAAATTGAACCGATGAACGAAGGGCTGGACTTCGTAGAGCAGCTTAACCCTGTTAGCTACAAGTTCCGCAAGGACCGGGACACGGAAGAAACCAACGGCAAAAAGCATTATGGGTTCCTAGCCCAAGACGTCCTAGCCATTGAGGGTGAGGACAACGTAATTGTTGACAATGAAGACCCCGACAAGCTGAGAATGACGAACGAAGAACTTATCCCAGTCTTGGTAAACGCCATCAAAGAACTGAAAGCTGAAGTTGAAACACTGAAAGGAAAACTGACATGACTGAAGAAACTATGACCGAAGAAGAAATCGCAAAAGCATACTCCGCCATGCTGGACAGCGTTGCGCTAATCAATGCCGCACGGGCAAACCCGGACGATTACGCAGATGATGAGACTGTCGTCGCACGGAATGTCGAGCATCTGGAACTGATGGTAGCTAAAGACTACTGGACTTCAGAGGATATGACCGCTGTGAATACTGCAATAGCATCTAACACTTAGTAAGGAACTAACTAATGACATACGACGTTACAGAAATATATGTATACACTGGAGATCAGATATTTGATTCTGTGGGTGAGTTTGTTGGTTGGTATAATTCACCTTCTTTGAACGAGGCTTTTATAGCAGCAGCAGAGGCTTCCAGTGGAGAAGACTTTGATATAGCAAAATTTAATCTTAAGAAATCATACCCTGCTACATTAGCATGGAATATTGATGATCAAACTCTAACTAAAACTATTCAGTGGCCCACTCAATCAGATTATGAGTCTTGGACAAATTACTTAGCTACTTTTGATTATACAGATTCAGCATTTTCATCAACCACTATTACTGGCATGGAAGGTGTTACATCGCCTGGTTTAGATGTAACTAAAACAATTTCTTTGCCCTAGGATCCCGCTTCGAACATTCTCCACTTGATCATGTTACCGATTGTCTGGTGTCGCCAGTTAAGGTTATTAACAATTTCTGTTAATGTTTCTACCGTGGTTTTATAATATTGTATGATCTCTTCTGACTTTTGTATATCAGTATCTGAGTCATAATAATAATTCATATCGCCTTTCATGACTTTAAGTCCATTGAAGGGGTCATACTCCCAGCCGCATTCCTCTATTTGTTCACGATCCATCTTACCATTATAATACAGCCATTTTTTCTGTAACAAAGTTTTCTGAGTCATTTCAGATTTCTTTTGCCTCAGTTTAGCGTTGGCTAGTAGTTCAAGATATTTTGCGTGAAGTGCAGGAGTTTTACGGGATGTTTCGTCAAGAGATGAGTTATCTATCTCACTATCTTCTTGCCACATTTTTAAAATAGTTTCTAAATTCATTTTTAACTTTCATAATGTATATACCTATCTATTTAAAAGAAAAGGTATTGTATCTAAATTGAATGGGCAATATAATTGGTTCTACAGTACCAGCATTGGTAGCAAGTTGTAGTGTTCCAATAGATGTAGGGAATGCTGACTTATAAACAATTTCTCTAGTTGGTACATTTGAGTTATTAAGTATTAGAACAGATATATCATACTCTTGCGTATCTTGTTCTGATATTTTAGATGCACGAGAAAGTGGTGTTGTTTTTACATTATCAACAATGCTAGTTTGCCAATTAAGCATTTCTTGATAAACGTGCATATTCTCATCCATAATTGCATCAACAGTCAGATCCTCATATATTAGTTTATCACCTGGTTCAAATATATCTGTTTTCCTATAAGATATTGGTGTAGGTGATAATGATACACCCGGATGAGCAATAGTTTGCGCAAAGAACTCTAGATTAGCAAAACGCTTTCTATAAATCACAATTTTAAAGCCAGTTGCCTGTAAAAAATTAGAATTTTGTAGTGTTGATTCTGTAACCATTTTTAAAATCCTTGTGGTATTATACCACTATTTATACGGTTTTATTGAATAAGATCCACGATTGTTTGGTGTAACATCTGAAATAATATTGCATCATTATAAAGTAGCAACCACAAACCAACGATAAGAATAAGCCACTTCATTACCACACCTTCCGATCATCTTCATTATCATAGCCATACTTGTAGGCTGCAATCTCACCAACAGTCATGTTGTCTTTTTCTACACGCTCTGACTGCATTGAAGCACCAACATAATAATGGGGAGCATAAGTACGCCCGTAATAGGCATCAGCACTACCACGATCCTGAGGCGAACCGTGAGACGGCATCTTATCTGTTTTAATTATATCAAGATCATACATTATATTAAATCCAGTGCTTTTTCCCACAACAACAGAGCATCGCCATCATTTTTAAAGCCATACTCAGAAGCAAAATCCATAGAGGAACTGCCCATGACACTAGATGCAATACCTTTAGTTTTTAAGATATATGCGATACCTTCAGAAGTACTGGACCAGCCAACAGAACCAGTATCTGAAGAACACTGGATGCCACCGTTATGAGCACTGATAAAGTCGATTTGATTTTCCATAGTATATATCCTTTTCTCATTTGATAATTTAATATACCATATAGAGTTACAGATGTAAACCCCTAATTAACACTTTTTAAAACTTTTTTCTGAAAACAGTAAAAGTGTATCATTTATGTAACATGAAACCTATGACGAAACATTGAAATAGTTGTCACTGCCACATAATCTTTATTCATAATCTTTTACTCCATGCTTATCAATGTCTTTTAGGATCAACAGTAGCATCTTCTTCACATCTTCAATACTATCGCCTGTCACATTGGCTGGGTTCTCTGTCCAACCAGCACCGTCATCCATCTCGTGGTATTCATGCACAGCATAGTAACCTTCTTCCCCTAGAACAGGTTTATCATACTTGTGGTACATTAGTTGGTAGTGCCAGTGACTCATCGTTGTTTTCCTTTTTCTGAAAGCAGTAAAAGTGTATCATTTATGTAACATGGAACCATGTAGGTACTTCACGCTTAGACCAAACCATACCAAACCGCTTTTGCTTTGTCTCATAGTATTCACGGTATGACCGCACTGGATCACCTTCATGTATACACTGTGGTTCATGTTGCATAGCAAGTTTGAATGGTGTTTGGAAAATATCTTGTGGAATATTTTTTGGTGGTATGGACAAAACTTCTTCTAGTTTTGTAAACGTAGAGTGTTTCTTTTCATACCGATATTCATACTCAATAGCAAGAGCACAAAAATGCTCATAGTGCCAAGCATAATTTGCTAGTGATTCCATAGTCCAGACAGTGCAAGGATGATTGACGTGAACAGCTTTGTAAAGCAGATCTTCTCTATAAGAGTCTGACATATGCCACTTGTCAACCATACGTTTACCTGACTTAGATGGACCTTTAGTTTTAACGCCATCAAGTACACGATGTGCAGTTGATAGCATCTGACCAGATTCCAAAATCATTTTGACAACATGCTTGTCGCACTGTAGTTGAGCCGCACGTATTGGGTTTTTATCAAGAACAAAAATATTCATGCTACTACCAACTCAGCCTTGGTCGCCCTGAGGGCGCCGGGGTTACCAATTCTGGTTTGTGACCGATGGCAACGAAACCAAAATCAGCCACAACAACTTGTGTGCCATCCTCTGCAATAATCATATCACCAACAGAAACAGAATGCATACGAGCAATCCGCTCGATGTTCTGCTCTGGGCCAATGTTACCAATTTCAAACACTTGGTCATAGTTTTCTGCAGTGATGTTAGCAACGTGGGTATAGTAACCAGCGTCCCATGCTTCACCAGCATAACCACCGATATTGTCACGACCGAAACTCATTTTTTGTTTTAGAGCATTTGCTGGAACAGCATTGTGATCACCTGTTGAGTTGATAAGATCAATGTCTTCGTTAGTCAGGTGGATCTGGTAAACTTGATAAATCATTATGATCTCCTATGATCTGTTGATAATTTAATATACCATATGTAGGTACCAATGTAAACACCTAATTAACACTTTTTATAACTTTTTTCTAAAATACACAATTATGTTACATTTATGTTACAGATAACCTTTTGAAAACTGTATCTGCTCCTATTTTTCCTACTTCTGTATAACCTAGTTTTCCTACAACATAATCTTTATCCACAGTTTCAAGAACAAGCATAGGTGAACATTTCTTTATAACTTGTTCTGCTCCTTTTAATATATTTGTTTCATAACCTTCTACGTCAAGATGTATTACATCTGGATAAACAGACATGCTATCAATTGTAAGGACTCTAATAGGCCCTTCTTTCTTTACAATGTGAGTTGCACCAAAGTTTTTTCGATCATTGTGTATAGTTACCATACCAAGGTTTTCTCCAAGAGCACAGTTGAATGCTATAATATTTTTTGTATTTTCTTTGAGACAATGAAAGTTATCTGGATCTGGTTCAAAAGTCCATACCTTACCAAATCTTTTAGAATAGTAATCTGCATATACTCCACAAGCACCACCTGCTTGTATAATAACACCTTTGCTATCTGATATATCTGCTACAGTTTTAGGTACTACTTGACCGTACTTTTCTTTATTTAAATGCCGCCATAAGTGAACATCTTCTTTTGGCCACACATATTCTTTTTTCCACTCTTTGCTATAACGTGTTTCGTACATTAAATGCCCCTAATATTCCTGGTTGTCTACGACCTCTGTGTTCATTAGTATAATAGAAATATTTTGGGTCATAGATTAAATTAAATAAACCAGATTTTTTTATAGCACGTTGTACGTCTGGCAATTCTACGTTGTCCATCATAATGACTTTAGGATTAAACGATAGAGCGAGTTCAATGTCATGGTAAGGAACATCTCCGCTATGATTACCATCGATGAATACCATATCATAACGTTCATCCCAAGTTCCACCATAGTCAGTTGATTTGATTTTTTTATACTCTACTCTGTGACCATATCTTTTTTCTAATGCAGCACCAGCACGAACAGAAAAGTTGTTAGGATCAATTGTAATAATTTTATTCAAATAATACAGATGTTCTAAAAACATTGTTGCAGAGTATCCAGCAAATGTGCCAATCTCAAACATTGTTTTGATCTTATGTTCTCTACCAATAGCTGAAATCCATTCCTGTAACAGTGGATCATTGTATGGTAGATAGCCCCAACCTTGCATTCCAATCTTAGGGTCATGTTGGTTTTTATCAGGAATCGGTAAAAAGCTTACATCTAATGGGTACATTTGGACTCCTTTAAAAGTATATATCATATAAAAAAAGGGTGATCCAAAGACCACCCTAGTTTAAGTGGGAGAGGTTGACCCTCTCCCTTTATATTAGTGCTTATGCACCCAGAATGGAGTCCACTCTGAAGATACGGTAGTAAGGGTTAGTTTTAACCGCTGCCAAACCGTTTGCAGGTGTTGCGCCAACGAATGGGTTAGAAGCCATGCCGTAGCGTGTCTTGAAACCAATTTTAGGCTGGAAGCTTTCTTCTGATACCGCACGAACCATTGTGAGTGGTACGTATGGGCAATAGAATACACCAGCGTCGTATGGGTTAGTACCTTTATAGCCTACATTCATGTAGTCTGTAGAAGCATATGGGTCAATATAGACCTTAGTGCGACCATTCAGAACACCAGCGAATGTGTTGCCTGTGTCATCTACCTGCAAGTTTGTAGACATTGCTGGGGAGTAGTCCAACATGCCAGAAGCAGCAAGTGCAGAAGCAACATCGGAAGAACAGATAACAAAGTTACCTTTACCACGACGTGTTTCTTTAGCGATGATGTTAGATTCACGCTCCATCTGAAGGATCAGACCTTTGATTTTTTCAACTGACCAGCGGCCGTCTGCATCTGTCTGCAAGTCAAAGATACCGTTCACTGCAGTGTTAGCCTGCAATGCACCAGTTTTGGCCTGAGAGTTAACAGTACGGATGACTTCACGGTTGATTTCTGCAAGGATCTCTGTGGACAGAATGTTAGCCAATTCTGTTTCAGCGTCCAGACCGTGGATTGCTTTCAGATCCTGTGCAAGTTCCAAGCTGTATTCAGCTTTCAATGCACGTGATTTTGCAGTCACGGTTGCTTTTTCAATGGTGAAACCCATCTGGTTGAATACAGAACCACCAGTTGCGCCGAGTGCTTCAGCGTCGTCTGTTGGCATACCACCTGCTGCAAGTGCAGTCAAGCGAGCATCATCTGCAGTTGAGTCAGAATCAAGGTTGGTTACGTTAAGACCAGATGCGTTATCTGAGTCATGTGTACCAGAAGAATCGCCAGAGAAGCGTGTTTCTGCTTCGTTGAACAATGCTTCACGGTTAGAAGTAGAACCACCCTGGTAACGTGATTTCATCGCAAAGATGAGACCAGTTGGGCCAGTCATTGGCTGAACACCACACATGTCGTATGCCATCATGTTTGGCATTGCACGACGTACGAGGCTGATCAGTACTGGGTTCCAGTTAGCAGCAGCGCCCGTTGCGTTAGCAGGTTCGCCTGTGCCTTCTGCGAGGTAGTTCTGTTGAGCAGCCTGGGAGGCGAACTCTCTTTCTTGGTTCTCAAGAACAACTGCTGTAACAGCTTTTCTGTGAGCATCGGCAATAGTACCACCGGATTCTTCATTCAGAACCGGGGCCCATTTTTCGACTAAACGATCATAAGATTCCATTATTTGGATCTCCTTAGTAAGTTGTTTTGCGCATTGCGCTTAGATAGGATGCCATTGTGTCAGACACTTCAACGACGGACTGAGAATCATCTTCTACAATACCTTCCTCGAGTGCTTCTGCAGCAGCAGTTGCTTTACTTGCAGAACCTTTTTTAAAATAAGATTCTTTAATGGTGGCGACTTTACCAGAGAATGTTTCTGCATCCCCGAAATCTACATCTTCAGCCAACTTGAAAAGTTTTTCGGCTTCAGTTGCAGCAAGACCTTCTGCGTGTTCTGCAATAATAGCATTACGCTCATGTCCTTCGAGTGCTTCATTCATCTCAATTGCTTCGGCTGTAGCAGCATCTAATTTTGCTTCTAGTTCTGCAACAGACTCAGACAATTCGTCTACTAGGTCAACTTTGGATTCTGGAACCGTAATGTACGATTCGGTGAAGAGATTCTTCAAGTTCTCCATGAACTCTTCAGAAATTTCGGTGCGCAAACCAGTTTCGATTGCGACCTTGTTATCTTCCATCCAATGCTCAACTACGTGATTGAGATAACCATCTACCTTCTCGACAAGTTCGTCTTTGAAAGTATTAGTTTCTTCATTGAGTTTTTCAGCATACTCTGCTTCCAAACGGTCAACTTCTTCAGTAAGTTTCGATTTGAATGCTGCTTCAAAAATGATTGCAGCCTTACCTTTGAAACCTTCGGAAAGGGTAGCTTCTTCTGAAATTAGTGCTTCAAGATCTTCTTCAAAATCAACATCTTCTGCTTTATAAGAAGCCATTACAGCTTTAGGTGCAGCATCTGCTTTTTCTGAGTTTTTCTTGTCACCCTTACGAGCTGCTGCTGTTTTACCTGCATTCTCTGCTTTCTTAACAGATGCTACAGAATCGGCCTCAGCATTTTTTGAATCTTGCATTTCGTTGATTTCGATCTCGTCATCATCGAGTGCAACATCCTGTTCTACTTGATCAGTCATATTAGACTCCTTTAAGTTTTCAGTAACGAGAGGAAATTCTTAAACTCACGTACTTGTGTCTCATAGAGATCAGCACGTGGTGCTTTCTTAATTTCAGTCTCAATTCTTTCAATTTCTTGTGGTTCAATAACGCCATTATTCCAAACCCAATCTACACCTTCCATTATTCCATTAACAAAAGCTTTAGATGCACTTGGGTCTTGTACGATGTCAACTGTATTTAACATAAAGTCATCTTTGACATACATAGTGCCGTTTTTCTCCTCAAGACTTCCCATACCACGAGTTGACACTCCTAGTTGAACACCACCTTCAAGCAGACCAGCAACGATCTGTCCCATAGGAGTTTCCAATATTCGTGCCTTACCCATCACATTATTACCTTCCATTTTGAGGTCAGTAATGAGATGGGATACCTTATCCAAGTTCACGGTGGGGCCATCGGGATGGTTTAGTTCCCCTACCGCTCTGTTGGTTTTTACTTGTTCTTTTACATATTTGCCAACGGCTTTTTCCATAACGGCTTTGGGATATACCCTACCATTACGGTTCTTGCCTTCTGCCACTGCAAAGATACCTTCAACAATGTATTTCTTTTTACCTGTCTCATCATTCTTTTCGACCAGACATTCCACATTGGATTCTGTATACTCTGTAATTAGTTTCATTCGGATTTCCTATGTAAAAATATTCAATTATTTACATTTATTTATAACTTTAAGTATTTACACTTTTTAAAAAATTAATCTTCTTCTTCGTCCACATCAGCTACGGCACCACTTTCATCATCAATCTCATCTACCATAGCATCAATTTCATCATCAGTAACATCAATATCCTCATCATCATCATCTAGATCGAGTTCAAGTTGTTCTTCTTCACTATCAACACCATTAAATGTTGTATTAGCTAGACCAATTTTTTCTTGCTCAAGAGCATCATCAACTCTTTGCATTAACATATCATTAAAAATTTCTGTAGCCTTAGTGTATTCACTAGCAGCAGTAAAATCAATCATAGTCATGATATCTTGATTTGCCATAGGGCCACCTGTAGCTTCTATTTCTTCTGTCATTGTTCTTCCTCATTATCAGGTTGTTGTTGTTCTTCTGGATTAATACCCATGTCTTTAATATCATCGTCAGAGAACATAAGAATGTTTTTCATTGCCCATTCTTTAGAAATATATTCACCAACATACTGTGCTGCTTGATCAAGTGTTTGCAATCTTTCTCTTAGTATTTCAGCATCTTTTAGCTCAGTAAAATGATTATCTTTTGAGTAATTAAATTGTATATCATTATACAATCCTTCCCAATCATCTTCTGTAATTATACCTTTTAATATTAACTGTTTCTTAAGGATCTCTCTGAATACCATTGAGAATCTTTTACGAAGTCTGTCAATAAATTTCTGAAATTTAAGTTCATCTCTATTAATCTCAGTTGATCTACCGAGTGAGAATTGGCTCTCTTGTTCAAGTCTATTTACTGGTACATTTAGTGAACGATATAGTCGTTTTTGGAAATACACAATATCATCTATTTCACCTAGGTTACTACCACCTGGTAAGGAAGATACCTCTGTACCTCGACCACCCTCTCGGCGTGGCATCCAGAAGTCTTCCAGCATTGACATATGTTTTCTATCATCTTTGATGGCACCTGTTGATGCGTCATATACTAGTTTATTTCTATATTTGGACATCAAGTCCTTCATATACTCTTCTGCCTTACCTTTCGGTAGGTTACCAATATCAACATAGAATATTCTACGCTCTGGCGCTCTAGCAAGTCGGTAAATGACCAGCGAGTCTTCCATCATGCGCAGTTGGTTGATAGGTTTTAATGCTTTATGTAAGTGTGATACAACAGACTTACGTGTAGAATCTAAGAGACCAGATGTGATATACACAACTGAGTCATTTGTTAGTTTTACACCAGAGTTCTGTTGCCCTGGTTTTTCTTGGTAGATGTAATACTCATTGGTACCCTCAATAATGTTGGCACCAGTTTGAGGATCTTTCTTTTTCTTGACCTCTTTAACTTTGCGGATCTTGGCTGAATCAATGGGACGAATATCCGCAATACCATTCTTCAAGGTATTTTCGTTTACAACTAAGTGGTACACAATCCTACCATCAACATACCATCTTTTGAATATATCATGACCCAGTTCATTAAACTTCATCATTTGCATGATGTTTTTAAACTCATCGGTCATTAATTTTTTAATGTTGTCAGAAACATCTAGTTTATCTAGTTGAAGTTCAATTGGTGCTTCATCTGTACCAGAAATAGATTCGTTTACAATATCCTCAAGTGCAGCATCCACTTCTGGGTGCATTGCAACTCCACGATATTTGTGGATTAATGAAGAATTGTCCTTGGATTTATCGCCGTGGATATCAATATATTGACCGTAATGTGCACCAGAAGAAGTAACATAACCAGCACCGTCATCATCAATCTTAGGTACGATTGATTTTAGTTTTTTATCTTCTTGCTCAGCCTGCTTGGATCTTGAAATTTCAAATCCAAAAAGCCGTAAAGAGTTCTCAGCCATACCTTATACTTCCAATTAAAATTAAACTTTAGATGGGGCATTTCTGCCCCATCTGTTTCTATATATACACTACTTAGGAAGTAGTATCTGATTCCCAGTACTGCACTTGGAATTCAACCGAGAATCTTTCGATTTCATCGTTTGATCCATATGACAGATCAATTGGTGCAACATTGGTAGGGAAACATCCACGGAAGTTATACCGTTTTAATACTGTTTCATCTCTATCCAACTGATCAACAATCAAGTCTGCTTCGTAATCAACAGGTGCTGTCAGACCAGTATTTGCACTGTGTGCGTTAATACCGTTCATCCAACGTTCCATTGCGTTACGAATTCTGAAATCAGTGTCATTGATAATTGTAGGTGACCAAGTATCGAATGTGCGATCACCTGCAATTTTAAGTTGTCTACCACGGAAAGGTATTGTAACAACACCCATGATAGATCCCGGTAACTGAGCTGCTTCACACATGAAAGATGTAAGTTCTACATCTCCATTTGCATATGCAGGAAAGTTAATGGTTGCCTTGAATAGGTTTGCTCTCGCTCCCCCACCCTTTAGTTTTGCTTTGAAGTCGTCTACTGAATTGACCATTTATTTTCTCCCGCCTATACAGTGCCAACAACTTCACTAAACTCAACACCAGTTCTAACAGCTACGAAGTTTAGAGTTACGTAGTTGATTGAACGTGCTGGTTTGATGAAGATGGAACATATAAATTCATTTCGGTCAATGACTGCCGGGGTGTTATTTGTATCGTCACAGATAACTTGGAAGTCGGTGATACCACGACGGCCTTGGATTTCTCTCAAGAATGGTTCAATGATATTCTTAAATTCAGCACGAGTAAACTCATCGTTGAATTCAAACATCACGTTCCTAGCCGCAATAGCAATTGCTCTCTCAAGTCCTAGGAACAATCGACGTACGTTAATGCGGTCAAATGCGCTTGGTCTTGCGAGTTTGGTTTTATCACCAAATAGTAGAACACCTTGTCCTGGAATGTTGGCAATCGGGTTGACGCCAGCTTTGTACAGTGTGTCTCTTTCTGTTTTCTTTGGTGAGTATGCCAGTGCTGTAATACCCAAATACTGTCCACGTCTTGGTCCAGCAGGTGAGAACCACGGAGCAGCGTTATAGTCTGTTGCAGCCATGATACCAGCGGTAGAAGAAGATGCGGGTACAAAGATATATTGATCAGTGAACTTGTCATACACTTTCAAGTAGTTGTTATCCACAATTAGATAAGACGAACTTGTAAATGTATTTGCTGTTGTTACAGCAGCAGTTACTGGGTTTGCATTATTGATAATAGCAGCCCTATTAGGAGAAGTTACTACCACACAGTCCTTACGGATACCTTGTGCAATTGCAACCATATCGTTTACAACTGCGGTTTGATCTGTCTGACTGTTCATGCCAGGAGCAATGAGGAAGTCAACCAATGTGGTATCAACATCTTCATACTGGTCAAAACCTGTTGCATATTCAGATGTGGTTAGTGCGGAACCATCGGAACCGTTAGCCATTCTGATAGAACCAGTTACAGTACCACTTTTTGCTTTATTCGTAGCAGTTGTTGAAGCAGTTCCAGCTTTTGCGCTAAATGGTGGTGTTGAGTGTGATCCACCAAAACCTGCCATCCAAACATATTCAGAAGCATTGTTAACAACGTTCTTGACGTAGTTTGTTGCTCCGTCAGAGGACTTGTTATCATTTGATACTGATAGGAATGGGAAAGTTTCGAGTACAGAGTTTTTAACACCCGTGAAGAGACCGCCAGCATCTATGACTGCGATATGAACTTCATCCTTTGATGAGCCTCTTGCTGAATCCCATGCAGATGTATCGGGTGCAGCATCGAAGGATCCTCTATATGCCCAAGCATCAAAGTCTGTTGTACCAGATGAATCTGCTGTACAGAACTGAACTTCGATTGAGTTACCTAGTTCACCAGGCCACTTAGAAACAAATGTGTGATCCGAGTCATTGAGTGCACCGATTTGGTTGTCCCAGTTATCTCTGTTTTTAACAACGGGCGCTGCTGCAGTTCCAGCGCCACCAGCGTCTGAATCCCAGCCATTAACGGCTCCGTTGATTTCTCTAACAACACTGAAGTCGCTAGAATATCTTAAAAAGTATGCGGCTGAATGCCATTCGACAGTGTTGTCACTGTCAGGTGCGCCAAAAATTTCAACCAGACCTGCTTCGTTTGCGACTAGAGTGGGTTGTTGTACTGGACCCCACCGAAACTCGCCTACAAAAGCGCCTGTGCTAGTTGGTACGTTTGGTACACCTCCTGTTAAATCAATCTCCTTCGTAACGATTGCTGGAGACTGAGAGGGAGTTGTAAGTGCCATAGCGTTTTATTCCTCAGTTTTTATAGTTGATAAGCTTATCATAATACGGATGTTCATTACAACTATTTATATTATTATAGTTTTAGAAAAATATGTCATCTTTATCTAAACTCCACTCATTATCACCTACTGTAATAATTTCATTTGGTGTGATTCTATCCATGCCGTCATTTATAGCACCAAAAGGCATCATATCTGCCTCAATTTGATTAATCTTATCCTTATACATCATTTCTCTAAGATTAATATCAGTCATGTCTCTAAACATACTTGTATTTGCAAAGTAACCAAACATAACTAAATTCATCATAAGATCATCGTGATTACCATCAGATGCTTCATATGATTGGCCTCTTGCAATAAATGTAGAGATTTCCATAATTGTATTATGATCTTGGATAATAAGTTTACTATTTTCTAATATATCTTTTATAGCTGAACAACCTAGTCTTTTGGTTTTTCTAGTAATCTCAACTCCAATTTTATCTGCCTTAATAGCAGATTCCATATGCAAATTTTCGTACTCTAAATCATAATACAAACCTCTTGTGACTAAAGTTCCTTGATCATTTGACTCTACAACAACGTATGCATTATTGTAAAGATTTGCATACTTATAAATAATATCAGGGAAGAGGAGAGGAGAGATATTGTTGTTGCGATATACAGCCACTTGTCTAAATGGCGACACGCTAATGTCGATTAAGGTAAAAGTAGAATAATCCTGTCCTCTTCCTTTTGATACATCAACACACATAATGTATTCATGCTTTGCCTTTGGTTCATCATAAACTAATAAATCACCACCTTCTAACCATCGAATAGGATCTGCTGCCCTAAACTCCATAAGGGTCTCTGCATTAATAAGTGTATCACCTGTACCAAAAAAGGTATTCCCAAATTCTTGATCAAACTGTAGCTGAGAGGTATTGCCAACAGTTTCGTTTTTCCATTTTTCATCACGCCCTGGAACATCCCACCAATCGACACGAAATGGTTTATAAGTATTTGTACCTTGAGTTGCCCCCTGCCAAATATTATAGTACATATTACCAATGCCATTTGCAGTTGATGTAATAATAACTTTAGTATCTTTACCAGATGAAATAACAGGATATGTTGATGTGTAGAACTCAGCAGCATTTTCTACAAAAGCAAACTCATCGAGATATAGAAGTGAGACAGACATACCACGAATAGATGAGCCAGATGTCGCCGCAGCAATAATTTTAGAGTTATTAGAAAACTCTATAGAGCCTTTATTGAGTGTCTTAGTACCAGGTTGTAAAAAGAAAGGTAAATTTTCTAGCATAAGTGTAATGCGAGATAACATTTCACGTGATGTAGCGCCTTTGTTTGCTAGGACAGCAATGTTCTTTTCACTATTAAAAAGTGCATACCATAGCAGATATGCAACAGATGAAATAGATTTACCACTTTGTCGACAAGCAAGAACAATAGAAAATCTATTATCATTAAAATGTTTGAACATATTTTTTTGATATGGGTACAGATTAAAGTTGACTAAACCCTCGTCAAGAGATATAATCTTACAATAGGTCCGAGCAAAATATGCTGGATCTTGCATACATCTTTGGTATTCTAGGATTGTTTCCTGTGACCAACCTTGTGTAATACCGTCTCGTTTTACATTAGGGTTGCCAAGATATCCTTCATGACTATTAATATTATTCATCTTTTAGATGTGGTGTAATATCCACCACATTGTTTTCCTCACTTTTTCTCACATCTTGCAACATACGTTGTAAATCTGCAGTCGAACCAACAAAAACGTTATTATTAGTCACACCGCCTTCTAATTGTTTTACAGCCTCTGTGTTAATATCCTTATGTTTCTTATTTAGGTCAAGTAGTTTATCGTTAACATCAGCTGTATTTTTAATTAACCCTGATAATACTTCGAATGCCCGAGGGTGTTCGCTCTCCCGTGCAACTTCAATCATATCCTCGAGTGCGCCTCGGCCTTTTTCTATCAGATCATAAAGAACCTCACGTGAGTATGTATAGTCTGTATCAGCTTCTTTTTTCTTATCAGCCACTTGAATCACCCTCTTCTGAATATAATTTAACCGTTGTAAACCCATAATCACTATCAGGTGATACATTTAATGGATTTGGTAGCACTGTTAATTTTACATTTGGTATTGATGCATTACCATGACCGTCTGAATCAGTGAGTGTATCAACATGCAAATTATTAATAACTTCTCTTATGACAGCGGATTCGTTGACACCTTGGTAGAAATTAGCTTGCATAACAAAATCTAAAGCATATATAATAGTTCTACGAGATCCTAATTCTCCATCAAAGTCATCTTGGGTAGAAAGACCTTCAAGCGTAATAGGAACATCTTCTTTGATGTCAGCATAATCAGCGAATGGTTTGATAGTAAGAGAATATTGCGGAGCAAAGAAAGGCAATATTTGTTCTACAACCTGTAAAGCATCATCTTGTGTTTTTGCGTAAATTTGTAATTGAAAGTTGATATCATATGGGACGTAGTTATATATCTTTGCTCTTTTAACTTGAGGTGTTACAGACGTAGATGCTACCCTGTTTTTATTCCCCATTTTATTTAATTGTCTGACAGAGTTATATGAAAAACCTAAAATTTCAAATGACATCCTAGGTAATTTTATAGCAACATTTGTATCTGTATCTAAGTTGGCATTATCTCGTATTCTTTCTAAGAAATCTCTTTTAGGTGCATATGAAATAGGAACCTTTACAGTACTAATCACAGCACCTGCAGCATTCTTTCGAATCACATAGATGTTATTGAAAAGAGAACCAAACATGGCTACACTTTTTCTTATTCGTTCGTTATAAAAATATGAACCAAGCATTATCTAGGATCTCCAAATGGATTTGTTTCACTGAAATCAAGAAATGACATATCTGTGGCAGTCGTATTGAAATCATCATTCTGTTCATTAGCAGATAACTTATTAACCTCTGCTATAGCAGTCACGAGTGCTTGTCCAGAGGAATCTTCTGTGATTAGATATCTACTTGTAGCAAAGTTATGGAAGGCGCCGTCATTCGCACCGACATGAACAAGGTGTACTATCTTATCGCTATCACTGTATGCTGAAATCTCGCCAGACATGATTGTACCATCTGCCAAGGTTTGTTTTACATTATCTCCAACAGACCAAGAACCTGCAGTCAAAGCAGAATCTAGTGTGAGACTATATGTGTAGGCATAGTTTTCTTCAATCTCTTGTATTGCATCAATGCCAGTGTCAAGATCCTCATCACTATATTCAAACAGTTCGCAGCGCATTTTATATGTTGGTAGATTACTAAGAGCATAGAATGGTTGTTCGTGTTCTACATGCATAATTTGAAATATTTTATTTGACAAAGGCAAATATATCAAGTCACCTTCGTTTGGGCGAATAGAACTTACTGAACTACTATTTCTCTGAAGATCACTCCATCGTTTTCTTGCCAGGATAAAGGTTGCTTGATCTCTTATTTCTACACCAAACTTGGTAAACAAATCTCCTTCACCATCAAAACCTTCAACGTTCTCGATGTACATCTCTACCTTGTGTGAGGAACCAAATTTTGATGGAACGTCATCACCGAAAATACTATCTTCATTCACAATTGTTCTAGGCAAATAATAAACATCTTGCCCAAACATCTTGAGCGACTCTATGATTATATCTTCATAAAGATTCTGTTCTGATCTTACTTTTTGACTAAAATATGGATTAGTTGCCATGATTTATCCTACAAAGAAATTGGCTGGTGTCTCATAATCCATTCGGATTCTTTCTTGCAATCTTGTTATATCTTGAAGTGCATCATCAAAGAGTTGTCTACCATTTACTGTAACCCCACCCGGCATCTGCATGCCTTCAAACTTGATTAGGTTTGCTCCCCATTGGTGTTTAAACAATGCAGTTGTATATTCCTTTAACCATATATCATTCCAAACATCCGTATTGGTTGTTGGTGTTGTTTTATATGCTTCATATACAATATAATCTCCAGACTTAATATCTTTATCTGCAAAATCACCGTGTATATACAGTCTATTTTCGTGCCTTGAATATGTTACTTGTGTTTGACCATTGAGTTTCATATCCAAAAGAGACAAGTATTGGTTGAGTTGTTCGTAGTATGCCATATCGCCAGCAAAGTGTTGCATATTTGCAATATCATTGAGCATCATTTGATACTTAACAGAGAACATATTGGTACTACCGCCAAAGTTACTGTTGACATTATACATTTTAGTAACATAGAGTACATCAGTTGGTACATTCACATACTCTCTTGAGACATCACTATCACCCACTTGTTGAGCAATATATGTTCTAAATGTAGCATCGGAGTGGTATTCTTGCCAATACTGTATGGCTTCATCCACACGATCTTGTTCTTGATCGTAATCAATATTGATTTCAATTACTGGATCGCCTAAACGACGTTTGCAGTAATCAATCAATGTCTGTCTTGAAGTTGGGTTAGCCATTATTTCGTCCTATATCTTTCAACTATTTATATTAGTTGAGTAGTGTCCCTGATGCATCGTATATGTTAATTCTAAACCTTAAATCTGCTTCGGCTTTGGTGTAGTGGTCTGCTAATGTGAAAATACCGTATCCAACTATTTCAACGATATCGTTCAATGCCAACGCAGGAGAAAATACAACATTTGTTCCTGATGTTGCTGTTACGTCTGTACCGACCACTAGACGCACACCATTCAAATACACGTCCACAAATCCAACATCATAGTTGGCTGCAAAAGTTGTCTGACCTGCTGTGGCTGTATAGCTATATCTGTTCTGTGTGCCGTTGACTGCTGAAAAATTATCGAGGGCAGAGTCAACATAATATTTTGGTACGGCATCAGCTGAATCTACGGGAGTTGCAAGACTGACAATCTTATTATCACCCATTGTGATAATGCCAGACATTGTACCGCCTGTAAGCATAAGAGCACCTGCAGCGGTAACATTAGTAGTATCTGTTACATCTGCATTTGCTTCTATGCCATCTAGCTTTGTGCCATCAGTAGAAACATCTCTACCATCTACTGTTTGAGAACCAGCAAATGCTATATCACCTGTTAATGTGCCCCCAGCCTTTGATAGGTATTTCGCATTAATCAGATCCGAGTCAATAAAGTTATCAATATTATTTGAGTTATCTTTATAGAACAGCCTACCATTGCGATAGTTAATGGCAAGTTCACCATAATCTATATCGCTTGTACCAGCGGCATTACCATCTACTGATGATTTTTTAAGTAATAACTTAGCCATTTCTGCTCCTTAAAAAAGGCGTGTTTAAAGTCTGAATATAAAAATATCCAGACTGTATTATATTAGAAAGTTCCGCCGTCGATTGTATCAAGAATAACAGCACCAGATGTGATTGTAAACTCATCTGAGTCGAATGAGGCAACACCTGGGTTTGAGATTGTGGCAAGTTCTGCTGCTATAGTAAGTGTATTTGAACCATCACTATATGTTAAGTCAATACCTTCACCCGCTTGAAGCAAGTTACTAGCTAAGTGATCATCAATGGTTTCTAATAGACTAACACCACCAAATTCTAGTGATCCAGAACCTGGGAGATTAAGTTTCTTATTCATCTCCCATTCGTCGGTACTACCGTTATATGTAAATGTAGCCCTAGTTCCTGAATATCCTGCGCCACCGACTGTAAGACCAGCACCATCTGCAGCCGCAGCGTTTGCTGCCGAGTCAGCAAGAACCATGTTCAAGTCATTGATAGACACTGTAGTTGAGTTTACAGTAGTTGTTGTACCTTGTACTGTAAAGTTACCACGAACAATAACCTCACCACCATCTGAGTCGATAGGATTCGGGTCAAGGAAAAGAGTACCGGTTGATGACGCAACAGTGTTATCTAGGATACGAATGTTATCAACATCAATCTGTGTGAGACCAGCAAGAACAGTAGATGATGCACCTAGGTCAATTTCTGTGGTACCGATTGTAAGTGAGTCATTTGCTAGTTTTGCGTTGGTAATACCACCATCTTTGACTCGTACAACTCCAGATCCGCTTGTTGCAGAAAGTTCAACTGTAGAGTTATCAACAGCAACTTCAATCTCATCAGCATTTGCTGTAATACCGTCACCACCAATAACATTCAGCGTTCTTGTTGCTTCTATATTACCGCCACCAGTTAAACCAGTACCAGCAACAATGCTTACACCACCGTGATTGATGTGTTCAGAAGCAACAAACCCTGAGAGGCTGTCATGAACAATTTCACCATCATTTGTAGCGATTGCGTTTGCAGATACTGTAATACCAGTACCTTCACCAATGGCAAGTGTTCGTGTGGCGGCAATTGTACCACCACCAGTTAAACCATCGCCTGCAGTAATTGTTACCCCACTGTGTGCTACGTGTTCATCAGCAACAAAATTGCTTAGGCTGTCATGATCAATCTCGCCATCATTCGAATTGAATGTTACTGTATCGCCACTGATAGATGTCGAAACGCCTGTACCACCAGATAATGTAAGAGTATCGGTAGCAAGAGCAACACCATCACCAGAGCCACCATCTGCCGCAACAGTCAAGGTTGTTGAAATTGATGCTGTACTTGCTGCTGTTAAACGGCCTTGCGCATCAACAGTAAATGTTGGAATATTGGTAGATGAACCGTATGAGCCAGCAGTTACAGCGGTGTCATCCAAATCAATCGTGATTTCGTTATCACTTACTGTAGTTGAGATACCTGTGTCGCCAGTAAAGGTAACAGTTGATGCAGCGGAAACTTCATCTGCGCTTCCAGTATCTGCAGCAATGTTGAGGAGTGCAGCTGAACCGCCAAACTGATCATCTACATATTTTTTCGTAGCAGCATCTTGGTCTGCTGCAGGATCTACAACATTTGATATCTTTGATGTGGAAACATCAACAACACCTGTTCCATTTGGATCAAGTGTGACATTACCATTTGTATCAGTTGAACTGATTGTATTACCATTAAGATCAAGATTATCAACTTTAAGATTATCAATCTTACTTGATGCATCAGTAATAATTGCTGCAGATGCGGTAAGTGTACCAGCGGCATGCGCAAGCACACCTGTGAAATATTCACCACCGATAACAACGATTGAGGTAGCATTACCACTTCCATCATCACCCTTACCAAAGTATAGTCTATCACCGCCGTTAGCTTGGGTACCAGTACCCATTGCATAACCTAACTCCGCTGTTTTTAACGAGGATGGTGCAGTGGTGCCTGTGCCTCTTTTGATTCTAATTACGGCCATTAGAAATTGCCTCCATTTACATTAGTATTTTGATTATCCAGTTCAACTTTTGCTTCGAACTTGGATTCTGTTCCATTATATACTAACATACTGCCATCAGTGACGCCAGTTAGATCCACACCTCCTAGGCTACCTATAGTAAAGGCACCCGCAGTAACTCTTCTTACGGGTTTGCCAACTACAATTTTTTTGACCCGTGTAACATTACCAGTTTGCACTTGCACTCTGGTTTTTTCACCATGATTCAGATGAGTAGGCATCTAGATTCCTTACTTCGTTACAGAAGGAGTTACAAAGACTTTGCCTTCAAGAACTCTCTCTGTTATTGTGCTTGATGAACTATCAACATATGATAATTCTACATCATAAACCCAACGCCCAGCAGATAGTGCTGCAGTCTGTGTATTTGTAAGCGATATTGTTGCAATACCATCAGAAGGAGGTGTTGCAATTATTGCATTAAATGCTTGGGTATTATCACTATCTGAATTATAATTTCTTTTCATTTTAGCGGCTACTGAATGGTTGGTCAAATTTTTAACTGAACCATCAGTATTAGTCATGTGAAGTTCTATTGCTATATCAGAACCTTGATCAACACTTATATCCTCGTAGTCTGCCATGAATCTAAAACCTTTAACCGCTTTTAATTTGTGTTATTCCATCTATTTATAATGTATAAAATATCCACCATAGTGTTATTTATACAAAATATCCAAACCTATTCAGAACTCTTTTTCTTTGATTATCATTTTCGAGGCCATTTAATAGCACAACAGGTACATGAGGCATCCATAGTATATCATCCTTGGTGCGATATTTTTCATAGCTATTATAATCATCAATATAAACTTTATATTTCTTCATATAAGAATACCAATCTTTACCATGCTCCATAAGGTTAAATAAATCTCGATGTTCTCCCCACAAATATCTACAAACACCCCTATATTTAAGGACGTTGTAATCCATATCAACCATAAAATTATCTAAAATTATTTTCATTTTACTTGGTTTAAAGATCATAATTGATGAGTTTACTCCGGCAGTATGATGATATGCATCTTCATACCAAATGCCATCCATGAGATAATTTTTTAAAACTCCAGTATAAGGAATAGTTAGTTTATCTTCATTAAATAATTTCGTCATATAATAATCAATATTGTTTTGAATAACCACATCAAGATCTAAGAATATAGTAGGAGCATCAAAAGCATATATGTTATTAAATATAGTTAGTTTCCACCAAAAAGAATCCAATTCAAGAGAATGGTCTATATCTATAGTCTCGACATATGGATCTAGGTAGTCAGTATTATCGGTCATGCAATAAAAAATAAATGGTAAAGAACAATTTTCCTTTACCATTTTATAAAGTCTATTCACCCACGTATGATCATATTTTGTGCCATATTTGACACAGACTATATTGATCATACTGGATCTTCCAAGTCTTCGATAACCTCTTGCCAAACTGTTTCGTGTGGACCCCAAACATATGCGACAGATATTCTAAGGCAGTCTGTGCTTGCTGCATGATAACACAGATCATCAGGCTCATCATAAGAACCAAAGTATGTCATCTTTGCTTGCCAACCAGCATGGTCAGGAATACGAACACGTTCTTTCTTATCAGCATCCCAATAGTCAAACCAGCCATCACCATTTTCAGACCACGAGAGAATGAGATTATATCCAGCGGCGTTAGCATTGTTGTGCCAAGAGATAAACCCACCAGGTGGATAAACAGAAATCAATGTGTTTTTCTTAGCAGATAGTTCTGCCATCAATGTGTTATTCAGCTTCTGGCTCTGATCTCGATAGTTGATTATGGTATTCATATATTCTTTACTGCCATTCCCCAAGTGGTTGTCTGGCATTAGGTCTGAATAAGCTTGAAGTTTATCTGGAAATCCTTTGTGACCTCTGCCTTCATCAATAATCTTATGCATATATTCATCACACAAATAATCATTAGGTTTGTTTTCATTACAGTTGACACGAAGCTTTTCTTTCATCTCTCCAGAGTCGTGTCTTGTCTGAATAAACTCTCTAAACTTTTCCAACGCATCTAACACAACGATGTTGTTTAGTTTAATATCGTGAACTTCTCTCATGCTATAAATTCCTTATTCATTGAAGCAGAATGATGTATCAGAATAGGATGTTTATTAACTAGATGATGATTTCCATTTTCATCTTGTCTAAAACTTGTAAACCAGTTCCACCTGTAGTTTTCTTTAAATATACCTATACTTAGTTCCTTATACTTAGGGACTTTATTCACCAGCCACCAAAGGGTGAACTGATCCCATCGTAGCATAGTGGAAGGAGTATCTTCTGGAAACCATCTGTCTTCCTTTGGTCTATTTTTTCTACCTTTTGACCATTCATAATAGTTATCTTGTACCACAAACATATCCCACCAATCTTGCATAAAGTCCTTGACAAGAGAATTTTTCATGTTATATAGACAAACACCACCGCATAGTGTCAGATCAATCTTGTCTCCTGTGCTAGGAATAGGAGCCGCGACCTCTACAAAACTACCTTGTGCTCTCTCGTCTTTGGTCAACTCAACGAATTTCATATCATCGTCACCAATCTGATCCCAGATGGTAATGATATCTTCGTGTTGACATTCTTGGTCAGCATCAATATACATTGTCAAATCAAAAGGTGAGTTAGCCATACCATAAAGCTTAGATCGTATGTGATCTTCACAATCAAAAACTTGGATGTTGG
>Ga0222716_10001020_pt1 | contig 23611 bp, 34 predicted proteins | sample C33_13DmetaG_FD_165044 | JGI IMG/M metagenome (GOLD analysis project Ga0222716, IMG submission 165044) | Estuarine water microbial communities from San Francisco Bay, California, United States - C33_13D | ecosystem: Environmental > Aquatic > Marine > Unclassified | place: USA: California... | reverse complement strand
TAACGGGGCAATGCCGCCGCCTCCGCTTTGCTGGATGCCGCCGTAGCTTCCGTCGCCGCCGTCTCCGCCAAGCAGGTCCAAAAGCCCACCCGTCACAATGCCACCAGCACCAATGCCGATGATGCCAGGGATGCCGATTGCTATGTTTGGCCACTGGGAGCCGGGATACTGCGTGGGTCGCTGCTGAAGTAGCTCCTCAAATCCCGGGAAGGTTGTCGGTAGTCCGTTGTTCTCTCCTGTCGGCCCTGCATAGGGATCAATGGACATCCCAGTGGTGTCGCCAAAACTAGTTCCGAATGGGTTTGTACCAAGATCACCCGTTAACGTGCCGCCAAGGTAAACACCCGTTGGGGCCGTGTCATAGGGATTCGACGCATCAACTGATGTGAACGGGTTGCTGGCATCAAGCCCAGCAAAGTAATTGGGGTCCCAGCCGTAGAAGTACGGGTCCCACATCTGCGCCCCAGTGTCAGACGGGTCTTCCACCCATCCACCATAGGGGTTGCTAGGATCGTAAACCTCGGCCATTAGGCAGGAGCCACCGTCGTTACCGTGCCACTACTACCACGGAACTTGAGCGCCCCGCTTTCCACGTAAAGCTGTCCCATGCCAGCCGGGGAAGAGCCCGGTGCTGTCGCGTTTACAAGACCAACAACCCCAACTGCACTTGTCCCAAAGCTAGTTACGCCAAGACCAAAGTTTCCACTATTGTCCACGCGGGCAAGCTCCGCACTATCGGCATTGTTTACCCACTTAAAACCGTTTGCCGCAGCACGAAATGAAAGCAAGTCATCGGCACCATGCGTGATGCGTGCGGCAGCACCTGTTACCGGAGTAAAGATGATCGACTTGTTGTTAGCAGAAATAGTAAATGTGCCAGTAATCGTATGGTTTCCGCTTGCGTCCCAGCTCGGGCCACTCGTGCTCATTTTTGCAGGCGTAATGCCGCCGTCCTTAACAATGATGGCACCGCCCGACAACTGCGTAGTGGCGTTGTCCACGGCTCCCGTGTCAAACGTGGCGCTGTTGACCGCCGCATTAAGCGTAGCAGCCGTAACGTTGTCGCCCGTGGCAAACGTGTTTCCTGTGACGAGAATGGCCATGTTAGGTAGCTTGTGAAACGGCGGCGTTAGCCATCTTGGCGTTGATTTTTACAGCTTGAAGGCTTGGCCGTCCATTTGTCGGCGTTATTGTCATCTGGATGCCGTACCCGCGCTTGTTTCCGATTCTACCACGCAGACTTGCATCTTCATCCACGGCTAAATTGCCTCCATTCAACGTGGAAACGCTGGTCAGCGTGGCCTCGTAGTCGTAATTCTCAACAATCACGCCAATGTCTGCGTTGCTGCTCTCGCTATCCGACGATTTCAGGTGAATCTCGTAGTCAGTGAACGCCTTGCGATCAATGGTGCCCATGTTGTATTGGCGGGTCGTCACGCTGCTCTCAATGGGGAACACGTTAGCCGCAACGCCAGGGTTGACACTGATGTAGTCATTCCCGTCCTCGCGGGCGTCGAGCAAGTGGATGGAGCCGTTGCTGCTCACCGTATAAATCTTGCCTATCCCGCTGCCGGTATCCTCAGAGCTAGCCACCAGTAGGTTCTGGATATCCCAGCCGCTCTGATTGGTGTCCACGCTCTCCCAGCCCTTGTAGAGGAAGTTGTAGATAAGCAGCGAGTTGTTCTTGGTGCTACCGTCCAACGGCACCGCCAAGTAGTAGCGATTATTGAAGTAGCACCCCACCGCCAAGTTGGCCGCTGCCTTGTTAATGCGGTCTATCGTCGCCTTAATTGGCTCCGACAATGGAACGCCTGCCCCTCTCAAGTTGTAGAGGTCGCCAAATGCGGCAGCGTACACCCCGTTGTCGGAGAGAAACAGTATCTCGTTGCCCACCTGTACTATGGACTTGCGAGCAACACACCCAATCTCGGGCGTTACAAGCCTAACCTCAGCATCCACCAAATCGCCAGAAACACCCTTTACGAGGTAGATGGAGCGCCTGTTAAATACCAGCAGATTGTCCTCAGCAAACGGGAATAGCCCCTCAACATGGTCGTATGTGCCCTTGGTTATCCTAAACTGGTTCTGCAACACGTCAAAGGTGTTGTAGTCTAGGATGTCGGAAGCAATAATCTCATCCGTGACGTTCCTTGCCACTGGACCAGACGCACTCGGGTTGTACTCATAAGGCACCCAGAGCCGGCCTTGATGGTAGGTGCCCCACTCGGGCGCAGGCATGTGAATAAAGCCCCCGCCGTCGCTTATTTTCTTGGTGTAAACAACGCTGTGCGAAGCGTGATCTGGAACTTGGGCATAAAAGGTAAATGCCCCGGTTGTTGGTACTGTTGCGATGATGAACGGAGTCGCATCCAGCAAGCCGGTGGTCCCGTTTTCAACCACATAAATCGTGTTGCCAACAGAAAGCCCATGGGCTGGCTCGGACACCGTTACAACCCCATCCGCAATGGTTGTGTTGTTTGTTGAGTTGTAATAGATTGGCTGGGTATATGCGCCCTCGCCTACCTTAACAAAGGCCGGACTGCCCGTAATGGAACCGTTCCACTCCAGCGCCGTAGCCCCACGCCTCAGGATGAGCACCTTGTCGAACACCTGCAACATGTCCACCGCCGACGTTATCGTAATGCCCGACGGGTAGTCCACCTGCGTCTCTGTGCCACTTTCTAAGCACGTACAGACAGCATACGTATTGGTGGCCCTTACTATCTTGTTGACGTTGTTATCGTTGGGGTTGCTGTAAATGCAACTACCAAACACGCCGTCAACAATGGTGCCGTCCAACTCTGCCGGCTCTGCTGTACCGCTTCCCGTGTAGGTTTCTGTGCCTACGGCTCCAGTGATAGTGAACGTGAAGGTGTCGGAATCCGTTACGGTAATAAGCCGGTTTCCAGTAGGGTCAACGGTGCCAGTAAGCCCGCCGATGTAAACCAACGTGTCGCTCGTATACCCGTGCGCGCCCGTGGTGTCAATCGTCACCGTGGCTCCGGTCCTCGTGGCGCTGGCAATCGCGTTGGTACCGGCGTACAACTTCCAGCGGGGAGGATTGGTAAGCTGAAGCGACCTAGCACTAGCCGTAAGAACGCTACCAAATACGTTTATACCCTTCCTGACTTGCCACGCCCCGTTAATGTCCATCCGCCCATTGACGGACTCAACCACCTCACCGGACTTAAGCTGATCTGGCCGCAGGCGGTTGTTAATCCGCATGAACCCGACATCACCAGCACCTGCCTCGGGCGTGTCTCGGGATCCATAGTTTGAATAAGAAGCCATTTGGGGACGCCGCCTATCCTATCACGGCTCCCCCATGGCAAATGGCCTAAATAGCCCGTATTTGGTCGTTACTGGGCTTAATGGCAGCAATAATGGGCACGCTTATGCTTGGCCATTTGCCTCTTGGACTTATACCGTTCGCCGGATTTGCTCCTGGCTTATTTTAGCACGACCAGAGAACTTTGCGCGCCCAGTAGTTAGCGGATAGCTTCCCATCTCCACCCTTAATTCCGCCAGATCGCGCGCAATATGACCTGCGACGCTTCTTGCTACCATGTTGGGTGTAGTCCTGCATTGAGCTGTCCCCAAAGTGAATGATGCGCTCCTTGCCTCCCTCGCAAGCTTTAACTACTTTCTTCTTTCCAGCTCGCCAGCTTTTCATTGGACGATTGCACGGCATTTCCACTTTAGATTTCTTGTTCATTTTTTGGCGCGATTGTAACGAACCATAATAGAATACACACCAGCTAAAATCGCTAGAATAGAAGCCGCGACTCTTAGCGCCCAATCCAATTGCTCCTGCCAAGCCGCAATGGATGATGTAGCACTAACCACAGCAAAAATGTCGCTAGCTATTTGCCTTCCACTACTAAAGTTCATTTAACACCCCTGATCGCCATTTTTTGTTCAGTGCGAACACCAAACCAATACCCAACTGATATGGAAAACATGCCAAAGGTAGATGTAATAATGAAGCTCATTAGCTCTAAATCAGTATTACGATACCACACCGCGAGAATCATGCTGCTAGCCCATAGCGCAAGCGTAAGTCCCGGTCGAAACAAGCTAATGACATCTTTGGCCCAACCTGAATTGGCGCGAAGTTGAGCCTGTGCATCAATAGCTTTACCAAATGTATTTGCGTTTCCTTCCTCAATGGTTGAACGCAATGCAATGTCGGCCTTTTGAAGATCAATTTGAGAAGCCAGCTTCAACTCCTCAATCCGCATTTGATGCTTTTCCCTTGCTTCCTTCATTGAAAGCCATTTCTGGAAAATGGCTCCACCTAGTCCCAAAATAGACCCCACGGGTCCGGCCAAAAGCATAGACAAGTCCATTGCTCGTAACGCTAAATTGGCAAAAATTTACGCAATTGATGAACAACCTTAGCAAATAGCTGCCCAAAAAAGGACGGCACTTGCAGCACGACCTTGTATTGCTGCACGTCAGCATTGAGAAACTTGGGCCGCTCGCCATTGATCACTCGAACCGTGATCGGATCACCAGCGACGTGGCGCAGGTTGAGCGTGATATCCCGTGTCGGATTGTCGGACTGGTCTGAGATGTTGCCGATGTCGATGTCCACCTCCGCCCCGTGACCCTCAACCTCACCGCTAAGTACGATGGTGCGCGACCCGCCTTTAAGCGTCGCAAGGTACTTGCCCTGCGGCACCCAACGCTGCGCCTCGATGTAGATCCGCTCGCATCGATTGTTGATGTCGATGCAATCCTCCTTGCCGCCATAGACGACGCCGAACCGCCCCATGAAATCACGAAGGCGACTGGAGCATTTAAGCGTATCCGAGATTTCGGTACCGGGACGAATCTCGTCCAGCATCGTCACGACCGCACCGTCGAAGTCAGGCCCGTTGAACGAATGCAGGTTGATGTCTGGCTTGCTCATTCCTCTTTCTTGTCGGCCTGCGGCGGCTGCACAATCGCGGCGAGAACGCGCACGCAGCGTTCGAGAATTTCGTGATCGGCTCGCGTGCCGCGAAACTGGGCGGCGGCTTGCGCGAGATTTTCAAGAGCTTGCGTCGGAGTAATTTCAAGTTGGTTCATGAGCAATTACACAGCGACCGCCGGGATCTTGTACGCGGTGCCGGTGGAGTCCTTGATGGTGATGTAGCCGGTTGCCGTGGGTGCGCCAGCGACGTAGGCGTTGCCGAGCTGGAGGTCTTTTCCGCTCGCAACCGTCAAGCCTGTAGCCGATGCCGAAAAGTGGACGGCGCCGTTGTAGTGAATTTCGGTTGCGTAGCTACGACCGCTCGGAGTGCCGAGACTCATTTTGCCGGTGGAGTCATCGTACTGCGCGAATGCAAACGTCTGGCTATCGTCATTCGACCAGCGGATGATGCCTGTCGTCGCCGCACGAATTTTGATATCTCCGTTGACTTGGAGTTTATGGCCGGGACTCGACGTGCCGATGCCGACGTTGCCGCTGCTCGTCGCGAAGTTCGCGCCCAAAGTACTAGACAAAGACGTGAACGCGCCCGTGCTCGGAGTCGTCGCACCGATAGGCGTCGAGTTCAGACCACCGCTAAAAGTAGGACTATAGGCACTAACCTTTCTGGTATTATTGGTAGTACCATCAATGGCCAGATAGTCGTCGGAGGTAGTAGTGGTGGCGGTTACCGCCAGATCTTTGATGCGTACGTCTGCCATGGTAGTAAATTATGAGTAAAAAGCAAATATAATGCGGTCTCCTAATTCGGCCACGCAATTGTGCCGGTGACGCTGTTGACCCTAAACAGAAAAGTTTCGGCAATTAGTTGCCCCCGAACGCCGCCAGCGCCGTCGCCAATGGTGGTGTTGGTGAACACAACAATGTTTGACAAGGTTAGCATGTTGTTTGTGGCGTTCCACGTAACGTTTGACGTGCCAACTACAGTCGTACCACCGCCAATTGTCGCATTGCCAGACGCCAACGTAGTATTGTTAATGACGTTGCCACTGCCAAACATGTAGCTCGCTAGCATCTTGCAAGTGCCGTTGGTAATGCCATCCAGCACCACGTAGTCATCGTTGGCAGCCGTGGTTGTTGTGGTGGCAAAGTCTTTGATGCGTGACGACGCCGCAAACAAGATGACCGAAATTGCAACAAAGAAGGCAATATTGAGGAGCCCATTCTTCATTGAGCGTAGATAATTTCGGTGCCGTCGTCGGTTACAAGCTTATCGCCCGTGCTAGTTATGAGGTTATTAACCTCGCTATAAGCGTTTGTGGCACCCGACCCCAGACTGCCTGAAAGGAGATTAAGCCAACTGCCAAGGCCCTCATTCATTATTGGGTGATTTCGCTTGCGTGAATGGTGGCACTATTGGCAGTTAGCCGAATAAACTTGGCAGCCGTAGCCATCTCCTTGCTCCACGTGTATTTGGTGCCAGCGGCAAGCTGGTGCCCGTTGGTCGTCGTGGGCGCGCTGCCGTCAATCGTACACATCACGTCGTAGCTTTGCACGTCAAACATGACCTGGCGCGTCTTTTCGTTAAAAGCTGTGGCAAACTGCACGCCGCCAGCCGTGTCGTCAACGGTGAGCCGCTGGTCAGTAGCTCCCGGCGTTGGGTAGGGATAGAACGAGGCTGTGTTAGCGGTGGACATGACTTAACGGGAATAGCGGGTTTGTTGCGTTGCGTGGGTGCGGATTCGTTTGCCAGCGAGGTTGATGTTGCGCTGGTTCTGAATGTTGCCCAATTCTAGCACGAGCAGGCTTTCAGCGTAGGCTTCCTCGGCCTCAGCCTTGTCTATCTGCTTGTCGTACCGCAGAAAGTCGGCTACCGTCCCGTGAGTTGCGTAGTGGAAGAACTCCAGCGGGATGTCGTCGTTGGTGCTGTTGTTGTACGGACCTTCCCAGCGTTGCTTGTAATCCACGTAAAAAGACGTAGCATCTGCTGTGTCGCCAACCACTTGCGCCCCATTAGCAGTGACAACAAAATCATACTCAGTTACGCTATTGGTCTGGTAAGGACTGTTGTTGTAGATGCGCAGGAAGGTATCGATTGAGTCTAGCGCCCCCTCGGTAAACGAAATAACGCGGCTAGAGGCCGCCCTAGCCTCGCCCAGCGTCAAGTAGCGGGGCCAGTAGGCGCTGCGCCGGTAAGCCGCAAAGATGCGCCGGTTCACGAAAGACTGGATCAGCGTATCTTCCTCGGACGTAAACGTGGTGTTACCCGTAAGCCCTTTTACCAGCGTGTAGAGGTTGCTGTATGTGTCCGTCTGCATTAGAGTTTGTTAGGAGACAGGTGTGGGTAGCGTTTCTGCCAATCCTTCAGGAACTCCTTACTGTGGATTTCCTCACGCCCGTAGCGTCTCTGAAGCAGGAAATACGTGTCAGCAGGGATGTGGGCTACGCAGCGCCCGAGCCCTTGAATTTCTTTCGCTTGCTTGAGTTCTTTAGCTTGGTGAGCAGCAACAATTTCGTTTTTACGCTCAAGCTGTTTCTGCAATTGCCAGCCCGTTTTGATTTCTTTGATGAGGGCATCGCGTACAGCCGTATCGGACGGCAACGTGTGAATGATGTGCATGAAAAAGGCGAGCCGTCTAAGCTCGCCCGATGATAGCAGCATCAAATGGTGGACAACCTAGTAAAGTAGTCCTGGTACTGCCACTTGGGACCTCCGGCCCTAGACCACCTAGCCAGCGCGTTCTCGCGGATTTGCCGTTTGTTTAACATTACAGGCGAATTGAGACGCATGGCCATCTGGTCTACCGTCTCGCACCTCCAACCCGTTAAACCGTGATTAACCGTCTCCGTAAAGCCTCCCCAGTTGGTGCTAATGACGGGCACCCCGCAAAGTTGGGCCTCGCAGGCAACGTTACCAAAAGGCTCCAGCGTACGGGTAGGACAAATCAGCCAATCGGCCCCCTTGAGCAATTCCAGCTTCTTTGCGTACTCTACCGCGCCAAGATACTCAGCGCCAGCAGTAACAAGTTTCCTATCGCCATAACCAGCAACAAGAAGTCTCCGCCCTGCTGCTTTGGCAGCTTCGCAAGCGTCCTGAACGCCTTTCGTGGGCGTAACCCGCCCAAGAAATAGCACATAGCCACCCGACTCACCTTGCTGATACTCGTCGCTGTCATAAAAGCAGTTGATAACCGTGTCTTTAGGGCTTGGACTTTCCGAGTCCTTGTAGTGCCTACCCAAACAGAAGGCACGCCACGTATGGCTCTCCCATACCCTGTAACGGGAAAAATGGCCAGTATAGCCTATTCCATACTCCACCACCTTTAGATCGGGAACAAGGTTCGGCAACTCAATGTGGGCATTGCCTCCCACCACACAGACAAAATCGCCATTCTCCTTGCGCTTGTTTATCTCCATCGCCACCTGACGGTTGTACTTCATCCATGTTGGGTGCTTAAAGGACCAGTCGGGATAGATGTACGGCTTGAACCCCATGCAAAGGTTGCTCTGGGCGGCCTTGTCAATGCAGGTTACAAACTCGTCACACACGGCTTCGTTTTCCTCGCCGCCATATAGGAAAACGGTGTGCCCCAGACTCTTAAGAAGCCAACAGAAGTTGATTGCCTTCTGGCTAAACCCGCACAGTGAATAAGCTTTTGTCGTGTTGCTCTGGGCAACGTTAATGACGTGAAACCGCATAAAAACAAAAAGGGAGCCTGCCGTTTAAGCAGGCTCCCCTTTGCTTTTAAGTCAACCCGTTTACGAGGTCGGCGGGTTCAACTGCCGCCACGCCAGCACCCACGAACCAGCCGTGAGATTGGCGTGCGTGCCGTTGAACTCCAGATAGAGATCAACCGCAGACGTGGTGTTGTTGCTTGCGCCCTTGATCGGGAGCGTTGCACCCGTCGTAGACTGGGCAAACGCATCACCCGTGTTGTACAGGATTTGCGTCGCCCCATCAACGTCGCCGTTGTCCAGCAGTTCATCGGGGTCAGCAGCCGTCCAGCCGAAGTCAATCGTCAGGTCGGTGGTGCCCGCCGGATCGACAACCTGCGACAGAACCGCATCAGTGATGATGCCGCCAGCCGGCAGTTCGCCAATAATCTTCTGGTTGGCCGCGCCAAGCGTGCTGAGGAAGCCCGTGCGTTGAAGGTCCACGTAGTCAAACGCGAACTTGTGAGAGAAGCCGCCGACAGCGGCCTCGTTAACAGTGAGCTGTGCCATGTTGATTAGTCCTTGGTTAAGTGTTAGAAGCCAATGACCTTGCCGTGAGCACCAGGATGGGCAACCTTGAGGGTGCCGGTCCAGTCAACATAGCCACGGGGACCACCGCCGAGGTCCGGCAGACGGCTGGATCCCAGCGTAATCAGCTCGCCCACCGAGTAGTACTCGGGGTTGAGCAGATAGCCGGAATCCTTGTTCGTGGTGTCGGTGGCGCAGTCGGGGTTCATGTCCACAATCGCCACGATGCCGTGATGCGACTGATAGACACTAACCGCCAGCTTGACAAGCTCCGAGCTGTTGTCGTTGTTCCACGCGCGATTGGCGCCCGTGGTGGAATCCGCGCGAGCGAAGTCCGTAATGACGCGCCGGAGGGCCGTGTCCGCAACGAGCGTGAGGTCCTGCGCTTTGCCGCTGACGCGGTAGCACGAGGTAATCATGTCGTTGAGGATGGTTTCCGTGAACGTGCTGGACGCGTGGATCGACGCAGACGGCGTGCGATAGGCAGCCGGAACGTCGGTAGGACCCGTGGAGTCAATCCAGTCGCCGAGGCCGCGCATCGCCGTGGCAACACCGTCGCCACCAGCATCGCGGTCCTGCGTGGACATGAGCGTCTTTTCAACGTCGCGCTTGAGTTCGCGGATCGCCTTCGCTTCCGCGCGGGCAATGTCCTGAGCGCCAGCGGACTCGACGGCTTCCTGGATGTCAGAAACCATGTAGTCGCGCCGCAGCTTTTGGACGTAATTGCCAAGGCGGGCAACATCGGCGAACTTGTCGGTGAACGTGCTAACGTCGGCACCCTCAACCACGCCGGTCGAAACCGGAGCAGCGAGCTTATCGACGCCCCACTCGACGAAGCGAGCGTTGCACTTGAACTTGGAGGCACTCGACAGAATCGGGGTTTCCGAAGGAGCGAGGAGCGAGACGGCATCGTGCAGGTCTTCGCGGTTAAGAGCCGCTGAACCGGGCGAGCTAGTGTCGTAGGAGTTACTAAAGGCCATTGTAGGCTAGAGTTTTACCGTTTTACGGGTTGAGAGTTTCTGAGCGCGGAGGGCTACCCAGTCGTTGGTACTTCCTGTTTTCTTAAACCGGCTTTCAATCTCCTGCGTCTTGGCCGTCTCGCGGGGTGCGGGCTTCTCTGAAGCCGCTGCCGCCGTGGTCGGACTAGACGGTGGAGTGAGCGTAGATTTGGCAACGGGCTTAGTCTCAATCCCAATCTCGCGCCGCCCGTAGATGCTGTTGGTAGCATGGGCAAACACGTAATTGAGCGTGGGCATAGCCTCTGGAACCGCCTTCTTGATTTTCTCAACCAGCGGGCTTCCAATGACTGCCTCGTACCGCTTACGAACCTCGTTGTCCTTATCCTCAAGCCAATTAAGCTCCTGTCGAGCTCGCTGGCTAAGGGCCTGCTCGGCTTGGGCGCGCTGCGTTTCCTCCTGTAGTTCCCGGTAACGGGCAGGAATGTACTCATCGCGGGCCTCGCGGGCATTGCGAAGAACCTGCTTCAACTGGCGTTTGGTGTACTGCTGTCCATTCTCGTTTGCCACGATGTCGTCCGGCATACTGCCTTCTGCCTCGTCTAGCACCCGTTCAGCCCACTTCACAATCTCCCGGTAGGTCTTGTCCTTGTTGGACAACTCCTCGGGGTTGCTGATGTCCTTGAACGGATTGTTCTCCACCTTCGGCGCTTGAGGCACCTGCTGCTGTTGCTGGCGCATTGCGGCCTCAAGTTGCGCTGCCTTCTCTTCCGCCAGCTTACGCTTGGCAGTGAGTTCGGCGACACGCTTCAAAAGCCCGCTCTTGCCTTTCTCAGCAAGCTCGGCGATCTCTTCGTCCGTAAGCTCATCTACGTCCTTTGAAAGAACTGCCTTGTCTGGCTTGGCCTCGTCCTTAGCGCCCTCCTGTGTGGGAACTTCGGCCTCGGTTTCAGCCCTCTTAGGCTCCGGTTCAAGCTGCTTCGGCTTTGGCTCTTTTGGAGCCATCCTCTCAGCGTGCTTGGCGACTCGGGACGCCAGGAAATCGGCTTCCGTCATCGGCTTCTTTTCCACGGCTGGTTTAGAGTCCTCCGCGTTGGACTTAACGACTGCTTCTGACATAAGGTTGGTTGCCACCCCCTAGAACGCCGGGGCGATTGCGCAACGCCTATATACCAGAGCTTTTACGTGCCGCGCAAAGTCTCAACCCACCGATCCCTCATTTTGAGGTAGTTGACCTGATTGAGAATGTCGTCTGCCTGACAGATGCGCCCGGCCAAATACTGCAAGGACTCGGTTGGGCGGGCGTGCATTTCAGCAATGGCACTTTCCCGCGCCCGATAGAGCGTCTCAGCAAACAGGTAGAAGTCGCGGCTGTTCTGGAGCCGCTCTAGGGCGTCTTTGTCAAAGGTCATTGCATGTTCTGGGTTTTCATGCCGCCCATCTGGGCCGGCGCAGTTCCGATGCGACCGATCTCGGCGTTTTGCATCTGCTGGATAGCGAACTGGTTTTGTTGGGCGTACTTGGATAGGCGTTCGGCAAACGCCTTATCCTGACCAAGCCGTTCCTGGATGTCCGGCTGCTGCGCGTAGCCCTGAATGATGCGCATAGCAAACTGGGCACCGTTAGGCCGCGCTGGCGTCTCAATGCCGGCGTAAATCTTGGATAGGTCGTCCGCAACGTCCTTCATCATCTTCTGGGACGCTGCCTCCACCGGCTGCAACACGTAGTCCGCCATCACCGGGTTGATGGAGTAGGCCGCAATCTCAAGAAGTTGGTTCATGCCGAGGCGTCCCTCCATGTCCAATTGTCGCAAGCCAACAAGCTGCTGAATCTGCTTCTCAGCAGTTTCGGGGTCGTTCATGCGCACGTCAAAGTCGATAAACGTGTCGTAGATTTCGTCGGGGCTTCCCTTCTGGAACCGCTGCGGATCGGGATTTCCCGTTACGCGGAAGAACACCTCGTCTGGGCCAAATCGCTGAAATGCCTTGAAGGCCATGTTCAGCACCTCGGAAACGTGTCCAAGGAACTTGTCTACAAAGAACTGCTGGCGGCTGATAGACAGCGGGTTGCCCTTCTCCAGACCACAAATGCGGTCGGCCTCGGTGAGCATTGCCTGCTCCATTTCCACAGAGCCAGGGTTAAACTGCGGCACAGGGGCATACTGAATTTCACCCAGCCGGCGATAGGGAATGTCCGCTCCCGGCCCCCAGTTGGCGGGCGGGTCGTTGTTTATCGGGTAGAGCTTCGGCGGAACCGTAGCAAGGCTGTTACGGTCAATGCGGCTGTCCCGCTCCACCTTCACCTGCCACATAGCCCCACGAAGCTGTTCTGGCAGCGTAGAAAGCTCATAAAGCCGTTTGTTATCCTCGGACAGCTTGGTGACTACGTAGGGGTAGTTGTCGTAGCCGTTAAGCAGCTCAAACTTGAGGTAGCGCGGCTCCTTCTCCATCTGCTTCAGCTTGGGGCTAAAGATGGTGACGTAGATGCCCTCGCTATTGTCGTCTTGGTCAATGAGTCGCTGGTAGCCGTAGATGATTTCATATAGCTCCTCTGTGCCGCCAATCTCCTGCCTGCTGCTAATGCTGTCAGAGCGGGGGTCGTCCGACGCCACCGACGTAGCACACGTCTCTACAATTTCGTCCGCCACGTCCGCGTCCCAGCCTTCCGCAGCCACCTTGTTGTAAATCTGCTGCGCCGTCATCATCACTTTGCGGAAGCAGTACGGGGCCTTCTGCGGGTCCATCGTGTATGCCGGGAAGAACACGTCACCGTCTGGGGCACAGGAATGGACGCATGGGGCGTTTACGCTGGTCTTGCTCACTGGCAACTCCGCCGTCCCGTTCTTGCGAAGCTGGTTCAGCGCCTTGCGCGCCCGCTTATCCTTCAGGCCGGGGAACGCCTGCTTCAGCATTGCAATGATGTCGTCATCGCTCTGACCGCCCAAGATAGCCTGAGCCAACTCTGGACTCTGGGCGGCAATCTGCTGGATGTCCAGCCGTTGCAGGTAGGTGCGCTGCTCGCGCTGCCACCCAACGTAAGTAATCATTATGCCGCGCTCAAGTAGATAATTGGCCCCCAACTCCATCTGGCGCTTAAAGCCTGGAATATAGGAGTTCTCCATCCACTTGAGGAACTGGCTCACCACCTTGGCCCGCCCGGTATCCTCAAATCCTACCGGAAACGCCCTGATGTTGGCCCGCTGCAACGACAGCATGAACAGGGCAACGTAGGTGTTAATCCGCTCGTCCACTACCGACACGTCAATGTCGCTAGCCCCCTCCCACGGGAATACGCTCGCCCCGTGCTTCCGCATGTCCTTTGCCTTACCGGGCCAAATGTTGCGCCGGTAGTTGAAACTATCGCGGGTGCTGTCGAGATACCAGCCGAGGTCGTTTATCGTCTGCTCGTAGGCATCCTTTAAGGCAAGAACATCCGGTTCGTCGCCGACGTAGGTGAGGCTTTCAGCCCGATCACTCTTCTGCATGGAGTTTTGCTTTAATGGACTCGGTTATGGAATAGGCTATTCCCTTGTGAGCCCCAATCTTATCAGCAAGTACCTCTGGCTTCATCTCTTGGTACTGGGCGTGCAGGCTACGCATGAGTATCTCGTACCCAAGCAAACGGTCCATCTGCTCACCCAGCCAAACCGGGTCGGTTGACGGATCGGCAAAAAGATCGGCAACTTTAGCCTTATCCACCAAGGGATTCGTGTCGGTATGTGGTTCCACCGGAGGCATCTGTAATTGCGTCAACCCAAATGTTCTTGCCGACAAGAATACCCTGCAATTTGCGCGGTATGACGCACAGGTGCTTGTTGTCCTTGCCCTCAATTTTGATGAACACGTACTTGGGGTTGGCTGCGTTGGCCAGCACCTTAGCCCGATAGCGGGTGGGAACGGCAAGTGGAATGTCCAACGCCAGCCGCAGCTTGTCCATGCCTTCCGGCGTGACCCACAGCTTTCCATTCACGTCGCGAATAGCTTCGTGCTCTGTAAGCTTTGCCTTAATGAGTTTGGCCAGCACAATGTTGCTGCTGCCAAGCCGCTTTACCGCCTCACTGAATTTGATGTTCATTAGTAGCCCCTTGCTCCCTGCGCCTGACGTACAGGCTTCCGTTCGTAGTAGCCAAGATTGCTGATGGCCAAATAGCGCAGCACGTCGATCGGGTCCTTTTGGGCCTCGTCTGACCCGTCCTCTCCGGTGTACTCCTGAAACGCCGTGATGATGTTCTGGCAGCGATCCGAAACGTAGAAATGCGGTCGATTAATGGCGTCTATCGGTCGTTTTCGATCGTAAGCCAGCTTCGTCTGAAGCGCCTGCAAGCCGTCCTCAATCTCAAGCCCTGGTGCCGGGATGAACACGAGTCCAGCATCCACCAACTCCTCGATGATTGACGACGCCCCATTGTGGGTCATGTACTTGGCTGCACCCATTCGTGGGTCAATCAGCCGCTCCACGATGGTGTCCTTGGTGTCACTCTCTAGCTGGCAAATGAGGTCAACATAGTCCCGTATGCCGTAGCCAAGCCCCTTGGCTCCTTCACCAGACCGCCATTCACCGCTACGCCATTCCGCCCAAGGCCCAACGTTGATGTCGGGCCATTCCCGGTAAACCCACCACGTTCCGGCCTTGTCGATCCCAACCCACGCCATGAACCAGTTCTTACGCCCCGCTGGGTCCAGCACCATGTACTTCGTCAGCCCATCCTTTGGCATCTGCTCGTGCTTCACCACGTTCACGTCCACAGAGAAGTTGGGGAACTTGCTCGTGTAGCTCTTGGTGGGCACTCCGTAGGCTGCCGTCAGCGTGTAATTGGGGTCATTCTTTGCCTTGCATTGCTCAACAATGGTGGCGTACCCAGACCACGGATTGTCCTTGCTGTGGAAATAGACAATGCCAGTGTTCTTCTTGGCGTTGTGCTGCACGTAGGGCACCACGTACCCCGGCTTGCCATGCACCTGCTCCATTAGTTCCGCAACCCGCTGCTCCTTGGTGTCGGCACCATCGAGGAAGTACCGGACAGTCTCCGTAATGCCGTCCTTGGGCGTAAACGTCAGCAACAGCTTGGCATCCAATGTAGCAAGGCGCAGGTAGAGGCGGTCAAGCAACTCCATGCCAAGCAAATACTCGTCTAGCCACGCTCCAAGGTTGGCAATGGTGGGAGCCCTGCTGCCCAACTCCATGCCCTCCAGAATCGTCTGATTCTGCTGGAACTGGGTGTACGTCTTGAAAACAATCCGGCTCTTGTTCGGCAACACCAGCGACTTGTTGCTAAAGCCGTTCTGAATCGAATAGCTGATGTAGTGGTCTTCCTCGGTAGCCTTCTTCTTCAGCTCCGCCGGCAAGTAGTGGTACACCGCAGGCTGCTGAACAAGGATGGATGTCTCGTCGCTCTGGCTGAAACAGAACAGCAGGCTACCTGGGTTCTCAATGGCCGCCCTTACCACCGCCCGTGCCCCATAATAAGTTTTGGCGCTTCGGTTGGCCCCAAGTAGCAGCAACGTCCTAAATTGGCTTAAAAGCCCGTCTGCGACCTTCCAGTGATCCAGCACCCACCCATACCGATAGGGGTCCAGTTCCGCGTTCCTGACCGCCTCCTGATAAGCCTTGTGTAGCGCCAGCAATTCCTCCGGCTCCATCACCGCCACCTCTTCGTCGGTGGGCGGCTTTAGAATAGGGTGATTGGGCCAGACTAGCGCCATTCCGTGCCCCCGCCGGTTACAATCGTCTTGCTGGGAACAAACTGCCCCGTATGCGTTTGGTGGCCTACCCAGAACGGCACTCCACTGTGCGTTGTACCGCCCCACATAGCCCGCAACGCCTTGTTCTCAGCCTCCACCATGTCCAGCCGCTCCCCCAGCGCCGCAAGCTCAATCTGCAACGTAGCCACGTCCCGCTCCACCTGCCTCATGCGCTTGTGATCAACCACCGCCTCAATTCGTTTGCTTTTGCTCATTGTTTGGTTCCTCCACCACAACCTCCACCGAAGCCCCCACCAACTTAGCCCGCGCCCGCTCCCTGGCCGCCGCCACCATCGCCGCGGCTTCCTCCAGCGTTGTCCCCTTCTGGTGCTCAATCACCATCCGGTTGCCCTCCGTTAGCTGCGTAAACCCCCTCGTAGCCAACTCACTTACCATCGCCAAATCCCGCACATTCACCTTCTTCAACTCCTCCTCGTCTTCCGCCAGCATCTCCATCTTCCTAAGCTGCAAATCCTGAGCCACCTGCGCCACCTGCACATTCCGCCTAGCCAACCACTCCTTCCGCTCCGTGATCAACGGCATGTACCTGTTCTTGAACTTGTAGTAGTCGCCACCACCCAAGCCCCACTTGTCCATGAAATCACTCTTGGACATCAAACTCACCAGATCAGCCACCATCTCAGCAGCCTTCGCCGGATTGACGTTCTCTCGCTGGCTGCCACGAAGCTGCGCCCCTTGCTTAATAACAGCCTGCACCGCCTTCTCCTTCCAGTTGGGCTCCTGCTTCTTCTTGGGCATATGCTTAAAGGCTGTCGTAATAGGCTTTCCACTGCTCGTCATCATTGTCCAACAGCTCTTCCAGCCGCTTTGGATCGCTGCCCTTGTAGTCCGCCCGCGTAACCGTCGCCCACACCGCCTCCCGCAGCAGCTTTGCCTGCTCCACACGCTCACGCTTAACAACGTCCTCCCACTGCCTAACACCAACCTTGTCCGCAAACACGTCCCTCCAAAGCTGATGGGCTTCCTCAATTGTCATTGAACCACCCCAAGACCACCACTTCCACATGTCAAGCCCTTTGTTGCGGTTACACCACACTTATTTATTTCGCAAAATAGTGCGTAACTTTTTACCCGGCTCCCCCGTCCCCTTACGAAGTAAGGTTTACAGGTGTATCCTGTCGTAGACAGCCAACACACAAAAACACCAACTTTTTCAAAGTTACTTTGCCACAAACACAATATTTTAATTGCCTCAACAACACACACATAAACCATCTTCGCAAAATAAAGCTTGACACGTCCAAATTCCCTCCTTAGCAACCTAATTAGCACAATCCCTACCGGTATAACGCGCCTATACCCCGCCTAAACAGCGTTACACACGCATTACCACACATTTACGGCGTGTTCCGGCCATATATAAAATTTTTTACGGGGGGTGCTGACCAATCCCAATAATCCACCAGCGGCAGGGCTGGACCCCCTCCCCCCGGTGGTGGCGTCCATCGGACGAGGCACACGGGTAAACCGGGTGACACCGAGCCAACCCACTTGAAACCTGGTCTCAATGAGACTTAGTCTCAATTAGTGTGAGCGGGAAGAACACGGGGTGCTCGGATGGGTTGGCGCGGTTCAACGAGTGTTGTGGTGCAGCTCGGTAAATGTTGTGTAACGCGTTCAATTGTGTTGCGCAACAAAATCCTGGTTGTTGCGTGTGGAATGTGTGTGAAATTGAGGGAAACTACCTATTGAAAAAAGGTGATGGGGTGTGCGATAATGGTTGTGCAATGAAAAACACATACACAGAAAAACTGGTTAGCGCGGGGTTCCTTAACGATTGCGGCGGTGGAATGTACGTTATGGCGGGGCACGAGCCGATGGCCATTGAGTTTCACGTCAACGGGGGATCATACGATGTTGTTGGTTGTGGGACGGGTTGGGGGCGGTTCACTACGCGATATGAGTTTGAGGCATTGGCTTGGCTTGTTCGTGCCACGTATGAAAGCACAGAGGAATATGCTATTGACCAACTCAACAAGGCATTGGCGGAGTGAGACGCACTAGAGAGCACAGCAACACAACAAAGGAGAAACACATGAACACGAAAACGGTATGGACAATTGTTCTTAGTAATGTTGAGGCAATGATTTGCGGTGTATGGAGGATAGAAAGGACGCATGACTTAGTGGTATTGACCTATACAGACGGAAGCAGGGAGGCTGGCACGGTAAGGGCCCAACAATGGGCAAAGATTTACGATAATCCTTTTGCAATTGTCTCCGAGGTACAAAGTCAACGGAAGGCCAACACATGACACCCTTACGCTCCCTTATGTCCTGCCTGTTTCACGCGGCTCTGGCCTTGAGCCTGTGCTGGGTTGTGGCGGAGGTTGTGGCCTCCTTTTTGTTTGGCAACTGATAACAACTAAAAGAAAGAAAGATTGACCTATGAAAGAAGAAATTGAGCAGTACGAGAAATGCCTGATTGGTGAGCTTGCTCGCATAAGGACGCAAATTCCGAGCATGACGGATGAACAGTATTCGGTTGCCGAGCGAAGGATGGACGAAATCAAACGCGTATTGACCCTAGGATGGCAAATTAGGGCGTCAAGGGCCAAGGGAGAGCGGCTGGAAGCGTCTCCCGTTTTCGAGAGCTGGGATGAGGCTTTTGCCTACGATTTCAGCAGGTAGGAGTCATCGACCATGGCGAACATAACATCTGCGCATGACGCAAGCGCCGCGCCGATGCGGCATCCCTGCAAGGGGTGGTCGTGCGAGGGCGGATTTGACTCCGACCATGGAGCGAGACCGTTCAAACATAAAACCGTTTCGCGTTCCAACTGGAAGCGCAACGCTAGGAAGCGAGAGCGAAGAATTTGGAAGGCTATTCCCCTTGAATAACTGAAACACACGATGGGAGACAAGAATATGAATAAATTACCTCAACATATGTTCGTTAGCTCAACAGATGGCGCACTCTATGACACAAGGCGCAAAGATTGGGCGGCATATTTTCCGCTTCGCCCCAATTATTCGCTCAATCATGCGGATATTGAGACGGTGGAAGACCTTAAGGCGACGCTGCGGGCGGGGCCCTATACGGGGCTTGGCGGATATCCGCTCTATTTTATTGCGGCGGACGGTGCCGTGCTTAGCTTTGATACGGTGCGAAAGCATTTTGCCGTTGTTGCGTCATCCGTTCGTGATAACGACTGCACCGGCGGCTGGCGAGTTGTTGCGTGCGATGTGAATTGGGAAGACACGGAATTGATTTGCGAACACAGCGGCAAGCGGATTGAATCCGCATACGGCAACTGAAACACACAATAGGAGACAATAAACATGAATGCTGCTTCAAGCACGTGGGTTCACCTTACGCCTGTTTCGGGCAACGCAAAGACGGGGCCCATTCCCGTTTCCACAACGGAGGCGGCAAGCTGTCCACCGTCTTGTCCTTTGCGCAGTAAGGGGTGTTACGCAAAGGGTGGGCCATTAGGTTTGCACTGGTCTGCAGTGTCGCAGCGCAAGCGCGGCATGGCTTGGGATGCGTTTTTAGACGCCATTAGGGCCTTGCCAGATGGCCAATTATGGCGGCACAATCAAAGCGGAGATTTGCCGGGAGTTGGCGAGGAAATCGATGCGGGCGAGCTGGGTGGCCTCATAATGGCCAATGCTGGGAAACGCGGATTCACCTATACCCACAAGCACGGGTCGGCGCGCAACCTGGCGTTGATTCGTGACAGCAATGCAGCAGGTTTCACGGTTAACCTGTCCGCTAATTCGTTATCGCACGCGGACGAACTAGCGGCAACTGGCGCGGGTCCGGTCGCATGCGTTTTGCCGTCGGAGCAAACGGCAAATACCACAACGCCAGCGGGTCGGCGCGTTGTTATTTGTCCGGCAACGCAACGCGAGGGAGTAACATGCGCAAGTTGCAAACTGTGCTCTCGAGCCGATCGCACGGTTATCGTCGGGTTTCCTGCGCACGGGGCCAGCAAGAAAGCCGCGTCGGCTATTTCCTCGTCATGAACACCACACAACGCATTGCCTCGGCTGTATTCCACGCCTTGCTTGTGCTGGGCGTTATTTGGGTTATTTACGCAACTGTTGATGGATTCATTAACTAAGGACACGCACATGAACACACAAGAAAAGCACACACACACGCCGGGGCCGTGGCGCACAAATGGTTGTTTGGTTACAGCAAATGGAGACTGGGGTTCGCCGGTTTGCACTTGCGTTTCAACTGAAGACGCGTGGGGCAATCACAAGTTTGCTGCGGCAAAGAGTCTAGAGGGCGCAATTGCCAATGCTCGCCTGATCGCCGCTGCGCCTGAGTTGCTGGCCGCACTGGAAGCCTTCAATGACGCATATGAGGCGAAGTGGGGTGATTTGGACGTCTGGCTCGACTTCATGGCGAAGGCCAGCGGACAGGCTAAGCTAGCTATAGCCAAGGCACGCGGGGAGCAGCACTAGGGGCAGGCCGTCAAATTGGCTTAAAACGAACGCAAGGGGCACAGAAACGCAAAGGAGAAACTAAGCATGAAAGCAAAGACGCACTACACGAACAGCGAATTGACGCGGTTTGCCATTGAGGACCAACTACGAGACGCTCTGCACGCGCAGAAGCTTATCGCAAGCGGCGAACTAACCGAGGGAGCCATTGCCATTGAGCGCAAATATGCAGAAGACTGCTTGCGCCGGGCAAACGCGATGGCGGGGCGCGAACTGTCTCCCCGGGAGATTGATGCCATACTTGCCCTCTGACAGTCAGAAACCGCAAGCAAACGCCATTTCCGGGCCATCCTGCCGCAAGGCGGGGCGGCCCTTTTGCTTTTGGGCGGGTATAGCCGCCTCTTTGCTGAGGAATGGCGGGTATGTCCGCCAAGGGCGCGCAAGAAAGCGCAAAATGGCCCTTGCGGCACCAAAGAAATAGTGTGATATTCTGTGCTCGCGTAGTTACGGACGCGGTCAACTTTTAGTTAGATCGGGTGAAGAACCCGGAGCCAGCCGAGCCCGTAACCTCGCTGGCTTTCTTTTTTTATGGCATCAGTACCAAGAGTTGAAGACATTACGGGCCGCAAGTCTGCGGACGCTATTAAAGCGGATCGCGACTGGCATATGGCAAGGCTGTTGGTGACAGCAAACAATGAGGCGCTTAACCGCAAGGCCAAGCTGTCTTTCAGTGAATGGAAACGAAAGGTTGAACGCACCCGGTCCTTTTAACCCAAGCGTCGGGGGGCCGCTCCGACCATAAGCAGCAAAAGGCCAAAACTCGTCCCACTTGACAACCCGCTGTGCAAGCCCTGTGCGACGTGACCGGTGGCACCCTTGATGAAATAGACCCAGGTGCCTTGAATATGTGGCCCTAACGGGCCGGTGAACGCGGAACAACCCCTTGAAATGACATGCCGGAGGGGCCGCAATGGCAACCCAGCTTCCCAGTGACGAAGCGCAGTGTGCTTCAGTAGTTCATCCTTACGTTAAAGGGTGAACTATGGACCCGCTGAAACCCGAAGCCGAAACGCATAGTGCTTCGTCATTCGTTTCCACCTTCTGGTAAACGGAAACCCGGTTCAGCCAGTAGCCAATAAAACAAGGGCCGCTGGTACAGATAGCAGCTAATTGAACCGCACTTGACTAAAAAATGGTCTAAACCAATAGAACTTGGCAATTAGCCCAAGAAAAGCATGGGTAAGCAAGAAAAAGCTTGCTTGTTGAAAATGTGGGTGGGGTTTTTCAACATCAGCAAACAAAAACACGGTATAAGTTGGTGGTTGCCGAGGCTTTGTAACACAGCACAAAAAGAAAGCTGTGCAAGTGGAGTGGAATGGGCTACCTTCCTAGCACCGACAGAGACAACACAAAAACACGAAAGACAACATGAAGACCAAAACCTATCCATTGACGGTTTTTGAATGCGTTAAGAAGATCGGGGCTGCCGAGCGGCTCTTTGGCAAGAATGAGGCCAACGCAATGTTTGGCTATCGGAAGCAGGGGTTTCCCGGCGCTGGCGGCGGAACGGTGGCGTTTGCCTTTATTGAGTCCAAGCGGACAGCCGGGGCCTACAAGCAGATTGCCTATTGCTCCTGAGCCATGAGCACAACACGTAGCACAAAAGCGCGGCTGGCGGCGGTGTATCGGGAGGCGGCTAAACTGGTAGCCGAGGCTTGGTGGCGTGGTTGCTGCGCTTCGATCCGCATTGCAAGCGGTTTTACCGTAACCAGTGAAGACCTTGGGCGTTTTATGGGCAAGGGGGACTCAACGGAATACTGGTGGCCCATAAGAGACCGCAACAGCCGCGTCATTGCGCTGCTGCTTATGGCGGAGTTGGCGGAGGATGGGCAGTTGGATTAATCTTGCACAGGAACACAACACACAGGAGAAACACACGATGACCACAGAAATCGACATACACACGCTGGCCCGCAGCCTGCGGGAGGCTTATCCGGGGCGCTACACGGCGCTCTCAATGGACGCTGACAACCATAGCAGTGGGAACAACACGATTACGTGGAACGCCTATCGGGCCAATGATCGCGTCAAATACGGGCTGGGCGACGTTAGCCCCGAGTTTCCCTCGCTGGCCGAGCTGGCCGAGTGGCTGGAGGCTAATTGGCTCAAGGAGGTGCAATCGTGAAGCCCGTATCACTCGAAGTTGCCTTGGCCAACGGCTACGGCTATCCGCTCACCAACCCCTACTTGGAGCACGAGGGCTGGATGCTGGCAAACGCGCTGGACTCGCTGCGCAAGGGCAACAAGGACTTCTGCCTTGTTTGGGAAACCAACAGCACGGTGCATGGCAAAATGGGCACGTCCATCTACCTCAAGGGGGTGCGCCATGACTCCCCGTGAAGCCATCCAGTTCTTCCGCACAGCGGCGGAAGCCGACATTGACACGGTGCTCAATGCGTCGTTTACCCACTACTACACAACCGGGCTTATCCGTGGCTTCCTGTGGGGCAGCGTTGTTATGACGCTGTTCTGGCTGGTGGTCCTGGTGGTCCGCTACATGATAAACAAATGAAATTTGGACTACCCTACAAAAGCGGGCCGTTTCACGGTTTTGTCCGGTCGCCGTACCTGCCCGAAGGCATTTACCTGCACAGCTACCACAATGGCGAGTGGTCATGTGACGTGGACCTGCTGGACGAATCAATCCACAACTTCCGCGCTGCTGACCTGCGGGCCATTGCCGACAGACTGGACGAGTTGAACGAGGGAAAGGTGCTTGAGCCATAAATTGAGTAGTTCACCCTATTTGATTTTGGAGAAAAATATGGGACAATGATTGCACGATGAAAAACACAAACAACAACGCCCGCGCCGCTCTCGCGGCATACATTAACAGCAACCCGTCTGCTAACTTTTTGGTGTGCGGAGGAGAGGTTTGGCACAAAAATGAAAGCCGCGTCACCATCATGGTTGCCGACTTCGGACACTCGGACGACCCCCACCTTGCGGCCATGATCTCACTAAGGGAGCTGCGCCAGAAGTGACACATGCGGGGCGGCGCTACATGGCGACCGCCCCGTTAAAATACATCCGATGAAACCTACCGAAACACACACACGCCACATAAGGTGGGAGCCAACAGCGGGCAGCGGGCTTTCCCGCACATGCAGTAGCGACGACCTTCCGGCTGGCGCCTTCCTTTACAGCTACCAGTATGGGCCGTGGGGCCTGTGCGTGGACATGCCGGAGGTAACGTGTGCTTTTAGCATTGACGAGCTGAAGGAAATCATCCACAAGTTGGATCAACTAAACGAAAGAGATACACAAAATGGAAGACATGCT
>Ga0222716_10001018_pt1 | contig 23616 bp, 27 predicted proteins | sample C33_13DmetaG_FD_165044 | JGI IMG/M metagenome (GOLD analysis project Ga0222716, IMG submission 165044) | Estuarine water microbial communities from San Francisco Bay, California, United States - C33_13D | ecosystem: Environmental > Aquatic > Marine > Unclassified | place: USA: California... | reverse complement strand
ATTGATTCTATCAAATGCTGAAGGTGCTGTTAATCCAGTTTTATCTCCGAATAATACAGTTCCTTGTCCTGGGAATGTTGCCACAGGATTTACTCTAGCTCTGTATAATTCATCTCTTTGAGTTTTAGTTGGATTGAAAGCAAGTTTTACTGCGCCTCTAACAATACCTCTGTTGAAACCAGCAGGTGAATACCAACTGTCTGCAACAAGGTCCGTTCTAGCGGCTAGACCTGCAATGTCACCGTTTAAAGGTACATATCTGTAAACATCAGAATATCTGTCATACTGATATTTGTAACCACTATCAAAAACAACATAAGATGATGAACGAATTCCGTTAAAGAATCCTACAACATTGTTCTTTTGTGTTTCTGCGTCTGCGATATTAACAACATCACTTCTTTCTGGAGAAGCAAATACAACTGCGTCTTTTCTATTCTCTGCAATTGTAATTAAGTTGTCAATGTGTGTAGCGTCACCGTCAGCGGCCATGATTAGACCAACATCTACTGTTTCACTATCTGCAAATTTATTGTAAGCAGTTAGTTTTTGTCCTACAGTAGCTGCTGTTCCGTCAGAACCAGCTTGTAATGATACTTCACTTACGGAAGTTACATCTGTATAAGTTGTTCCTGATACAGCTGTACCCCAGTTTGAACCGCCCGAATTGTGGTCCATCCAGTAAATGTAACTTGATTGATTGTAGATAACATCAGGATAGTAATTGTTACCACCTTGTGAAGTTTTTGCGTCTGAAGCTTTTGATACTGCACCAAAAGTTTCTAAAACACTTCCTTTAGTTCCTGAAACACCACCATCTTCGTCAACTACAACAATATGTAACTCGTCATTAACACCACCGTTTGCTTGTGCATATGGTGAAGTTCCTGGCGCTTTATCAAATAAGTCGTAATGTCTCCATCTTCTTCTTACTTGAGCACCATTAGTTGGTACTGCATGTAAACCTGAAGAGTCAGAAGCACCGAAATATTGTGGTTCGTCTTTTCTAACAATTGTTAAGTCATTAGTTGCAACACTAATCACTCTGTACTCGTATTGGTCACCAAAATTTACAATGTCGCCTGCCGTAATACCTACACCTGAAGTAACAGTAACTACTGTATCTCCGACAGCCATAGCGGCGTCATTAACAGTAGTCTTGTTAAGTTGTTCATAAGCAGTAGCAGATGGACATGAGTCAATTCGTAAATTGTTTCCCCATGCACCAGCAGTTCTAGCCGCCCACAAACCAACAGAAGCAGAACCGTCAGCGTAATTGTCTTGGTAATCAGTCGTATTTTTTATTACAAATGCACTACCACTTTCGGTAGCATTTGATACAGATGAATTCTGTACACGGACAACTCTTAAAGAATTAGAGTATGCTAAAAAGTTAGCAGCAGTGAAAAATCCCTCAAATGTAGTTGAGTTAGGTTTTCCGAATTTGCTTACTAATTCTTGCTCGCTAGATATACTTACTACTTCATCCATTGGTCCTTGTGTCGCTTGAAAAGCAACAGCACCGATAGAAGTCGAAACAGCCGGTATAATTCTTGTAAGGTCTTTTTCCTGTACGAGAACACCTGGTGATACTTGAAATGCCATTAGGTTTTCTCCTTTTAATTAGCTAATTATTATTAAATATTCAATACTCATAAGTTTTCTTATGCCCATATTCAAAATTCAACCTTACTGATATTTATAATATACCAAAACTACACACTATCTTCCTTTGTGTACGACAGGATGCCACACGGTACCATACTCATCTACTTCTACCTTTTCGTGGTCTGGTGTTCCGTCATCTACGAAGCCAAATGGCGCCATATCCTGTTCAATTAATGACTGTTGTTCTTCATATAACATTTGTCTTGCGTTGGTATCTGTCATCTCTTTGAAGAAAGGTTGATTAGATAACCAACCAAATATAACTAAACACATCATTAAATCGTCATTATTGCCTTCGTCAGCCTGCCATGATTGGCCTTTTCTAACAAAGGTTGACATCTCTTCAATGATATTAAAATCATTAATTACAATTTTATCTGATTCGATAAGGGTTTTGATGTTAGCACAACCAATTTTTTTAATTTGTTTGGTCATCTTAACACCAAATCCCGAACCTCTCCCACTAAAGCCAGCTCCCAAAATCTGGCCAGCTCTCCCTCTCTGTGTCGTCATCAACAAATTATCGTACTCTAATTCAAACTGTAAAGCTTCTGCAATTTGTTGACCTAAATCGTTTGTTTCTACTAATACATGTGCGTGATTATATGCATTACAAACCTTTTCAATTGTATGTGGAAATAGTAGAGGTCTAATTTCATTGTTACGAAACTTTGCAACAATCTTAAATGGCATTTGTGATACATCTAATATAACAAAGGCTGAATAATCTTTTGATACACCTCTGGCAACATCAACTGTACACACATATGTATTACCTTTTATAGGATTTTCATACACATCTAATCCTGCATTTGATTCAAGAGGATTACTATACGACATGTTTTTAATTTTTGCTGGACTAATGAGTGTATTTACAGAACCTAAAAACTCACACTCAAACTCTTGTTGGAATTGTTCAGCTGAGGTGTTTCTGATTGTGGCTTCTTTCCACTTTTCATCTCTTCCTGGTACCTCTGACCAATGTACTTCTATAGGTACATAATCATTTCTTTTATTCTCTGCGTCTGTCCATAATTTGTAAAACTGATTCATACCGTATGGTGTAGATACGATAATCATTTTTGTTTTAGAACCAGCAGATATGGTAGGATAAACAGCACTAAAAAACATCTCTGCTATATTAGCAGGTACGAAAGCAAACTCATCAAGAAAAATAATGTTATAAGAACCACCTCGAATTGCACTTGAAGAAGTTGCAGCCGCCACAATAACTGATTTGTTTTCTAGTTCAATGTTACCTTTGTTCCAATTGATAACACCTTGTTGTAACCATTTTGGTAGATTTTCATATGCTAACTGTACTCTACTTAAAATATCTCTAGCAGTAGATGATTTGTTTGCTAGAATAGCAATATTAGAATTAGGATTGAAAAGAGCATAGTGAAGCAGATAAGACACAGTAGTTGTAGATTTACCACTTTGTCTAGGTAGTTTACAAATAGTGAAACGGTTGTCATGGATTGTCCTTACAATATGTCTTTGAAAATCGTACATCTTAAAAGGTACTAAACCCTCATCAAGAGATACGATACGAATATAGTTCTCCATAAAATAGATAGGGTCTTTAGCACACTTTTGAAATTCTAAAATCTGTTCTCTAGTAAACTCAACAGGTGTATTAACCTTTTTAAGATTTGGATTACCTAGATATGCGTCACTCATTTATTACAACTCCCTCAATATGTGTGTACCCCATTTTAATGGCAGCTTGTACTCTTTGACTACCTCTAAAAACTGAATATTGTTTTTCTGCATATGCTTTACCACCAACACCTTTTCTAGGTTGTAGTGAATAAGAATGTTGTCTTACTTCTATAGGATTTAATAATGGCTTACCATGAATTAAATCAGGTAAAGGTGTCATAGATTTGATATAATGGATTTTATTTATTTCCAGTATTATCTTGTTCGGAACCTGTTTCTGTGCTTTCAATAACTTCATCATCTTTCCTATTTAACATTTTTTGTAGTTCATTGGTAGAACCTACAAACAATGCATTTTTAATATTTGTGTTAGCTGTTTTAGGTAACTCTTTTAAATCTTTTAATTTCTTTTGTAAGTCTTGTAATTTATCAACTGTACCTGCAACTGTAGTAATCAATTGACCAGCAACCTCATAAGCTCTAGGGTGTTGTCCCTCTTTCGCAATATCTAATATGCCTTCAATTGCTTCGTTACCTTTATCAATAAGATTATAATAGTTATCTCTACTATTGATATAATCATTATCAATATCAGTTTTATCTTCATCTACTTTTCTAGGTACGGGGGCTGGCTGATGAAAGTCAGCAATCTTAACAGCTGTTGTGCTGTCTTTTTCAATACCTAAAATTTCATTTACATTGTCCTCTAATTTACTCATCTGTATCACTCGTCGGATTATATCGTTTACTATCATCAAAGAAACTTATGGTTGTTGTGAAACCAAAATCATCATCACCATCAGCACTTGTTGGTTTTGGTACAACAATAATTCTTTCTTCTCTTGTTAATTTAGGGTCGGTATCAGCACCAAGGTCTGCTTGTACAGTCTTAATAACACCTTGATTAGTCATTGGTCCGTACAAGTATGTTTTAGCAGTAAAGTTTAATGTATAAATTACTGCTCTTCTTTGTGTAAACTCACCGTTATATGTGTCTTCATAGTTTACACTATTTAAAATAATAGGAATATCTCTTTTAATATCTAACTCTGGAACAACATTCATTGTAACTGTATATTCTGGTTGAAAGTATGGTAAAATTTGTTCTATAATTTGTAAACCATTTTCAGCAGTTGCTGTAAAAGAATATAAACTAAAATTAATATTGTATGGTACAGGTGCTCTATTAAAATTCATCTTCTTACCATCTTCACCAGATTTTACTCTGATTAGTTTTTGCATTTTATTAATTTTTCTAGTAGGGTCATAAGATAAACCAGTTATCTCAAAACCCATTCTAGGTAAAGTAACTGCAACCTCTCTATCTTGTGATAAATTAGCTTGTTGTTCTAATCTAACTAAAAACTTTTCTTTTGGTGCATAGGCTAAAGGCACTCTAAATCTTTTTGTTACAGCACCAGTAGATGAGGTATTTTGAATAATAATATTATTAAATATCTGACCAAATGCTATAGTTAACTTTCTTAAGCCTTCGTTATAAAAATGAGTTCCAAACATTATTCGTCAACCTCTCCAAATGGGTTTCTTTCTGTAAAGTCTAATATATCATCTGATAAATCACCAACTGTATCATAACCTGCCTCTGTATTTAAATCTAAATTACTTGCATATGGCGATTGTGTTTGTAAATTAGTTGCGACAAATGTTTCTTGCATTAATAATGCTGGTTGACCTGTAGAGTAATCGTGATAATCTTCTAACATAATTGAACCAGCGCCTGTTAAAATCTCTTGACCATATTCTAATGTAAGTTTGTGTTGTAATTGGTCTAATGTGTATTTGTCTTCTACTTGGTCTAATACTTCATTACCTGTATTAATCTGTTCGTTAGCATATTCCCAACGAGTAACTTTTAGTTTATAGACAGGCAAGTTGCCAAGTTGATAAAAAGGTTCTTGGTCTTCTACAAATTGTATTTCAAAGTAAGAGTTTAATAAAGGTACAAAAACTATATCACCCTCATTTGGTCTGCCTGTAGCAGTTAATGTGGCCTTACTTGCAACATGGTCCTCAAATCTTCTCTTCGATAGTACAAGTGTAGTATCATCTCTGATTTCTAATCCAAACTTGTTAATGATTTCATTTTCGCCAGCAAATCCTTCAGTTGTTTCAAAGTACATTTCAAGTAAATATGAATCATCAAATCTACTAGATGTATCTTCTCCTAAAACTAAATCTCTATTGACAAGTGTACGAGGTAGATAGTAAATATCCTGTCCAAAAATCTTTAGACTTTCAATTATAATATCTTCATGCAATCGCTTTTCAGCGTCATTGCCGATACCTCTGCCGCCTTGAAAATAGTGGTTTACTGCCATGATTTGTTATCCAATCATCATTGCTGGATTTAATTCAAAGGTACTTCTAATCTCTTGTTCTAATTTCTCAATGTCTTGTAAAGCCTCTGAATAAATTTGTCTTCCATTTAATGTAACTCCTCCAATCATTGCTACACCATCAAATTTTGATAGGTTAGCACCCCATTGTTTTTTGAATAAAGCAGTAACATACCTTTTTAAAAATATGTCATCATAAACATCTGTATGTACTGTAGGGTCCATTTTTCTATATGCTTCGATTACGATATATTCACCTACTGCTAAATCATTTGTCCAATCCATGTCAATATAAAGTCTATTGTCATGTTGATTGAATCTTAATGGTTTTTCACCAACTAAAATATGGTCTAAAAAGTCTAAATGTCTTAATACAACATCATAGTTGATAACACTTGTAGATGAAAAATCATATAGGTCATTTAATCTCATTTGATATCTAACATCAAACAAATTCATATTAGACTTGTTTGAGAATGGAAATATATTGATTACTGATATTACACTTTCAGGAACAACGATAAAGTTATTGCCTTCTTTCCATGATGTAGTGACGCCGTTCTTTGTAATTGATTCTGTAGAATCAGCAGTCATTCTAGCCTTATCGGCTTCTGTGTATTGATATTTTAAATATGCTCTTTGAATACCGTCATAGTGATATTGTGCGAAATACTGTAAGGCCTCGTCCAGTCTATCTTCTAACTGGTCGTCATCTGCGTTTATCTCAATAACAGGCTTACCTAACGCTCTTAAAGCATACTGTTTTAAATTTTCTCTAGTTGCTGGTTTTGCCATAATTGTTACCTTTTCTGGTATATTTATAAGGATTATTTAATGATAGGAAAGAGATTGTCGGAACAAAACAATTTAATATCTTCTTCAGGTAAACCTAGTGATTGCATAACTCTTGGCGTATGAGGGTTCATTTGTTGATGTTCACAGTAATAATTTTGCGCTTTTATTACATCCGGCTCTGGAGCTTTATAGTCAAAATCTTCTATATGATTGATATATAGTGTTAGATTATTTTCAACCAATCTACAAATTCTATTTAATTCATCCATATCTTGTATATTACCAGCTGCAATCATATGAGGACTGAATATCTTTAATGCCCAATCAGGCAAATCTCTTTTTTTAGAAGCTTCATACTTCTTTGCCTCATCACCAAATATCTTAATCATAGGGTGTTCTTTGTCAAGTAAAGGTGACCAATCGTGAAACGCACCTGTAACCTTTTTTTCTCCTGCAATAATATCCCAACCAAAAATAGGTCCACTATTTTGCAACATAGGAAACATGCATACATGCATCATCCAAAGTCCTTTACTTTCTCTTGCGTCAACAATATCTACATGAGCTCGTCTAACACTAGTTCTATGCCATGTTCTATTTGTCCAACCTTTTCCATTAAATCTTTCCATACCAGGTTCTTGGTACTCTGTCATATGAAAGTTTAATTTCTTTATGATAGTTTCGCTATTCTGTATTAGTCTGTCCCAAATCATTAGTCTTTACCTTCCATTTTAGTTCCTTTGAAAGGGTCATTTTCTATATCTCTATAACTTAAATTGTGTAACTCTTTCATCTCTTTAAATAGTTTAGTTGCACTTTCGAAACAATAGATTGCTTCAGGTACAACGGAATGTTCATATACATTTAAATATGTGTTAATTGTTTCTTTGACTATTCTTCTATAGTCTGCAACTTCTTTATCTTTGAATTTATAATATCTGTTAGGACCTGGTGTTTTTCTTCTAATCATTTGACCACCAGACAAATCTCCTAAATGTCTTACATAAATGTGTGCGTACAACTTCATTGCTTCATCTTGTATAGATTCAATATGTTCAATATATTGTTTGGTACTTTCTGTTATTTCAGGAGTATCTATCTCAAAAGATTTAAAGTCATATAAAATATGTTCAGCTCTTAATAGATTTGGCGTATCTCTGAATAGTGAATTGTGTAAACCATACTTTTCTAATACTGCATAACATTGAAATTGATTATACAAATAAGTTGCATATAGTTTATGGTCAATACTGCCGGACATAAGAATTTTTACAAACTCCTGCCTTTCAGCATCCTTGTGGTGGTTCATAGTTATTTCTTTTATATCAAGCATATAATATTACTCCTGCCGTTGCGATTAATAAAGCTACCCAAATCGAAATGATTTTAAAGTAGTATGAAATTTTGGTACCAAAGTACATTTTACCGATAGCTACGCATTTATGCATAGGTGACATTATATATCCTGCAAAATCAACAGCAAAGAACCAAGGCAAATATGCAATACCATATATAGAAGAAAGTATTACTGTAATCGCACCGAATCTAGCTGATGAACCTAATAACCAGGAAAAAGTAAAAGCAATTAAAGATAATATTCCAAATCCTATAGGGTCGGCAATATCTAATCCTGTGTTATTTAAGAATGAATTTATTTTATCTGTATTTTGTCTGACTATATTTGCAACTGCAATAATAAGGGCAACCCAAGCTACCAATTTAAAATCAACATAGTTCAATAGTTTTTTAAGGTCAAATGTTTTAGTTACTAACATATAATAAACTGTTAGTGTACCAAATGCCCATAGAAAATTTATACCTGCAATTATAGCGGCCACACCTGCAACATATGGTAATACATATCTTGTAATTCTACTTACTTTAATTTCTGTTTTACAGTTACCTATTTCTATTTCGTTTTCATCTACCATATAGATTAGATAAAATAAAATATATGCAATAGTAACTGCTAATAACGGCCAAATCATACCTATAAATGCACCATAAGATAAACCAAATGCAGCCATAGGCAAGATAACAGTTTTTTCTAAAGGCGACCAAAAATAATAATGATGTGTTGACATAAAGTCAATAGGTCCAAACTTCTCTCTGCCAGGTGTTTTCTTTTTAGGTGCTAATGTATCTAACATACCAGCACTTACTGTAACTCTTCCTTTAATAGGTAATAATCCTGTCAACGCTGACACAATAGCTACGATTGCTTTTTTACTTCTTATATTCTTTTCAAAAAAACAATACAAATCTTTAAACAAATTATTTTCTTTTATCATGCCTGCAATCATCATCACAAAGATAATTAAAAACAAATATAATTGTCCTTTAAATATTAAATCTATCATATATCTAACTCCGTCAAATTTTCATTATCGCCAAACTTACCTTTTACAAATGTGTTAAAAGATATACTGTATCTATCTGAATTTCCTTTGTTAATATCTACCTCATGGTGTAAATAACTAGGAAACAATACTAATCTACCAGGTTCATTAAGAACACCCACTTTATTGGATGTGAATGGGGTGCCGTTTATCTTTTCAAAAAATGTAAAATTATTAAAACTATCTCTATTGTAGAAGAATGTTGGACAATTAGGTCCTTCAACATACAATACAGCAGATATAATACTATTCGGGTGCATATGTGAGTGATGATGTTTTAGTGGTACAGTTTTATTAAACCACGATTGTGTAATATAAAACTCGGCACCTTTCATCTTACCAAGATTTTCCATAAAATAATTTAAATTCTTTTCACACCATTTTTTTAACTGTGACATTTCATCATGGTCAAATATATGTTTATCTTTAGTGACCTCATTACCTCTGTTATCCATCATCTCTAAAGACTTTAAAAAAGTTAATTCTTTATCAGAAAACTTATAACAGTTATCACTTTTATATAATGGTGTTGCAAATATAGATTCTATCATTGATACCATTCCTCATATAAGCTTTTAATTTTATTTCTTATAGGTGAAAAAGAATGAGTTTTAAAAAAATGTTGTTTGTTAATCCATTTCTTATCTTTCTCGGTTACTTCTTCACAAATCATATTAACATTTTCTTTTGTTAATGGTATAATTTGCATTAAAGGTGTGCCTGCTTTTAAGAATACATTACCCTCTTCTACATTCCAGTTTAATTGTACATTTAATTCACAACTTTCAGCCGGGTCTAATATGCCTGTTGTACTTTCAAAGTCAAAGTTATCTGCATAAGGCATAGGTAAAAATAAAAACTTCATACCCTTTGGTGCTACAATACTGTAAGGTGTATTAATCTTTACAATATTGTCTATAGTACCTTTTCTTTTAGGAATATGTTTTGTAATTTGGTCACCATGAGTATCTATAATATTCATCTCATGTATTTTAGTCATCTCTGGTGTTGCAACTTTCCAAGAAAATCCTGGTTGATTTTTCTTTGTGCTGATATGTACATCATACCACATAGGCACATACCAACCAACCTTGAACATATTAAATATGCCAGGACATAAGGTTATGTGATTATATTTTTCGTTTTGTTTATAATTTTGTTTGTAATCTTCTCTTGCCTTACCAACCCATTCAGGTTTATATTCAGACATAGAAGTAATAGGGTATAAGTCAGGTACGCCAGCTACAGAGCTGACAAATCTTACTGTATCATCTTTTTTAAATATCATTTATTAATAACAAAAATTCCCAAACCATTCCAAAAATCAGCAGGGTCTTCCCCTTTCGTATAAATTTCTTCTTTAAATAATACTTTATAACCTAGTTTCTCTATTGACCTTAATGTGCCGTGTCTAACTTGTGACCAATTCCAATCATCAATAATTAAACAGAAAGTATTATCTATTTTACTATTATATTTATATAAGAAATTATAGTGAGCTTCCACCGTGTGTTCGCCATCATAGAGTATAACATTTGATTTTACAGGTAACTTGCTCAAAGAATCTTCCGAGTCCGAGTCCACGATAGTAATAGATTTACCATTTATATGTGGTCTTATATTCTTTTTAAATACTTCTTTAGTGTTTCCTTTTTCTGCACTTATATCCACATCTCTCATTGGTACATTATGTGTATCAGACCAATTATCTACTGCACTTGCAACTATATTATTACCCTCTAAAGCAGAGGCGAACATAGCACCTTGATATACACCTACTTCCAAATAACTTGTATCTGGCATTTCCATCATATTATTGATAAAGTGTTTAACTTTATGTGATGTTAAACCAGGTATATCTAATGTTGTTTGAGATAGTTTTGATTGTTCTTTCTTTGCTTTGTCTAATGAGTCTTTAACTGTGTCAATCATAACCTTTTGATTGTTCTTCATAACAATTAAGTCACACACATTACAATCCCAACAATCAAACTTACAGTTTCTTATTTTATTACGCCATGCTGTAATTCTTTTTTCATCAAAAGATGTTTCTTTTGTATAGACTTCAAACTCTTGAACAAGTATATCTTTATTTTCACGGTATCTATCAATGATATTCATTGTTTCAAATAACCTAGAAACACTTTCTCTACCATGCATTTTAACAACATCAATGTATTGAAGTAATCTATCCCACTCTTCTTTCCATGGTGGAAAATCTGCTATTCTCCATTGATATGCTGGGTCTTGTTGTTCCCATTTAGGGCATGAGAACTGAGCAACCTTTGTACCAAAGTATGTCGGTTGTGTGCCTTCTTTTCTAGTATTATTATATAAAAAGTGTTCATCTTGTACAGGACAATTTCCCCAACAGCCCTCATTCGCCAGTAAACTATATTTGACATCTACGCCAAACTTATCCTTACAATACTTCTTTGCGTCTTGCATACGCTTTAAAGTATCTTCATCTCTCATCAAATCTCTATCAAAATTTATATAATGAAAACCAGCCTCTACTTGTTTTACAACTTCATTTGCTCTCTGTGTATTTCTTAATATGGTATTCTTAACCATCACATCAGGATATGCTTGTTGAAAACGACCTGTTAACATCCACAAAGTATGTGGTATTGTAACTATACGAACTCCCTTGTCGTATAGTATTTTAAAATTTTCTATAAATGTTTCTAAATTCGTACCAGATGGTGGTACTTCTATGTTATTGAATGTAGCAGATAACGGAATGCCTGTTACCTTTGGTATGATAAAGGCATTCTCGTTAATTAGATTGTATTGTGTTTCGTTAAAAACATCACCCATTGCGTCTTGCATAAAGGGTGGAATCCGGCTAGTAAAATAGACATCATAAATTAAACTCTTATTTCTCTTTAAGAATTCAATAAAAGAATCAAATTGTTCCGGCGATAATTTAGGGTTTAATGGTACGCTAAACATAAATTCATAATATAAAACAACAACTAAAAATTACTAAAAAGTAATTTTAGTAGGTGGGTCGCCTATAGAAGCGTCATCTGATAATTGCTGAGCAGTCACACCAATACCAAGTTTCTCATGTCGCCACTTATGACATTTAGCAATAGTGTCTAAAGCGTCAACATCATCTTCCAAATCTTTTTGAGCTGCAAGTTGTGTTGCTAATGCACTATTATATGCTGTTAATTTAGTATTGATTTTTGATACCAAGTCTGAAACTGAAATACCTCTAGCAGTTGCCATAGTTGTTAACATTGGTGTACTTGCCGAATTGTCTGCTGTCCAAGCAGCCGCTTCAGATTTTTGTTGTTCCCAAGTAGCTTTCTCTAAAGAAGAACTCCACTTGTTTAATTCTAAAAACTTTTGATTGTATCTATCTCTGATTATTCTTTTGAAAAGATAATGATTAAATGATACTGCACCTGCCACTTCAGCGTCTGTTAAAGTGTGTACATATTTGTTTGCGTCAGGGTCCTCTGAAATACCTAATTGTGGGTAATCATCAGCGGGTGCTGAACCTACTCTTAATTTTACTGTACCACCATAGGCATTAGCAAAAATTGAAAATCTTGCTAAGTCTGTTGGTAAGACATCAGCATTGATATGGTCTAACTCTACTCTCATATCTTGATACTCGTCTTCAACAACACCTACTTTGTACGAACAGTATGAATGATAATCAGTAATCCAGCCTGGAGCCATTTCAATCTGATTTTCTTTGTAAACTACATAAATTTTTGCCATATCTTATTCCTTTAAAGACCAACCATCTTCTTGTGATGATGTTTCTATCTCTTTATACTTATTATTTATAACGGAATTGTTCTCGCCGACCTCGTTTTTTAACAAATCTTCATCTTCAAGGCCTTCAGCAATACCAATTTGCATTAATCTTTGTTTTGTTTTGTCGTCCTGGTAACCAATTCTTAAATCATTAACAACTTTATCTTGTATCTTATTCATACCAATTGCAAATCTAGTAGAATATTGAGTTGCTAATTCAAGAGTTTCTTCTTGCATTTTTCTAGGCAACATAGCAATTGCGTCAATATTACCTGTACCTACTTTACCATATGCTAACATTTCTGTAGAAGCTTGTTTAGCCAATCTCATAGTCCAGTATTCTTTTTCAAGTTGTTCTTCTTTTTCTTCATCACCAAAAACATCAAGAAGTTTTGTACCGTCTGGTAAAGTACCTTCAGGACTTGCGTCTAACTCTCTTACCAATTGTAATAAATGGTCTTTCTCTCTCAATGCTTGTCTTTGATTATCTTGAAACTTTTTTAAGTCTTTTCTAATCTGTAACAAGTCAAGTTTTTGATATGCGACTTCTAACTTATCACCTTTTTCTTCAGCTCTTTTAAGTTTTTCTTCTTCAATCTCAACTTCTAATTCTTTTTTTGCACCTTCAAATTCACATTGTAAAAATGCGTCTTGTTTTACTCTTAACTCAATAAAATATTGTTGCATTTTTTTGAATGGGGTCATTTGACCACCACCTACAAAATGCTCTGTCTTAAATTTTGGTTGATGAAAACTTACTTTGTCATTGGCAAATTCAATGATGGAAGTATCGTTTGTCAAATCAATGTCTGTACGCTTCATAATATTCCTCGCTTTTAATTATTATATCTATTTATCTATGCCCGCCAAGCGCAATGTCCTGATGACTGTCCAGCATTAGCAGTTGGTTGAGAACCACTTGGAACATTTCCTGTATCAGTAGCATAAAATAATTTGTGTGACTCATTGTTTTGAGCACCATCAAAGTTACCTATCATATACTGCCAATCCATACCCATTCCAAAGTTTTCTTCACCCATGTTTGTTTGAATTTTACTAACATTACCAATGTTACTATCAGTAGTTAAATTCCATCTTCTAAAGTTATAACCACCCATGTAAGAACCCTCGTTACCACAGTAACCAATTCTATGTGTTGACGGAATACCTTTTTGTTGTCCGTGAGCAGCCCAATGTGTAGAACCTACTGAACTGAAAGTATAGAAGTTAACTTTTCTTCCTTCGTTATCGTCCCAATGGTAACCATAATCTTTATCTTGGAATGCTGAAGATGTATCGTTTAGTCCTGTACCAAACTGAGCAAATCTACATTCTACAGTTAAATTCATTACATCAAATGTAGCAGGACCGTGAGCACCTGTAAAGAATGAATATTCATTATTCTTTTGTGAGTTACTTAAATCTTGTCTTGAATTGTATGCGTCAAAGTTTCCATTGTGAGATTTACCAGTTTCAGTAAACATATGAATAGCACTTGTTCTTGTAGAAGCTGAAGAGTGTGCGTTATCTGTTGGTGTTGAATACATGTAAAAAGTAGTATCGTTACATGCACCAGCACAATATGAACCTGGATGGTCCATTAAGTTACCTAAATTGGTTGTTTGGTCTGTAGAGTGTATTGTTCTATGAACTTGTCTCCATGGTGAACCGTCTTTGTATCCACCACCTGTATATGTCATAGCAATAATTTGTCTGTATCTCCATTGAGCACCAGCAGAGCTGATATCTCTAAATCCTTGGCTGTTTGCACCACCATAAGATGTTTGAGCCCAATCATATACTTCATGCATAACATCATCAACACTAAACATAGGTCTATAGTATGGATAGTTTGATTGTGGTATTCTGCCCTCATAATTCCTCATTCTATTAATTTGTAAAGCAGCGTTATTACTTGATAGTCCTACTGAACCACCACCATAATCTTCTCTATCGGTGTTGTTTGTATTTGCGAAATCTCTGTGAGAAGTTGTACCACTCCAGTTTACTTGAGCAGAAATAGGTTTGTAACCACCACCTGACAGATAAGCACCAGATAGAACAGTATCCATATCTCTCATACCCATAGCGTGATAACCCTTTGATGAACTTGGTGAAGTATCAAAGATAGTTTTTTTCTGTAGGTAATGGTGATATGATTCCTGAGCACCAAGATAACTGTTGTTACCTCTTCTGCTGGATTTTCTACCGTAAAACGGTCCTATTCTTGCCATTTAATTTAACTCCTGCTATTAACTAATTTCTTCGTAAGAAATCACATAATCTAATCTACTGTTAGCAGCTGCGCCGCCTCTAACTGAATCACCTTCTTCAAGATAAAAAGTTGAGTTTTTATCTGTTACGAAAGCAACTGTATTACCAGGAACATTAATGTTATATGCTAAAAATCTGTCGTTTGAACCATCAAAAAAACTAAATCTCATAGTTGTATCTGTTCCACTTTTGTTAGCACAAGTGATAGAATTTATTTTATAAATTTTACTTGAACTAGCGGCATTAGATACAAGAGCTGTAGTATATGTAGTGTTCAATTCGCCAGAATCAGTTTTACCATTAATCGTTGCGACTGATACTATATTTGGATTTGCCATTTTTTTCTACCTCTTTTTTAATATTTATTAACCAAAAACGATTGACATTGCAATCGCCTTACCAGTTGAGAATGAATTTGTATCAACATAAGTCTTAACTGCCTGTTCGGTTGGTACGGCAGTATCAGAGTTACCTGCTAATGTTCCATCTGTACTGAATTCATTAATTGTTGCACCAATAGCAGCACCAATAGAACCAAGTTGTAACTCGGTCAAACCTGAAAGGTCAAAAGCGTCTGCGTTTAGTGTAGCAGTACCAGTTGCCTGGTCAATTTTAAACTGCGAACCTACTCTAAAGTTACCAAGTTGGTCAGTTGAAGTGTAGTACACACGACCACCGTTTTGCTCGGTTGTTTCTCTCGATTGGTCATAAGGTTGTGTTTGACCTACAGCATTTGGATAGTTTGTGTCTGTAAATGAACCTGTACCAATTGATAAGAAATCGTGACCCGTTAGACGGACATTAGAGAAGTTTTTAGTAATATCACACTCTGTATTGTCTGACGCAAAAGCCGTTCTTTCAGGAGTGATTGCTAATTTAGCTTGTTTGTTTACTGTATCTGTATTTGTAATAGCAGTTACACGATAATATTGTGAGTCACCAGCAAACTGTAAGTTAGAACCTACTTCTATTGCTGTTGCACTTGTTAATAGTGAACTTGTACTATCTACTTCAAATAAGAAACCAGTTTGACCAGTTGTCGGTGTTTTAGGTGTGATTGTACCGCCTGAAGTGTAAGCTGTAAATGCACTTCCGTCAACATTTGTTGTAACTGCTGGGTCTGTACTTGATGATAAACTAAATGTGTTAGCTGTAGCATTTTGTACATAGTAAGTATTATCATTTAATTCTGTCATACCTACAACACCAGAGATAACAATTTTGTTACCGTTATTTAATCCGTGTGCATTTGAAGTAATAACAACCGGATTGGCCTGTGTTGCACCTGTAATTGTTTTCGTAGCTGCGTCTGTATGGTCAGAAGCAGTTGTCGAAACTTTAAAGTTGTATGAAGAACCACCAGTAACATTGACTGTTTCTCCTGGTGAGAATAATCTTCCGTTACCACCTTCGATTTTTAATTTTCTAGTAGCTTGTACAACATCAATTGCTGTTGCTGTTGCACCTGAAACAGCACCTGTTAAAGTGTCTCCTTCAGCAACTGTAGCAGTAGCAATGTTTCCTTGTAAATTTTGGAAACGAATTTGTGAACCTCTTAATTGAACTTCATCAGGAGTTTCAGTTGCACTTACACCGTCAGCAAAAGCACCGTATTCTCCGTATGCGTTTGAACAGTTAAGGGCACGAATTGTACCACCTGATTCTGTATTAAATCCTTTATCACAATAGTATGTAAAGACAGATACTAACTCTGCTCTACCACCGTTGATAACTGAAACACCTTTACCGTCTGTGTTGATTTGAGTAAAGTCATTGGCAACCATTGATTTGTTACCTGATATATGAGCATTACCGTCAACCAACATACCAGTTGAACCTGTGTTAACAGATGTACAGTTATGAATGTAAGGTGAAGCAGTTGTAATTGCACCTGTAGGGTCAAGAGCAACAACTGTACCGCCTGTAGTCAAACCTTGTAAAGTCATAAATGAAATGTAGTTAGCATTGTTAACTAGGAACATTGTTGAAGCATTATTGTTATGTAATGTAGCAACAGCACAAGTTAACGCAGCTCCACCACCTGAACCTAATAAGTTATCAGGAATAGATAATGTATCTCCTACTGCATAATAACAACCGCCATGAGTTGGTGTAACTGTAATCGCTGATGAACCATCAACAACAACTGTAACTCTTAAACCTTGACCTGAACCACTTGTTGATGTTGCTAAAACATTTGTATATGTACCTGGTGTTCTTGAAGCGTCATTAGCACCAATACTACCAACTGTAGCAACCGAAGTAGCAGAACCAGCAGCTGGTTCTAATTTTGTACCTCTTAATGAGTCACCAAAAATTGTAACTTGTGGTGGAACTCTAATTGGGAAAGTTTCTTCAAAAGTACCTGCCTGAATGTGAATTGTATCACCACCTGCAACTGTTTCAATTGAAAATGTGATATCTGCTGTAGAGTTACCAACATTTGCTTTTGCAATTGTAGCAGTATTTCCTTCAGTCCAACCTGAACCATTGTTAATAATATTAATTGTTGGTGTGGATGAACCGTCTGTAATTACATCAACAACTGTGCCTGTAGATGAACCACCTGTTACACTAACATTTCTGAATGTGCCTGGAGTACCACCTGTACCACCAGCAATTCCTGATATTGTTGAAATACCATTTGAACCTGCTGATTGACAAGCCTTTTTAACTGTTTTGAAAGGTAATGTTTCTGTTCCTGGATTTGTGTCATCTCCTTCTGGAGATACATGTAAAGTATTACCTGAACTTTCGTTAAAGTATTCTAGTCCGTTACCAGAAGCGTTAACTCTTAATCTGTCACCAGCTCTACCGATTGGCAGTCTTTCTGGACCAGAAGCACCTTGTTGAACAAGGTCACCTTGTGTAGTGAATACACCTGATGGTGCACCTTTAACATAAAGAGCCCATTGTGTATTGTCTGTACCGTCAGTAGGAGCTTGACCTGCTGTAGTATCTATTCTTGCTCTGTAAGTAGAGTTTGAAAAAATTACTGTTTCACCAATTTTGTAAGCAGTGCCGGCACTATATGTACCTTGGTGTGAAACACCTTCTACTAATAAATCTGCTTTTGATGTATCAGTTGGTAATGTACCTGCCGCTGAACTAACTTTGAAAACATATGTATTACCACCGTATTGGACAACTTCACCAGTTTTGTAAGCAGTACCGGCAGCCCATGTACCTAACATACTGTAACCAGTTGTAATTACTTCCCAATCAGCGCCTGAATCTACAGGTGTTTGACCAATGTTATTTCTTTCTGCAACATACTGATAACCACCGTAAGTTACAATATCACCTTGTTGGTATTGTGTGCCAACAGCCCATGAGTCTTCGAATTCAAGACCTGGTAAAAATACTGAAAATTTTGTTGTATCTAAAACTGCTGAAGTAGATGTGTGAGCTGTTGTACATACCCATAATGTTGGTCCGTACTTAACAATGTCATCTACTTTATAATAAGTTGCGTCTGCGTGGTCAGTTTTGTATTCTACACCACCAACCATTTTTTGCCATTTTGTCGGGTTGGCTGATAAATCTGTTTCGAATAATGCTGAAGAAGTATGGTTTGCTAGTGCTATAAAAGCATTACCACCATATCTTACGACATCATCAGCAATGTAAGCAGTTGAACCTGCCCAAGCGCCTTTCCATACAAATTTTATTCTCCCTAATACGAAATCTGCCATTTGTTATCCTATGTTGTATAGTTCCTTGTGTTTCCTGTTGCACCTGTATTATATGTAAAGTCTTCGAAATATCTAGCAACTAGAAATCCGTCTGCGTTCATATAATATGTCAACTTGTTATTGTCAAAACGAACACCGTCATATGCTCTTGAGCCTGGTGTTCTACCATCAGCTAATTCTGTTCCTTGGTTTGATATCAATGTTCTATTATACTGGTTTGCGTTACCACTATTAGCGTCATCAACACCGTTGTACGGAGTACCATAATCTGCCAAATTAACAGATACATTAGGGTCCGACATGTAAGCCTTTGTGTAAGTTAGTATGCCTTCATCTACTTGACCGTCATTAACAAATGTTCGTCTTTCAACTTTTAGACCGTGAAATGCGGATTGGGCACTACTAAAGATACCATTTTCCGTTTTCTTGTCTACCAAATATGCCATTAACTTAACTCCTTAAATACTATTTATAATACTTTTATTATGTAACCTCTAAAATAGCCACATATGCTTCCAACTCTGGTTGAGAAGAATCAGAATTTAATTCTCCAACAACTCTTACGATATCGTTAGATTCTAAATTAAGTGGTTTATCAAGAATTAAAGTGTTTTCTGGTTCAATTTGTACAGACTTTGCCACATGATGAAATGTTGTACCACCGTCTGTTGTTACTTTAACATCAACATTACCATAATTGGTAGCACTTTTGTTCGAGATATATAATGCATGAATAACGGCCTGACCGTTACTTGGTGCTGTATATAAATTAGCAGCCGAAGTATCAGTTGTAACAACTGTCATACCTGCGTTTTTAAATGCACTTGCCATATTTTCTAACTTCCAAATACGATAGCATATGCAAGGGCGTCACCCTCACCAACAAGTACATCACCTGTTGTTGTGCCATCTACTGTTAAATTTCCTGTTGTAATTACAGTACCACTAACATTTGGTAAAGTAATTGTTCTATCAACTGTTGGCTCTGCAGCCGTTAAAGTTGTTTCGTATGCGTTTGCTAAGTAACCCTCAAAGACTAGATTTGAACCATCTAAAATAATATCTGTATTTGTTGTTGCGCCATTTGTTACTACTGTTTGTAGATTAACAGAACCAGCACCACCAACTTCTTTGACAACATTACCAGTTGTTTTAGTATAAAACTTACCGTCAGTAACATTCATTGCCAACTCACCAACAGCTAATACATTAGCAGCTGGTACGGCTAATGCCGTTTCACTTCTTTTTGGTTTTATTACCGTTGACATTATTTACTATGTTTTCTAATCTGTTTAATAAGTTTATCTTTAGTAAGTCTTTTGTCTAACTCTATGCCTAGTTTTCTACCTAGTTTTTCTAACTCTGATTTTGTTTGTGTCTTTAAATGTTTCAAATCTGTTTTTACTTCGTTTTTTAAAACCAATGGTTTTTTAAAACCTGGCATACCTGTAATCCAAAAATCAATAATTTTATTCCATAATTTTTTCATTAGAATGAACCTCCATCAACTGTCACAATTGCCACATCACCTGATGTAACTGAAAAATTAGAACTAGTAAATTTAGCAACACCGATATTTGATGTACTTGCTAATTCACCAGCGATTGTCAAAGTATTTCCTGAAGCAGTTGTATTTAATCCTTCACCTGCTAAAAACTCCATAGGGTTACCAATTTGAACTTGACCTTGTGTAGAGCCTTCGTCTGTAAATACAAAGTTTTCAATGTTTGCACCATCAATGTTACCTGCTAACATGGCATTTGTAATACCACCTGCTTTAACTCTTAATGCGTCTGCGTTTACTTCTATTGAACTATTATCTGTTGCAACATCAAGTCTGTTACCTGCTTTAACGATTGCGTCACCAGCGTCAATTTGACCAGCACCAGAGAACTGTGATACAGGTAATTCTGTTGTACCGATTGTCGGTTGTCCGACATGGGTAAATACATAACCGTTTCCGCCACCTTGTGTTCCTGATTCTACGAATACAAATGAACCACCAGTAAGCTCAGCAGGTTCGTCAATGTCTGTAACCCTTGTTAGTACCCAATTTGTTGAACCTGAACCTATGTTTGTAACAGAATAAACACCGTTTCTTTCTCTGTTACCTACTGTTTCATCTTTAACTAAAACTCTATTGCCTGCAACAAGTGTAACACCATCAATAACCAAAGCAGCTTGTGTGCCTGAATTTGTTAATGTTGCACCAACACCAGCAGTACCATTTGAGTATGTAGCGTTTAAGTTTACAGTAGTAGCAACTAGAGCCGAGTCTTTAACATCTAAACCTGTTGCAACTTCATCAACATATGCTTTTGTTGTTAATGAGTCTGAATCAAATCCTGCTCTGTCTTTGTAGGCAGCTGGAACTTTAACAGTACCAGTACCATGAGGACTTAATGTAATGTCTGTATTGCCTGAAGTTGTTGAAAGTGTAGAACCATTAATTGTAATACTATCTACTACTAATGATGTTAAACCTGCAATGTCAGTTGTAGCTGCACCTAATGTTAATGTAGATGAACCTAGAGTAGTTGTCGGATTTGCTAAATTAGCATTTGAAATAGCCGCACTACCTGATAAATTTGAGTTTGTTAATCCTGTTGCATTTATAGCCACATTATTATCTGTAACTACTGTTGACATACCAGGACCACCGGCAAATGTTAAAGTTTCTGCCGTGTTGTATGTGTCTGTTCCTGTGTCACCTGCTAAATCAATAAACTGATTAACAGTTGCGAAATCTAAATTACCTGAACCGTCTGTTTTTAAGAATTGTCCTGCTGAACCATCTCCGTCTGGCAATACGAAAGTAGTTGTAGCAGTTACATTATTTGGAGCTTTTAAACCTATAAAGTTTGTACCGTTATTTGTACCCTCATTAAATTTTGCTTGACCACCTACTGTAGCACTATTACCAATAATCATTTGGTCAATTGCTAAGTTAGTGTCTGCTATGAGTGCTGAACTACCTGTTAATGTACCAGCAACATGGTCTAACATGTCAGCAAAATACTGACCACCAATTACTGTAATATTATTAGCGTCACCGTTTCCGTCAACACCACCCTCTCCAACAAATAATCTATCACCTAAATTACCTTGTGTTCCTGTTCCATAAGTATAACCTAATTCACCTAGTTTCAGCGTACTCGGGGCAGTAGTACCTGAACTTCTTTTTATCTGAATTACTGTTGCCATCTAAAACTCCTAAAATGCTCCTGCGTTTAAAGTCAATGTGCCTGTTGTTGTAACAATTTCATTTCTCGCTACAAACTTTGCGTCACTTGACCTATATTGTAATATTGCTCCATCTTCTAATGAAGAAGTGTCCACATCTCCCAATTGTTTTAATTGAAGAGAACTATTTTGTGCCGCTTGAGCAGAGGGCAAGGCAACGGATACTTGTTGTGGTCCTTGTGATGTGTTTACATTAATCTTTGCTGTAATGTCAGGCATAATTTCTCTCCTTGGGTATATTTATAACAAAAAAGAGTTTAGTTAGATAGATACTTGAGGTCTAACTGTAACAACACCCTCGATAACTCTTGTTATTGTACTAGATGAGGTCTGTAATATCTCTAAATCGTAAACATATCTACCCTCTTCTAGTTGACTTGTCTGGTCAGCCGTCAAAGCCATGGTAATTACACCTGAAGTAGCGTCAGCGGCTACTGTACAAGTTATAATTGTTCGTGTTCTTGTTGATGAGTAGCCCTTAGCCATTCTAGCTAGAGCTGTATAACCTGTTAAATCAAATGGGTTACCATTTGCGTCTTTGACCGTGACATCCGAGGTGAATGTCGTTCCTTGGTCTATTGTTAAGTTAGCTATAGCTGCCATTTATTTCTCTTCCGGTACTTCTTTTTTTACTAAATCTGCAATTTTTTTGTTATAATGTGTCGTTAAGACATCAATCTTTTCAAGCTCAATTGTGTGTCGCACTTTAGAAGCCTGAATTTCTTGTCTTACTATTAAGTAATTTTGTAATTCTGGACTCAATTTTGCAACATCAAATTCTTTGCCATCAATTAATACTGTATTCATAATTTTCTCCTATATACAATACTATTTATACACCTAAATAATATAGAATAGGAGAATTAAATGATATCACTTAAATTAATGTACAAAAATGTTGCTTATCCAGATAAGACTTTTGAAACAGTATCAGAGTTTTTTGAAAACGACAATGCTGGTGTAGATGATGTTGAAGCATTAAAATTACATATTGCTAATGATGAAACATATCAATATTCAAAAGAAGCTACTCTATTGGCTGATAACAAAACCGTTATATTGACCAGAGATTTTGAAACAGAGGAATTAGCAAATAAATGGCTTGAGGCAAGAGCTAAATTGCCTACAATAGATAAAAACTTAAAAGAAGACCGTATGTTTCTTTGATGAAATATTGTAAAAAATATAATTTGTCATGGCCGAAAAGTGAGATTGTGAAGTCGTGTTTAGAGGCAAAATATCATAGAGGTGTGGACCGTCATGGTATACAATGGCCAGTAGATGAAGCACCGGTGCCTATAACCCCATGGAGTGAGGCATTAAGTAATATCACTCAATCTCCAATTAGTAGTATGAAATTTTCCAAAGTACATTATGGTGGTCTACCTGTTCATAGAGACCATAGTAAATTATGTTCATTAAATTTTCCACTTGTAGGCGATTTTAACAATAGCTCAATAATATTTGTTGACGATTTTAATGAACCTCTTGAAGAATATAGTGGTGAAGAAGTTTACCTAATAAACACCAGACAACTTCATGGTGTTAAAAATAAAACAGATAAAGATAGAATTACACTTACCATAGGATTTGATAGGCCATTTGAAACCATCAAAGGGACGCTTGACATTACAGTCAAAAAACTATATAATACGACTTACTAAATATGAATATTCATTATTAAAGGAGAACTGAATGAAAAAATATATAATCGCATGTATGATGTTTCTATTTGCAAATACA
>Ga0222716_10001011_pt1 | contig 23662 bp, 43 predicted proteins | sample C33_13DmetaG_FD_165044 | JGI IMG/M metagenome (GOLD analysis project Ga0222716, IMG submission 165044) | Estuarine water microbial communities from San Francisco Bay, California, United States - C33_13D | ecosystem: Environmental > Aquatic > Marine > Unclassified | place: USA: California... | reverse complement strand
TAACTCTGGTTAGCTCTTGCCCGGTAATATCTGCTAATGCATCGTACTCTGTTTTTGCAGTTAACGACATTGGGTCTGCAACAGTTGCACCTGTAAAAGAAGTACCTGTAGTTAAGTTAACAGGTGTGGTATTTTGTGCTGCGGTAAAGCCTTTGCTTGTTAGTGATAGTGGATCAGTTATACCTTTCGGCCCACCAATTGCCCCTGCTCCCGTAAGTGAATCTTCTTGTGACTCTAGTACTGATCTTGCAGACTCAAGTGCTTCTTGTGTGCCAGGCTTGTAGTCTTTCATGATGTCCTGGTATGTACCAGATAAACGAGCAACATCCTCTAAATCACGCTCTCGTTGACGAGACAAGTTACCTGCTTGTATATCCTCGCCAAATGCAGATAAACCTAAGAAGTTACCAGCTTCATCAAACCCAGCTTGTCTGCCTGACTCTACTTGTTCGTATACAGTTTCAGTGGTTTCAGTTGCATTAGGTGTGCCATTTGGAATTTCAAAAAAATCAAGGCCACTTTGTATTTCGTTTCCGTCATCGTCATAAACAGAGAAAATACGATCACCTGTGATCCTATCCGTTCCTGTTGCCCTGTAACCACCAACAAACTTACGTTTTTCTTTCGCAACTGTTTTTTGCACGCCACGCTTGTCCCCAAGCAGGTCAACCATGCCATCACCGCTTGCTTGTTTTTGAAATGTATAGTCATCTAGGTTTATATCTTCGTCACCACCTGCATCAGATATTTTAGTTTCTATATCTTTATACGAAGTGCCTACTTCATCTGAAATAGTGGTATTATGTGCGGATGTTACTTGCCATTCTTCTCCTTCTTCAGCATCAGCTACATAAGTATATTCCACACCTGAGTTATTTAATTGCGTTGGTAGTCCACCCGTTCTTTTAGTAATTCCTCCTGTCTTTGTGTCTAGAATACCATAAGTTGCAGACCTTCCGTTTAATTTTTCCTCTGAAGTCGCACCTTCTTCATATGCTGTTGCCTTTTTTCCTGGATCAATTTCAACCTGTTGATACCTACTGCCTTCACCGTCTATTACTTTTGCATTTGGTATAAAGAATCTACCATCTTTATTCTGCTTTACCTCAGATGTTCTATCACCACCTAGCAAAGTCTGCCTAAGTATATCCGTGTCTGTCTGTGCAGATTTCTCACGCAATGACTGTTCAATTGGAAGAAGACTTTCCAGTGATCCTACGCTGGTGAAATCGGCCTCACCAACCTTTTTGCCTGTCAATAAAGCAAGTTGTGTTTCTAATGCTTCCTTCATCCCTCCACCATAGGTCGTAAGGTTGGGTTGCTGTTGCTCACCACCCATTACTGAATCAACTATCCCAAAAGGATCTACTATTTGGTCTACTACACTTGACATGTTATTTTCTCCTTTGAATTTTATTAAAATCGTACCACCTAATTGGTTTGTCTTTTGTTGCCCTCATCCATCCAATATGAGGTAAACTGTAAGGTATGTTTTTTATTAAGCCTTTTACTTTCCCAATTGCCATGTGGACATACCAGGCATTTGGATTTTCCACATGCCACTGATTGACAGGATTGGTTTCAAGATTCCTATCCACAGGTTTTAAAAGTAAGAATTGATTGGGTGAAATAAACACATGACCATATGCCATGTATCGTGTGATATCAGTGAACATATCGATATTACACTTGTCGTATAATTCCTTTGCTTGTTCCAAAATATTCATGCGTCTAAATTCTTTACTGGAATATCTCCTTCGTAATTCGACAACCACAAAGCAAACATGCGATGTATACCATCTGCTACTTTTCCATCTTTTAAAAGGATTGGTTCTTTTATGCCATTTTCCTTTATGTCCTGTGCAAGCATAAATAAAGGCAAGCTCTCACGTGCAACACGATTCCAATCAATGTTGTATGGGCCAGCCTCAAATAATTCGTTTAATTTCATGTACTAATTGTCGCTCCTAATGCGACCACTTTCCATGCAGATCCATCAGATACTGCGACTGTTGCTGCACCTGCATTTCCATCTGTTACGTATATCATTTGCCCGGCTGGACTAGCACTTGGCACACTAGCCACATCGTATGATTTTAACGTCATTATTGTTCCACTAATCGTGCCACCTGTCAGAGTAACTGCATTGCTCGCTTGGGTGGCAATTGTGCCTAGTCCTAAGTTTGTGCGTGCAGTACCAGCAGTTGATACATCTGATAAATTATTGCTTGGTTGTAGAAATGCAGAGGTTGCTTGTGTGGATGCAGTTCCTAACCCAAGTGCAGTTCTTGCTCCACTCGCACTTGTGCTTGCTGTGCCTCCATCTGCGATGGCAATGGGTGAGGATAGACCACTAATTGTGCCACCTGTGATGTTTACATTTCCTTCGTTAATCGTAACTGTTGGTTCACCTAGTTGGTTAAGTGACGCAGCCGTTACATCCACGCCTGTTGCGAAGGTAAATCCTCGTGTAACTGTTGCGGTAATTGCCATCTATGCAACCTCCCTTCTTGCTGCTGCCCCTACCCCAATTGCTTCTAGACTAACATGCCTAAAGCTAGGTCTGCCTGCGGTGACATTAATCTCAACTTCTGCGCCATATCCACGGGTACGCCCCGTACCAAAGCGAAAGAGTGCTTCTTCTGTGCCATCTGCTGTATGGCTTAATACTGTGGTGCTAGAGTCTGGATCAAGCGTGTTGACCTTAATATTAAATGCATCTGCATTAACTGTGTTTGCACCCAACTGTCCACGCTTCCAACTTTTCACGCTAATATCTCCAAATGTGTATGAGCGTGTGACAAGCTTGCCTGCAATTGCAGTTGTGCCTGACTCGCTTGTACTACCTATCTTGCGTCCGCTATCATCAATGGAGTTTTCTTCCATTAAGTACCAACCTGTATCATTACATGCGAATAATCTGCGTCTTGTTGGTGCAGATCCATGCGAGCAGATTACCCAATCATCTACATGAAATGCCAAACTACCTGACATTGCTGGATAGGAATCAACACTTGTCCATGTCGATGTAAGTAAGTTAAATACGAAAATCTTGTTGGGTACTGTGCTAGACCCTGTAGGTACTGCAAGGTAGTAAGCGTTGTCATACACCACACCACACGCTTTGTCTGCTGCTGCGTAATTAACCTCATCAAATTGATCTTGTATAGGTCGAGTCATGGGTATGGTTTCGCCACTTATTTTACTAATAGCTACCCCAAGTCCCTTGGCAGGGTCTGTACCAGGTGACAGGACGATGACCCCATTGTCTGACAGGAAGAATGTTTGTGGGCCAGACTGTGCGATTGATTTGCGTGCCACACATCCATGCTGTCTTGTAATCTCGTAAGTGTTGGCTGCGGAGGTTGTGGCAATGTTATTTATCATGTGAATGCTATTACGCATAAACACGATTAACTGATCTTCTTGGTAAGGAAAAAAGCCTACAAGAAAATCTGCACTTCCTTTATTGATTCTAAATTGTGAGTCAGCAGCGTAGTAATTATCTGTGTCCAACAAGTCAGACATGATAATAGAATAGTTACTATCTGTGGGTTGTGGGATGATTAAGCGATTGCGAAAGAATACACCATAATCTGTGTTTGGACATTGTATGCGTCCACTACCTGGGCTTGCATTTGCCTTAACCACAAAGTCATTACTTACATCTCCATCCCATTCAAGTGGTGTTTTATTCTTACCACGAAATAAGATGAGTTTTTCTAATGCCTGCACGAAGCTCGCGCCATCTGCTGTGGCCACAACTTCACTGCCTGGATAATCAATGTCGATGCCTGAGTTATTTGCATCATTCCATAGGATTACTTTATCCTTGGTTGCAGCTACCACATATTCATTTCCTGTTGCCGGATCGGAGTAGAGCGTGGATGCAAAGACCATCTCATTTGTGCCATTGTAGCTAAGTGTTACTGCACCAGCTAGAAAGTCTATACCTTTGCGTACCTCTGCAAGGTCACCAATCAAGCGCATATTCTCGCTTGTCTGTACAAAGCCCGGTTCTAAACTTGTTGCTTCTTGGTAGCTATCAATACCACGAAATCCACGATCCCCATCTTGAAGAACTTGGTCATCCAATCTACCTAATGTACGATAACGTGCCATTCACTTGTTCTTTATTTCTTGGTAGAGTTTTCTACCCATGTAAATAATGGTGATGATACCTGCGATGCATCCAAATAAATCATCCAGATGTGACAGACCAAAAGTGGCAACTGTACCACTCATGCCAAGAATTGCAGTACGATCAATCATTAGAATAACCAGTCAATAACAATTAAAGTTACAATTAACGTAACAAATACTGTGAGCATTTTACCTTTTTTAGAAAGCGATAAAAATTTATCTTTTAATAATTCTAGATTTTTCATGGGTTACGGGAAGGAGGTTTGACAGGAAATGGTGCGCGAGTCTGATGTTTAATCGCCTCGGTTTGCGAGCATTGACGAGCCGTGCGTTTGGCTACGAAGATTGGAATAGCTAAGTATCCACCAAGTAATACTGCTGCTCCAATTAAGATGTTTTTGATCGTGCTGGTAAACTTCTCAAAGCCTGTCTTATGCTCTGCCATTCCTTGTGCAACCAAGGCAGATACATCTCCGTGTGATAGTGCCTCGATGGTTTCTTCTGCTTCGATAAGGGCATCCTTGTTTTTAAGTGCTTCTCCACTAACTGCACCAATGCCAGCACCAAGTGCTGCTATACCTGGGCCACCTAGTGACCCCACTCCACCACCTGCAATTGCACCAAGTGTTGGGTAGGTGGAGCGCAGACTGCATCCGGTCAGGCATATCGCCAATATGATTATGGCGGTGTAGATCATTCGCTAGGAGGATTAGGGTCAGTCCATTCGTCAGTTGCTAATATAGTTAGTATTTCAGAGTGTGTGTATTGTGTTTTACCATCCAAGAATGAAGGTGTTGTATCTCCATCAAATTTGACAAAAGTTTTCGTGTTAGCTGGATTAATATTATATCTTAGCGTGTCTGCACTCGTCTCATCGACTTGACTGAAATCAACGGAGTCTACTTCGTCCGCATTTATTATTACATATTTTCTGCTCATAGTATTTTAAAAGTTAAGAAGGAACGCTTGAGGAGAATGTAGGACCATTAGTGAGTGTACCGTTGTTACCTCCGCTGCCTTGATCGGTGATCGTAGTGCCTGTACCTCCGTCATTATCACCCATTCTCCACCAACCTACAGGACTTAGTGAAGTTAGGTCTGTAGGTACTCCGCTATTATAAATATCAGTTATATCTGACGCAGATAAAGCACTGTTCCAAAAAGCAAACTCGTCAATCTTTCCATCGAATGGATAGGGAGCAACTGCACTATAAGTTTTGCCAATAGTTGATGTGCTATCCTCACTTCCAAAATCAGAACCCTGATCCATTATTCCATCAGTAGGGCTTGTGGTAAGCAGATTGCCATTTAAATAAAATTTAAAAACCCCTAAATTGCCTGCTGTAGACTTGACAAAAGCGACGTGATACCAAGTACCTGTATTGATGGTGTTACCAGATGCTATTATATTATCGTAACTCCAATTACTACAGTAAATATCACCTCCATTTGATATAAACGCGGTATGTTTAAATGCATTGTTTGAACTAATATTGTAAAAGGCATTGTAAGCATTTAAACTATCGGCATTAAACCATAAGCTAAAAGAAAACACGCCACTACCTAAATTAAAAGTTCCTTGGGGAATTTCCAAGTAATCATTCGTACCGTCAAAATCTAAGCTGTATTGGTTTGGGAATGCACCCCCACCTGTTGGACTGCCACTGCTAGTTGCAGACTTACCTCCACCTAGTCCAAGACCAAGCGATATGGTCGAACTTCCCATACTAAATGTTGTAGGCTATTACTGCACCACTTGTTAGGTCAATGCTTGTGAAGTTTCCGTAGAGTACAGTTCCAGCAGCAAGCTCAGTTGCATCTTGTCCTGTGCAAATATCATCTAAGTTTGTAATATTACTTGCCTGTGCTGCAAGTACAGTTGCTTCTGTTGCTTGGATCGCAAACCATTTGCCTGTGTGAACAGCAGTATCATTGATGTACTCGCCTCCATTTAGTCCTAACCCTCGATATTCTGATGCCATAATATTTGTTCCTTTTATGCCGAACTAACGGCAGTTGTTCCGTACGTAATTATTTGTAAAGGAGTTGTTTGCCCCTCTTGTCTTTCGAGCTTATCTAACTCGCTTTGTAAAATTGCTTCTGCTTGTTGGTAGATTACTTGTGCTTTTTCAAATTGCGAGTCCGCCTCCAACCACATGCCATATGCCCCCGTTACCGCATATTCGCTAAATACATATGGAAAGTCACTAGATCCACTTGCATACTCTGGGAATGGCGCGCGGTAATACACCCATACAGGTGCGGTAGAATTATGGTCTGGCAATATTGCTTCTCCATACTCGCTTGCACCTGTCACATATACATTCTTGTATGCAATATCACTTGCATTGCCATCCAATGGATCATGGTCAGTGACCCGGAATATCTCGCTTATGGTTGTGCCAAAGTCCAAGTAGCTTAACATGCTTGCTGTTGCAGTTGCACCGCTTCCACTACCACCACTTATTGCAACTGTGGGTGTGCCTGTATATCCTGTGCCATTGTTGGTCACTGCAATTCCATTAACTTCTCCATCTGCATTAATGGTTGCAGTAGCTGCGGCACTTGAGCCTCCTCCACCACTAAAGCTAACGCTTGGTGCAGATGTATAGCTTGCTCCTCCACTACCTACTTGCACGCTTCGTACACGCACATCTGGTATGACTTGCGATATACGGGATACAAATGGCCATGCAGTGCGATCCCAGGCTAACTTGCCAAATCGATTAAAGCTGCGTACTGCTGCGGTTGTTTCAGCAGTAAGGAAAGAATCCACGCCAACCATACTCACTAGGTTGGTCAACATGGTGCTTACTGCTGCTCTTCTCATGCAAAGCTTGGTTTAGTAAAACCTCCTTGTACAAAGGTCTTCTTTGAAAATGATTTGGCTTTAAGATGTGGGTTGTCACGAAAGAACTCATTCGTGAACGCCTTATCGCCCCAACAGCCCTTTTTGTATTGATGCCAGCGGAAATATTCACGGGCAGGTATTGTGCCTTTTAATTGTCCAAGTCCCTCAACTTGTCCACCTTCTCCATTCTCTTTACCACACTCTAACTCACGTTTTTTTGCCTCGTACTTTTCGAGGTCTACTTCGTAACGTAAGTGCTTGTCTAAGTTCTTCATAAACTGAGAACCATTGCCTTGTGCCTTGCCCCATTTAGGTATGAATATTTCTGCCATAATAAATTGATGTGGAAAAGGGAGTAGCCCACTATGTAGACTACTCCCCAAATCCTAAACGTTTCTTATCCTACGTCGTTTGCGGAATGCATAGCTAGATAGATGTCTAGCTCACCTGCTGTAAGAGCAGATGGTGATCCGGATGTCGAGTTAGTGAACACTGCGCTCAACACATCAGAAGCAGCGGCAAAGCTACCTGCTAATGTTTTAACGCTTGCTCCAACCTCACTAATGATTGGGCCAGCACTAGCAACACTTGTGCTAGTAATGAAGTTGTTTGGATCTCCGTCCGTACCAACTTCAATTGCGAATCCTCCTGTTCCAGCGAATGCGGTGGTTACATTAACCATAGCTTTCGATACGATGAAGTCTGTAGGTGTGTCACCAAGAGTTACAGTTACTGTATCAGTTGATCCTCCTCCTTCATCAACGTCGGTGAACAGAACTTTGAACTTATGGGTAAACCCTTGAGCGCGTTCCTGGTTAGATAATACACTCTTGCGAGCGCTTGGTAATGTTACTGCTGTATTAGCCATATCTTAAATCTCCTTATTTTAAGTGTTATTAGTTAAAATATCCGTGAGCAACAGGTGACAAACATGCCAATCCAGCAACTACGTCTACAAAACCTCTGCGACCTCCACCTTGGTTCTCAAGCTCAGTTACAGACTCAGCTTTCAAGGACATCATGGATACATACTCAGGATCAATTAAGAGTCCTGCGTCTGCGTCAACTGCGTCACTTCCGCTTGTTCTATTGATGAACAAAGAAGGAACAATAGCCACATTTCCAAAGTCACCTTCATAGATGTTTACTGAAAGTGTTATCTTCTTGGATTCTGCGTCTTGGTTAACTGTGTAAGTTCCGTTGGTAGCTGCAAGCTGACGGGAGAAGTTTGAGATTTCCTTCTTAAGGCTTGGGCCTGCAAGTAAGGTCAACTGTCCACCAGGCATTCCGTTTGCTTCGTAGAGTTCTTGAAGAACGCTATTGAAGGTTGTCTCGGTTTGCGTACCTGTTGTGTCATTAGCAACATTTTGTGCAAAGGTAGGAACGTCAGAAGGTTGTCCACCCACTCCAAGCCATTTTAACATGCCTCGTGTTTTGTAAGGTGCGCCTGCTCCAGCGTCTGCTTGACGATCTTGCGCAGAACAGAATGCACTTTCAATTGAACGTTTTACGTTTCGTACTGCTTTAGACTCAGCGTTTGCAAATTCTGATGCGACACCAGCAGTGTCAACCATCTCTTGCAAGTCAGATACCATGAATGTATCACGGAACTTCTGAATGTAATTTCCGATTCTAGCCCGGTCAGCAGACTGATTGGTGAAACTTGTCACATCTTCACCTTCGGAAACTCCACCAAATTCTGGCGAATTTAATTTATCAACTTGGACTTCGAAGAATGTCCCTGTTGCTTTTCCCTTTTTCATCAATGAAACAAAGGGCGTAGCCTCTGGTTCTAGAACTGAGATTATACTAGTTAAATCTTCACGGTTACCACTCGTATTGTAGGTAGTACTCTTAGCCATATCTATATCCTCCTATTTTATTTTAAATTATTATTTAGCGATTGCTCGCTTTAGTTTTATGTAATTTTGGTAGTCTGCGATATTGCCAGATTTTTCAAACTTGGCATGAGCTGCCTGTATAGCTTTCTTATGTTTACTTCCCTCGGATCTTGGTTTACTTGCACCTGCTTCTGCCGATGCGACAGGCGCAGTTGGTTTCTTCAATTTCTTCGGTTGACCTGCATTGGCTTGCTTTGCTTTCACTGCCTTTAATCCTTCAACCATAAGCCCAAGTGCAAAGTTGCTGTTGGGTAGGTGGTCAACTAAAGGCTTGTAAAGCGGACTTTGTTTTACCTGCATGAATAATTTGTAGTCCTCACTTTCTCCATCACTTAGGAACTCGAAAGTTTGGGCTGCTTGTTGGTCAGATTGTTGACGTTCCTGTATCCACTTCTGTCTTGCTGGAGCATCTTTGCGAAGGATCTTTTTTGCATTCGCTTTAATTCTCTTTAAGTCAGCTTTGGTGTAAGTCTTGTCTCCATCCTTAACCACATATTCATTGCCAGCGTCATCATACTCAACTTCGTTTTCTATCCCTTCATCTGCCCATTCTATAAGCGTGTTAAGGTTCTCAACTTCTTTAGCAAGTGCGTTGATGTCATTGACGTTATGCAGTGCATTATCCTTGAGGAATGCAGGTTGTTCAGCAGGCACGGGTGCTTGCTCAACTTGTTGCTGGAGTTCTTGGTTTTCAGCAAGCAATGCTTTCTTCTGTGCGGTAAGCTTTCCAAACCGCTTGATTGCAGAAGCATTTAGATGCTTGGCTAATTCCTTAGACTCCTCCTCGGACAATGAATCCAAATCCAGGTCTTTAAACTTTGAAAGAACATCTGAAGGTTGTACGGGCGGCTCAGTTGATTCCTCTTCTGATTCATCCGGCTCTTCAGCAGACTGATCCTCTGATTCTTCTTCCTCTGTAGATTGTGCAACAGATTCAGATTCCTCTTCGGTGGTTTCAGTTTCCTCGCTTTGGCGTTTCTGCATCAAACTTGATGCAAGTTCTGCCATTGTAAGGTTACCTTCCCCTTGCGTTAAACTATCCACGGAGTTTTGTGAGGACTCTGAGTCAACCTCTTGAATTACTTCTTCCATAAGATCAAGGCATAAGTAGCCTAGTGTAGCAAAATGTAGTTAAGTATGGCAAAAATGGCAACAAAAAACCCCCTGCGACCAACCCCATATAAGCCGCAGAGGGTATAATGTAACCAACTACTATACTACTAATATGACATGTATCACAAAATTATAGCCTATAAAAAGAGTCCAACTCCTCGTCTATTGCCTCAAGCTTTCCACACATCATGTAATGTCTATTTGTGGAGTCTACAATAGCCTTGGTCTGTAATTGACGAATAACTTCCTCACGCATCGCTTCTCGCATTTCAATATACTTCTTAAAGTGCGGATCGTTCTTCAACATAGACAGTGCCTGCATTGCCTCATCAGCGTCTATCTCGTGGTAAGTTTTTCTTTTTTGGGGACTCATTGTGTGTGTTTAAAAATTTCTCCTAGTATAAAAAATAGCGTGTCTAGTATTACTTCACGCTCGATGAAGAACATGACCAGCAATATGATCCAATACACTTCTCGTTGCAGATGGGACACATTACTTACGCTTCCTTGCTGTCTTAGCTGCTTTCTTAAACGCCTTTGCAGTTGGCGCGCCTTTTGTTCCAGGCTTTCTCATCTTCTCTTTACTTCCACCTTTGATACGCTTTCTTTTAGCGTGTATGTTTTTGTATAGACTCATCTAACAATCCCATGCTTTGCGTGACCAATAATTGGCACTTAGTTTATTTGTTTTACCTTTAATACCACCTGACCTTGCACAGTAGCTCTTCTTGCGTGCAGGTTGGTTTTTCTTAATGGACATCTTTGGATCTCCAAAGCGTACAAGTTTTACATCATCTCCCTGCTTAGCAAGGACTGCAAACTTCTTGGACTTACCTGGCGTACGCTTTGGTTTGTTGTAACCGCTAAACTTTTGACCTCGGTAGGTAATCATTTTCTTTTTCGTGCTTTTTTCTTAGCAACCTCAGAGAGTTCTCCAAAATGAAATAAAGGCTTACTTGTTTTGCCATGTGTCTTTCCTGTATGAAGTTTTCCGTTTGGCATTTTATGATAACCTTTATCCCAAGTTTTTCCGTCTCTGAGATAATGTTTAGCCCCTTTTGCCATTATTTCTTTTTTCGTTTACCTATTTTTTTCATAGGTTTCTTTTTCATTCCATATCCTGGCATAATCTTATCCTCCTGTTTGTGCTGATCCTGTTGATCCAAATTGAGTGGGAGTTGCTCCCAGCCTGCCAATTTCAGCGTTTTGTTTTTGTTGGATGGCAAATTGACGTTGTTGCAAGTATCCATTTATACGCTCCTGTAAGGCAGGATCTTGCTGAACTTTTTGTGTGATGTCTGGTTGTGCAAGCCATTGCTGGAACACTTGCAGTTTCATCTCGTGCGCATCGTTTGGCTTAACATTGGGTGGTACACCAGCATAGATTTCTGCAATGGTCTGTCTTTCCTCATCCATTGCTTTCTGCGATGCGGTTTCCTTAGGAAGCATGATACTTTCCGCAGCCCCCGGTAAAATCTGCCCAACTGCAATCTGTAATAAACGCTCTGTATCCAGCGTACCATTCTTGTCGAGTTGTGCCCCAAGTTGTGCAATTGCTTTTACACGCTCAAGCATTTGTTCTGGGTCTTGTGTCGCAGCATCAAACTGCATGTAAAAATCAAATCGTTCGCTAGGACTACCCTTGGCATACTTCTGCATGTCTTGCATTCCTGTAACACGGAAGTATTCTTCGTCAGGCCCATACTGCTGGTAAAGTGAGTATACTTGATCAAGCAGAAGTTTTAAGTGATGAAATACTTTATCAATCACTTCTTGTTGCTTCATCTGTGCTTCCACAGGATTTACTCCTGGTGCGTTTCTACCAAAGTATCTGTCTGCTTGTTCCTGTATGTATCTACGAAGTTCTACATTAACACCTGATCCACGAGGTGTGTCTGCAAATCTATACTCATCTTGCGTGCGGTATGGAACACGAACACCTGGCCCCCATCGACTTGGACTACGTCCAATTGGATGGAGGAGTGGTGGTAAAGTTGTCAATGATTGCGAGTCAATCGCTGCATCTGTTTCGACCTTGAGTACCTGCTGCAAGCTTTCAATAAGCTCCGGGTATGACCTAGACGAGTATAATTTTTTGTCTGTTTTTTCAAGGGTGGTTACAACAAATGGATATTGCCCATGCGCATAATCCAATAATTGATGCTTGGCATAAAGATCAGGTATATTGGCATGGTAGATTGTGCAGTAGATACCAGGTACATTATCCTCGTCCAACAATCTTTGATAACAGTACACAATTCTAACAAGGCTATTGTCATCACTTCTGGTAAACTCATCATTCTCACGCAATTGGTAGATATTCTCATCTGCATCCTCACCCTGCCCTGCAAGTTCAATTGCAGCATCCACAAATTCTTCTGACCAATTTTCGGTACTAATTTTAGACCTTAATTGCTCTGGAGTCATTGAGACTACATGAAACATGTATGGCGCTTCCTGTGGATCTATACAATAGCTTGGCCAAAACACATCCTCATCTGGTGCAAGGGCTTTGATCTTGGGTCTACTTACAACTTGGCGTGTGACAGGTACTGTAGTTTCTCCATCCTTACGCATTTCCTTTAACATTGCCCGTGCCTTGGACTTGCTAATATCAAACTGTGTTTTAAGTGCCTCGCTTAATTCCTCGTCCATACTTCCATCCTGTATAGCTCCGGCAATCTGTGGAAGGACTTGTGCAATCTCTTCAAGCTTAATGGTCTGTTGTTGCTTCAGTTCTTGATTCTCGTACCAAGCATAATGAACCATCATACCTTTTTCAAAAAGATGATTTAATCCAAGTTCAATCTCAGGGTAAAACTCCTGCATCTTAGAATTAATTAACCATCGTAAAAAGTTGCTTACTACATTGGCACGCTCAACATCACTTGATTCTGTGGGAGTGGCTATTATATGACCTCTACGGATTGCATTCATTGACATTGCCACCCGGCAAGTAATCAATTCATCTGCCATGCGAACTTCTTGATCACTTGCACCAACCCAAGGAAATACCTCACCTGTTGAACTCTGGTTGGCATACTTCTTGAAGTCATCACTCTTGCCTGCCCATAAGCAATTACGGACATCGTAATCTCTTTGTCTACGATCTAACCATTCACCTAAATCACTCTGTGTACGCTTGTACGCTTCACTAAGATAAGCAATGTCAGGCTCTTTTGAGACATATAGTAATTCTGGATCGGACGCAGAGAGCATGTGTAGCATAAAACTACATTAGCACCCTTATGTAGTCAACCTAATATCCACCACCACCTGTGACCTGTATGTCACGATTGGTTACATAATCTGCTCCACTTACAAATAAATAACGCAGGCAGTCAATTTGGTCAGAGAAGTAATCACTCTTACTCTCTCCTGCATATTCAAGCATGGATGATATTGTATTCTCGCACTGATCGGAGAAGTAAAGCTTAGGGCAATTCTTGTCTGTCATGGTTTCTGTATCATCCCATGATAGTGCATCATTGATCTTCGCAATACCAGAGTCTATGGACACACCTGGTGCAGCACGGAATACAAATCCCATGTTACTCATTGTATTAATTATATTACTCTCCCCTTCCTTTGTACGCACTGTGGCTGCTCCCATGCGTGGGTCAACTATGCGCTCAAATATGTCCTCACCATCCTCCTGTGCTTCAAAGTAATCCTTGTAATCACTGTACCCCCAACCAAGAGGACGTTGTCCAGGGCCAGGCTTGCCCACTGCTTTACCAGCACCATTAATGTGAGGGATTGCCCATGCTCCCATTGTACTGTCAGGGAACTCACGATAGATGTATATCTTCTTGTCCTTCGTTACACCTGCCCATAATCCAACCCAAGGTTTACTGCCACCCGGATCGCAGATAAAGTAACGGGTTACATTTGTAGATGGATCTAAGATGAATGGTATCTTGCTATGTTCTATTACATTTGTCTCACGCTGAAATTTTGGGAACTTTCCTTCAAAGCTCTTACTTGGTATGCCAAATAATCTAGCAAGCTTTACCTCCTGTGGTTGCTTACTATAGGTACGCACAAGTTCATTGGAATCAACGAAGGGACTCATCTGTGACCAAAAATAATATATGCGACAGTCAGGCCAATTAGCAGACACTTGTTCAGTAGGTAGTTCCTTATCCATTAACGCACTATACTTTGACCTGACTGTCGTAGCTCCTTTCAGTAAACTATTAACTAATGGCGTGTATCCTTGCAGAGTAGTAAAGGTCAGAATCAAGCGACCATGATTATCGGTAAGTCTTGCCAATAGCGTGTTAAAAATATTCTCAGGAATCTCCTCATCTGCATGAATACAATGGGCTGCCCATCCCTCAAAGATTTGTGGGTCTGCCATGTACTGTCTGTAATTATTAAAGTATATCGTACTCCCTCGCTCGGCATCTGGATGTGTGGGTGGCAGGATTGCTTTGCCAGCATTAAATCCATTCTTCTGTGTATATTGCAAGGAATGATTCTCACTCTTCTTCTTGCTTCTCTTGTACCTTGCCGGAAGGGAATCCCATATATAACGCTGGGAATCACTTATACTTCTTTCCTCACTAACATGCAAAGAACGTATCTCTGCTTCGGGTATGTTCTGTGCCAAGTGTACAAGCAAGCGAGAAGCGAAGGTGGTCTTTGAACTTCGGTTGCCTCCGAGGCAAACATGAATTTTTGTATCCTTCCAATTATCCATCACCCTACGCCACCCAGGAAGAGTCCAACCCCATTCGATTGGATCTTCCTTCTCGCTGTTTGGTTGGTCAAGGAGCAAGCGTGTAAGTGTTTCGGCACGTACAGGATCTTGTACAGTTAGTCTATCTATCTCCTCATCTGATAATGCACACTTCAACTCTCCTCTATCATACTTAAAGTCATCTGTCCAAGGCACGCCAAAGCGTGCGTCTATCTCATCAGCATAGGTTATTTTAGCCACGATTAAGTATCTCTATCCCTACGATGATTGCTTCTTCGAGCGAGTTACACGGGATTTTTTTTGCACCGATTGTCCAGCCTTCCGTATCCTCTCCAACGTCTCTGGGCTTAATTGCAAGGGTGGCGGCCCTAGCTTTTGATAATTGCACCTCGGTAATTTTGCAACTGATGTTGATATCGCTCGTCCGTATTTTTTCCAATAAATCGGATTGTATCCCTTGGGTACATTCACTTGTCATTACATTTGCAGGTATCTTCGTAAAATTGCTTCCATTGCTTGCCACATTGCCAACATCTCTGCCATCCAAAGGGGGCTTTTCTTGCCCACAACTTCTGCTGTTCAATAGTCCAATCATCATCCCCGTCTATCCACTTCATGCTTGTCTGGCTTGCTCCTCAGTTAATTGCTTCCAAATATCACAACATCTGACCTTTAGATCCGTTACTTCCTTGGATAGTTCGTCATTCTGCTTCTCCAGATCAATAACCCTGCTCTTAAGCACCATATTCTCATCCGTTAATCTCCTCACCCATAATGGCCAATTCTCTATCTTCTCTCCCGTGGGGGCATATATATTCATTCTTCCTCCTCCTCTAGTTCCATGTCACATTCAAAATCCACAACATCTTCATCAAAATATTCATCCACTGCATCACCCATGCAGTCCAATAAATCAGAATCCTCCAAATCAGATTCCTCTGACCATCGATGAATCAAGTTTTTCAACTCATGTATAAATTGCCTTTTTGCGTCTTCCATGATTTACGATGTCAAATTTTTCCCTGCTGGGCATCTTGCGTGGTATCGTTGTTCGATACACTGAGCCATGTGCGTTGATTGCTAGTTGATTCTTGTTCCAAAATCTGTGCCAAGCTTCGTTCATCTCTGTGTAACTTACCGGGCATTCAATTCCTTCCATAAAGTCTTCCATGCTAGTTCTGCTGTTTGGGTATTATCCACATTACAACCTCACTGATTCCCACCACTCCTTGAGTTGACTATCCTCTTCGCTCAACTTGTCCAAGATTAACTGAAGGGTAAACCTTGCCATAGATAACTCCTTGTCCTTACTCACTGACATTAATGACTTCTTTACATGCTCAGGCATGGGTACACATATACTTGTACCAGCAGTCATCTCCCCAAGATAATAATCCTTACTCTTATGTCTCATTACCTTCTCTTGATACGTTCCCATTCAATGCGTTGAAGTTCATCCTCACTCTCTTCCTCCTCTTCGCTCGGCATGTCCCCTACTACATCGTAATCAACTTCATCATCATCTATCATATCAATCTGTCCTTCCTGTCATAATTCCCTTCCAAAGTGTACATATCCCCATCCTCACGCTTAACCTTGACCATACTTCCCAATCCAAACGTACCTGGCTTTGCACGGAACTTGCCATGTGTACCATCTGGAAACTCAATAAAACGAAGGTATGGATTCTTAGGTAACAGATAGACCTTCGCACTGCGTACTTCATCCATACTCTGCTTAATCATCCCCTCCTTAATACTTGCCCTCTCCTCCTTCGCATCCTCATCCCCCTGCTCGCTTGCCATAGTCTCAAGCAATAAAACCATCTTCTTGCTCAATCGCTTCTGACTGAATGCAAGCCTGACTGTTATAGGCTTCACACCAACCAACTTGCTAAACTCCGTGTAGTTCATACACGCTCGCTTTAATACCTCCTGTGCTTGCTTAACTTCCATTTGTAGCCTTATGTAGTCTTACACTTGACAATGCAAGTATTTTCTGAAAAAAAGTCTAAATACCATGCCCAAGAGATACCAACGAAGAGCAGGATTACCAAAGGATGTCCGTGGATTTTGTACAGATATGACAAAAAACAATATAATTAAATCAGCAGCAAAAATTGCAGCTAAACAATCAAATGCAACAAAAGAGGCAGAAATCCTCAACCAACAAGATCCAGAAATACGTCAGTCCGTTGCCAATTTCCTACGCTATCGCTTGGACATGACAGAACAGGAGTTCCTAAACAAAGTAAACTCCAAGCTATCCGACATGGTAGCAGACTCCCTAAACACACTTCACAACAAACTAGACGAGATACCACCACAAAACCTTGCCTATGCAGTGGCTGTACTCATGGACAAGTTCCTTACAGTATCAGGCAGGCCATCTAACATAACCGCATCTGCAAATGTAACCCTGGGTGCATCTGATATGTCCCCGGATCAAGTACGATCCATTCTAAAAGGGGCAACCAAAGAAGTTAAAAAACAACCAACCAAAGCATCAGAGGATAAAGTTGTAGACATCACTCCAGCAAATGATGACTCCGCTAAATAAACAAATCAAAGCACTTAGGCAAAAAGGATTAACCTTTAACCAAATTGCAAAGAAACTTAAATGCTCGAAATCAACTGTATCCTACGCTCTGCGTAAAAAAACAAGAGAGCTGGTAAAAGCAAGGAATGAATTAAAACCAAAACACAGACGCATCATAGAAAATAAAATCTATACCTTTAAAGCTCCAAAACCTAAAAAACATTCAAATAAACTCTGGTATCTTAATCAAACACCAAGACAAATATCAAAATCAATATCAACCAAAGCTTCAACATTTCAAAAACCTATGACATTCAACTATAAAGATGTATATGCAAAATATGGTGACCACTTTCCATGTGCATTAACAGGTAGACCATTAGACTTTAATAAACCAAATACCTACGAGTATGACCATATCATCCCATCCTCACGTGGTGGTGATAACTCTCTAAGCAACCTGCAAATACTATGCCCAGAAGCAAATCAAGCAAAGGGCAAACTCACAGATCAAGAGTTCATAGAACTATGCAAAGAAGTTGTAATACATGCAGGGCATAAAATCTATAAACCCATAGATATGTAATTCTTTCTCAGGTATTACCTAGTAATTCAAGCACCACACTCCATACCTACTAGATAAACTACAACTACCCTACAAACACATACAGGCTCTGCATGGGGGGTATGGGGGTATCAAACATGGAAGCGTGGAGGTATGCCCCCACATCGTAACCAGACGCAAGCAACGCCCCCAACGAGGGGGCAATATTGCAAAAAAAGTTACGTGGGGGGTGATAATAATATAGAAAGAACGCAGGCAAGCCGGGCTACCCCCTCCCCCCTACCTAGTGCAAATACATAAATACACGCAAAGATTGCTTTACAGGTGTATATCAGCGTGCTTCGTTATTACTAGTGACAACGCAAGGTGCATAAACAGTGGGATTCAGCTTGCAAGCTTGGCAAGTTTGCACGATTGCAAGCAAAACGAGAGCTTGCACGCTTGGTATGTTGGAATGGGATTAATGTATTTATGTATATAATGCATATAGTGTAAGTACATATCATATGTATTTTAAAAATGTGCTACCATCTCGAAATGCTTTTTATTGCAAGTAACTTGCATTAAGGATTCCATGGTTGCACGTTGCAAGCTCCACAAGATTCCATGTTATATTAATACTTGGTCCAGGCTTTCATGCTTTCATATTTTCATGTAATTAATTTACATACTTTGCATTGCGCCGTTGCGTTCGCGGAGCGAACAATGGGCGGCATGCTGCATGTATAGTAAGTTGCAAGCTTATTTACTTATTGAGTGTCAAACGGCTACAAATGTATTTTTATGCTTGCAATGGCAAATAAATGCATTTACTGTGCATGAATCCAAAGCGAGATTACTCGCATTTATTATTACTAAATTACTACTATGAAATATTCAGAACTTAAAGACGCGCAGCAAAGCGCTTTTAATAACTTTGAAGGCATCTTTTTTGCTTTCGATAATAAACAGTTTGACACGGGCCTTGCAAAGCTTGGTGCAAGCAAATTAGATATTATACAGTGCAGCGCTGGTATGTTTTTACTCAAATCCAGGGAAGCCGCGCTGGATACTTTGCTTGAAACAAGCAATAAGGAAATGAAAGAAGCACTAAAGGATGAAACCTTTTTGCAAGATGCGCTTACTTACGAACTTTGCAATCATGAATACTGCATAACAGGCAGCACAAGAGACGCGCTTGCAGCTCTTGATCTTACATATGAAGAAATACCAGCGCATGTAATGAAAGCCAGCAGGATAGCAGCAAGCAAAGATTATTAACCTTACATACTACAAACAACTAAATTTCAATACCATGTCACACTACGAAATTAGCATAATCATACTCGCACCATACGCCATCCTTGGCGCTTGGATCGCAATTCAAACAATACTTACAAGAAAGAACTAATTATGACTACAATTAACCAACAGAAGGCAATGTTTTACAATGCAGGATTAATGGCAAATATTACAATGCTAGCGGAACGTGTAAAACGTACTTTAGATTTTAAATATCTTGAAACTTGTGACGAAACAGAGTTGCGCCAATTGCAAGATAATTTGATCGAGCAATATAACAACTTATTAGCAAAGGAGAAACTAGCATGAACCAAGACTTACAACATTTTATCACTGAGCATTGCAAGCGCATTGCAACTTTACAAAACAGCCAAGATCCTAACAAGCACGCATTAATTGCATTACTTGCAAAGGAGATCGGACAAGCAAAGGAGAAACTAGCATGAAAATATCTACAGAAAAATTATTGTTACGTACAAAGCAAGATAATGTCTGGTCTTTAATATGGGATGCGGAAAATACAAGCGAGGGAAAATATAAATACTCTCTCGCTGACTATCTTGACGCAAAAAAAGTTTATAAAGAAGCTGAAGAGAGACTGAACGAGATACACGAGGAAGAGTATCCGGCAAACTTGCAAAATATTAACTACTCTAACAACGCATGAAACACGCCACACAACTCTTTCCAATCGCCGTGTCTCGCCTGATTGAGATAGGCGAGAAAGCGAGGAAACAAAGAGAGCAAAGGGAGCGTGCTGGGCGTGTGGCAAGGCCTCGTGAAACGAGGGCATGCATGCATGCAGCATGTAAGGAGAAACAACTTAAATTACAATTACAAACAAGGATATAATTATGAGCAAACCAGCACAAAATATTGATTTATGGAAACAAGCAAACTCTACACTTGAAAATATTGAGGAGGAGTTAAGAGAAGCACGTTTTCATAATGATACAGAATCAATTGAGTATTTCTTGAAAGAGAAACGAGATACTCACGCACTACTTACACAACTTGAAACAAAAGGAGAAACAGCATGAAAGAATCAATACTTTGGGGCATCAAAAAGGGAGATCCGGATTGGATGCAAGAAATCATTACAAACGACAAACGCAATTTTGAGAAAGCGAGAGCCTGGGCTAAGAGAAACGGGTTTGATCGTTTTAGAGTTGCTGAAATTAACATGAGTCAAGCGCCTGACTTTACAAAAACATTACAAACAAGCGCATGAAAATAACAAAAGAACGAGCAAAAGAATTGCGTTGGCTTGGTGCTGTTTGGCCTAACCAAGAACGTTGCAAGAATATCAAACCAGAAAGCGAGGGGGAAAGAAAGCGAGTGAAAGAAATATGGGACAAGAATCCTTCCGGCTTTTCTTCTTATTACTCCACACTTTGCGATATTGAGCAAGGGAGGGTTGAAGGATGAAAGTCTTACAAGATCCATTAGGGGGCTGGTGCGTTGCAAATCATATTAATGGGTCAACCTGGTCAATTATCAAAGGCAAGTTTGACACAATGAGAAACGCGCAAGCTTGGTTAAATCGATACAGACAAACAGAAAGATTATTTAAATGAGAATAGCAGCACACAAACAAGCACCTAAGCTTACAAGCTTCGAGGTCTTTGCATACAAGCAAATCAAGGGCCAGCGTGCCTGTATGAAGGTTCTAGAGGTGGAAGCGAGAACTGCGCAGGATGCAGGCAAGACCGGGCAAACATTTAGCAAGATGATGAGCTATGAATATTCACATGTGAAGGAGGTAAGGTAATGAGCAAACAAGACAAAAATGACCTGTTACCCAAGCTCGCACTTGGCTTGGCGCTCTTCATAGCGATGAAGTTTGTGCCGAAAGTGCTTGCATGGTGGGCTAAGAGAAACAAGAAACAAATCAACTAAAAATATACTATGAATAATTTACAAAAAGCAATTGAATCAGTTAAACTACACCAAGAACCTGGTCACATACCATCTGATGAGTTAGTGCTTGCAACTGCAAATAAGTTTGGGGTTGAGCCGGATCTTATCATGCTTCCATTTATCAATGAAGATAATGCAAGACCAATCAAGTCACTTACCATTGGAGAAATGGCAGAGAAGCAAGGTAAAGATGGCAAGCGTGCAAGAAGGTTCTTGCGTAGTGGTTTAGACTCCAAGCTTGATTACAATGAGCAAGTACAGAACCAAACTATTGGAAAGGATGGAGTACCAGCATGAGTGCAGACAAATGGCAGAAAGAGGTAGAGGCAGAACTAGGATACCGCAAAGGATATCTTGCAAGCATGATGTCAACAAAAAGAGAAATACAAACTTTGAAAAAAACTTCGGAGGGTGCATGAACACTACAAACTTGGACAAAATCAAAGAATTAACGGAAGCACTTGAAGAATCCATCAAATGGTTGGAATGTACAGAAGATGGTACAGATGAACAGATTAAGAGAATCTTTGGCAAGGAAACTGTAGACATGTTAAACCGCCATAGAAATATCGTGAAAAAAACTTCGGAGGCTAGTGTTTTCCCTTGGGAAGAGAAACAGGAGATGCAGCGTAAATTAATCTATGAAACAGATCCAAGGTTAGATCCAAACTTTGAATCTAGTGAAGGAGTACCAGCATGAGTGAAGAACAAGAAGATATTTTAGAAACCTTTTGTCTTGTGGCTAAATATGGAGACATGTCAGCACATGGCATGGGAGATACTGCGCATGTTATTATTTTCAATAGAGAATATTCTGATGTGGTTACTAACTTTTTGATTGCACAGGTAAAAAGAGAAACAGACCAATCCTTTAGACTAAATTCTCTTATAATGAAAACTTCAAAGGAAGATGAATGGCAGAAATCTAATAAACTAGATGATGAATACTATGATTATTTCAACAAACTTAGAAGTATTGGATTCTTCACAAGTAAGTATGACGCAAGAACATCCTGGGATTTATGTTACCATGAACCTGAGTTTATTGAGCAAACCTATGGAAAGTTTGAAATTGTTAGGGATCTGCGAGTAAAAGATACAGACAAATCAAAAACAGAATTTTACTTATCTGAAAGATGGGGAGAAGATATAAAGATTGATAAAGCTCAAAAAAATGCAAAGTGGCTTTTCATTCATGCAAGTAAGAAAACTTTTTATGGTGAAGGAAAAGCCAATCGAGTTTTTGCAATAGCTCATAAGGACGATGATGGTGAACCTTGTCTTGCCCCAGAAGTCTACTCAGATTATTCAACGAAAGATTATATTCGTGAGTTTGTAAGAGAAACTTAAACTTTTCCCTATACCCCTCCAAAAAGCGTTTTGGTTGTGTTACATGAGTATTCACCCTCATAATCAATCAAAACGCTTTTTAGCACCCTTCTTGGGCTTCATTTGGTATCATATGTAATCTTATGTAGTCTGCATTTACCTTAAAATGGTTTCTTATCATGCAATCTTGTTTCTACACGTGTCGAGAAACGCCCGGTTGGCTTGGTAAAAGTTAGTTTGGTTGCACGCACCTCACCATTTCTATTCTTAGCAACATTGCAAATAATATCATCAGTTGTGGGATCTACTTCTTTCTCTCGATGCATGAGTAAAACACAATCTGCATCTTGTTCTATACTTCCAGACTCACGCAAGTCTGATAGCATGGGATTTCTATTTGCACTTTCTAAGGCTCTGTTGAGTTGAGAAAGGGCAAGCACAGGAACTTCATACTCCATTGCCATACTTTTTAGCGCTCGTGAGATTGCACTCACCTCTTGCACTCTTGAGTCATGCCCAGGTGAGGAGAGTAGCTGCAAGTAATCGATAACGATTAAACCAAGCTCGCCTTCAAGTCTTTGCTTGGCAATGAATGCTTCAATACTTTGCATGGTGGCTTGGTTATCATCCTTGAATGTTATAGGCCAACCTTGCATTGCTTGCACTTGTGTCTCTAGCTTTTGCTTATGTCCTGCATTGAGAAACCCCTTGCCTGTAGGTTTGCGCACACCACTAGCATTGGAAAGTAATCTACCAGCACATTCAGATGATGACATTTCCAAGCTTGCATAACTTGCACGCAGGCCACGCTTTGCAGTCTCATAGGTCATCTGTATTGCTAATGCACTCTTTCCAACTCCTGGGCGTGCTGCAAGCACATACAAGCTACCTTTCTTGAAACCACCTCCAAGAATAGCATCTAACTTTTCCAATCCTGTGGGGATTGCTTGTGTACCACCTGCATCTACTTCAAGAAATTCTGCAAATGCTTCTTTACTTGCAGCACCACAACTTACCACGCCTTTACGTTGACTGAGTGACTTTGCAATGGTGTTTACAAATGTCTGACTTATCTCTTCTGCTGGCTTGCTCTCTTTTAAATCATCGTTTGCTTGCCATAATGCACGCTCCACACTTCTCGTGTTACGATGGTTTATTAAATATTCAATGTATCTTTCAATGCCACCACCACCATACTTCTCGCTCAAAAAGATTACTTCTTGTTTCAGCTCTGGATGTTCTATGATTAAATCAATCTCATTGGCAGGTGCTAACCGTAAGCACGTTTCAAAGATCGTGGAACGATCCATGCTAGA
>Ga0222716_10001006_pt1 | contig 23688 bp, 22 predicted proteins | sample C33_13DmetaG_FD_165044 | JGI IMG/M metagenome (GOLD analysis project Ga0222716, IMG submission 165044) | Estuarine water microbial communities from San Francisco Bay, California, United States - C33_13D | ecosystem: Environmental > Aquatic > Marine > Unclassified | place: USA: California... | reverse complement strand
CTTCGGGATTAACAAGTTATGGTCGTGTCAAGTATGTAACGATAATTACGGCAGGTAATGATGATTCCGATTTAGATTACTACTTCGTCAATTTCCCATATCCTGTTTCGGAATTAGAAAGACGAGGTGATACTTACAATGTAGGTATGCCGATTGCGATTAGAGATTATACTATGAAAAACCAACAACCGTTTAGAAACCGAAAACAAAGAAACTGTTATGTTCGCTTCGGTGGATTGCGAAAAGAAAGGTAATGTTTATATCCTATCACTTCATGGCACTACCATGAGCGAATCTATGGAATGCGTGATGGAAGGAAGCCCTTGTGGAAGATACATTTACAATGTGATTCTTGAAAACGGTGTTGAGATTGACCGATACATCGTTGAAGACCGTATGGAAACGAATTATTGAAGGTTGTGGTATCATACCTGCGAAAGAAATTGTTTGTCATTTTTGTAAAGAAACCTTTTTTGGTTACGGTCATTCTTTGAAAAAAGGTTATGCTTGTGATACCTGCAATCAATACATTGTTTTACCCGATAGGATGCGGGGCATTCATCATTAAACGGAAATTGTTTTCCTAAATCCGTCAATAATTCTCGGATTACAATTAGATAGTCCAAAATACAAGTAATGAATATGGGCTTACCGAAAGACTTCCCTCCTGTTGAGATTATACAGGGATTAGAAGTGGAATTAGGTTTGCCTTTCATGTATTTCATGGTTTCATTAGAAGGCGAAATTGAAGGTTTATTTGGTAATGATGTAAAACAACAAGTGGTTTCTTTTGAAGTCAAACGAACAAGTCTTACTGAACACGAAATGCCTACATTTGAAACGATGATGGGTCAAATGGATAAAGAAGACATAGCCTCCGTTAAAGATGCTTTGAAGGACATGGTATCAAAAATGGAAGAAAAAATAGAAACTGAACCTGTTTTTGTAGAACATTCGGATTATGACCCCAAATACAATGATTGGTATTGTCCCTAAGAAACTCTTTATCCGACCCCCGTTCTCCGAAGTGCCTTTCTAAAGAAAGGTGAATGTGTGATACCACGACAATTTTTTGATACACAAAATATCCCAACCTTTAGATAACAAGTCAGTTAATTGAATACTTGTAGAAGGGAAATCGGTTCCCTTGATAATAACCTAAAATCAAAAAGGAAATGATATTATGAAGGAAAACAGATTCAAAAACACGATGCTTACAATTTTAACTGCTTTGATGCTTGCACTATCCGCAGGTGTTGTTTCGGCAAATGGTTCCGACCCATTAGACCCCTCCGATGGCGGGGCAGATTGGGATGGTGACGGTTTAACCAATTCCGAAGAACAATCTCAAGGCACAAACATGAACAATGCCGACTCCGATGGCGACGGTCTACCCGATGGGTGGGAAGTCAATAACGGTCTAAATCCTACCAATGGTGGTGATGCAAACGCAGACCCCGATGGCGACGGATTAAGCAACGCTCAAGAATATGCAAAGGGAACAAACCCAAACAATGCAGATACAGACGGTGATGGAAAACCCGATAACACCGACCAATTCCCAACAGACCCTAATGATGGCGAATATTCCGACTCCGATGGTGACGGTATTCCCGACGCTTACGACCCCGACTTTACAGAATCGGGTGCAGGTGCAGGTAATGGTGGAACAGAAGGCGGTGGCGAATCCGAAGCAGGTGGTCAAGGTGAAGGTCAAGGTCAAGGACAGGGACAGGGACAAGGGCAGGGTCAAGGTCAAGGACAAGGGCAAGGTCAAGGGCAGGGTCAAGGTCAAGGACAGGGGCAGGGTCAAGGTCAAGGTCAAGGACAAGGACAGGGACAAGGACAGGGACAAGGACAAGGACAAGGACAGGGGCAAGGTCAAGGTCAAGGTCAAGGTCAAGGTCAAGGTTCTCAACAAGGACAAGGACAATCACAGGGTCAAGGTCAAGGTAGCCAACAAGGGCAACAGGGACAACAAGGACAACAAGGTTCGCAGGGACAACAAGGACAACAAAGCGGGCAACAAGGACAACAAGGTTCTCAAGGTCAGCAAGGACAACAGGGACAACAACAAGACAACGGGCAAGGTCAGCAACAACAAGGCGGGCAACAAGGCGGGCAACAGGGCGACCAACAATCCCAAGACCAAAACGGGCAAAATCAAAACGGACAAAATGAGCAACAACAAGGTGCTACTCAAAACGGACAACAAGGGCAACAGGGGCAACAATCCGATGCTCAACAAGGACAACAATTGGATAATCAAGCCCAAAATGGCGAAAATGACAATGACGGTGATGGAATCCCTAATGAAATTGATAACGATGATGACAACGATGGTATTCCCGACATTTTGGATGATTCACCATTAGACCACGACAATGACGGAATCAATGATGCGGAAGATGATGACGATGATGGCGACGGTATCGCTGATGATGAAGAAGTCAATGATGCCGACCCCAACACCAACATTTACGACCACGACAATGACGGCATTTCCGACAATGTGGATTTAGACATTGACAATGACGGTATAGACAACCGAAACGATTTCTATGAAAACGGTTCAAGTGCTATGCGTGACCATGACAATGACGGATTAAACGATGGCGTAGACACCGATGACGACAACGATAACATTCTTGATGTGGATGAAATCGGAGGCATTTCGGGTGCATACCGCTATGACCACGACAATGACGGCATTTGGGATTCAACCGATACTGATGATGACAACGATGGACTCTCGGATTGGTGGGAAAACAACGATGGAAACGAAAAAACAGGTCAATTTGACCATGACAACGATTCTATTCCCGACCATGAAGACGCAGACGATGACAACGATGGAATCCTTGATATTTTGGAACTATGAAGGTCAATTGGATAGCGATATTTGATTTCCTTTGGGAAGTCTTATTGTTTCCTTATTCGCTTCTGTTCAAAAGGTCTTGAACCCATTGTTCTCATGCTTTATGTGTTTGAATAGGCTTAGATAATAAGACCGACAATCCATATCTATGTCAATTCGGAGGCAGGGTTTTGAATGGTCTGTTGAAGACATTGGAAACTTGCCCCCGAAACGATTAGAATTGTTGAGCGAATCGCCCCAAAGCATTTTCTATTCGGGTATTGGTAATGCGACTATTTCAGCAAGGTTAAGGACTAAGGAAACCGAATTTATTGTTATTAAATACTTTGGAAGCACACCCGGAATTTACGGAACGGGCAACGAATGGGTTCCCGCAGGTTATGTGAATTTTAGCATTGGGACTACTTCTTATTTCAAAGACCCCGATGGGCGACCTGCTCTCGGACTTTCGGGAACTGCCGCACCATATCCCGTATCGGTTCGTTTCGGTCCGACTTTCAAATCGGAGTTTGATATTGAAATCCCACCCGGCACAGAATGGGATATTGATTATTTCGTTGCCAATGCTTTCATTGACCCCGTAGAATTGTTCCCTGCGACACCTAAATACACATGGACTCCCAATTTCACATGAGGTATCATTATGGCGATAAGTTATAATTTAGATGTGAAAAATTTGGGTCAATTAGAAGTTTTTTCACGAACATTAGTCAATCTTGGAAAATATCCATCTCCTAATCTTTTTGGTAGTTATAGGTGGCTTACTCCATCTCCTACAACACCAATATGGCAAATTTACCCGACAGGTGAATACATTATTAGAAAGGGAATGTATATCAATGGATTTTATATTTATGTAGGTAGTTACAAAGCCTATTGTCTTGATTTATTCGGAACAAATAATCACGGTTATGCTTGGGATGGATTCATCATGGCGATTAAAGGATATTCACTTGAAAAGTTTCCTATTTTTCCGAAGGATGACCCTAATGGATTTCCTTTCCCTTTAAGTTTCGGTTTTTTACCTATGCGTATGATGTATGAAGTAAATTGTGGTCCGATAGGTGATGCAAGCGATATTGCAGATGATTCATCAGTAGGTTTGTATGGATTAGATGTTTTTAAGTCTTTTGAGGATTTTACCGTTAATGAACAAGATAAGGACATCAAAATCATAACTTGTGGGAAGCAAAGAATTAACGCATCATCCGAAAATGCACCAACAGGAATGGATTATGTAGGCAATTTGTATATGGGTCGGCTATTGAGATATGTCGTATTAGACCAAACGATAGAGCAAGTGATTTATGATTATCAAGGCGAGCAATCACGCCCCGATAGTTATGACATGATGCAGATTACATGGAGGGCAAACGAAGCAAATCATACGGATAAAACCAATGAAATAGGGAGATTTAATCGGATTTATGACTTAGAAGAAGCCATTGGTGTTAATGAATCAGTATCTCAACCCGGAGGTCCATTATGGAATTATGAATCATGGGTTTTAGGCAATTCACCCGCCACACAAAAATTAGCGTATAATTGTAATGTGTTTCCCCGAAGTTTTTTAGATATTACCTGTTTATCGCAACAACCTATTTCAACGACAAGCCTTGCCAATAGTGTATTTTTGATTACGGGTGAATCATCTCTTGACACAAATAATGATGGAACGGCAGATAAAAATGTCCCTATGGCTATGGGGTGTGCATATCCGTATATAGAATTTATTAACGGAGTTATTCCTCAACCACCTTTTATGAATATGAATCCCGCTATGGCTACTTCATTATCATTCCTAACAAGTTATCGTTGGGATTATGACGATGATTCCCCTACATACACATGGGATGATGCACAAGCCGTCTTTTGTTCGCAACCTTATGAAGCCCTTGATTTAAGCCCACCCTATGATGTTGAAGAATATCCTTACACATTATTAGCAATTAACAATATCAATTTTAGTGGGACAAATTACGGTGCTATTTATGCAATTTTGGGTTCAGTAGTTCAAGAACAATTTGGTGTTATTCCTTTAGCGGTTCAAGGAGGAAGTTTTACAACGGCTACGGGAATAAATCTACCTAATAAGTTTTACGGAAAAGCCGTTCAACAAAGGACATTTAGTATTCCCGAAGAAGATATAGCAAAACAAGGAACATTGAATTTGAATACGGGAGAATTTACTCCAACAAATAATTCTCTTTATGATTATGATGCGAAAGAATATGTTGGTTATATTTCTAATTATCAAAGGTATGGTGCTTTCAAATTAGAAGACCCCTCCTTAGAGCCTACTGCTACTGCGGGTCAATTGACGGGTTCGGGATATGGATTTTTAGGTATTAAAGATGGAACGGGACCGATTGCTATTATGTTTGATTCGGGTTCTCCTTTGCTTGATGGTAGCAGTAATTGGAATATTGTAGTAAGGGGTGAAGGTTCTAATTTGAATTCTAATACTCTTTCTAATCCAACAAGCACCACAAGAAAAATAATCAATTGCGGGTGGGACAATGACCGTGACCAATGGTTATTTATAGGTAGTGATACCAATGATGTTTCACTTATTTCAGCCTCAAGTGATTTTTCAACAGGTTCAAATAATATTGGCTTTTTAGACCAAACGAATAATTTTGTAGGTTTGTTAAGTGGGACTGATTCGGCATTTTACTTCCCGATTTCAATGAGCAATTCTTTAGATGGTTGGGTTTGGTTCGGTCAATTAGTAGACGGTGATATAGCAGGTATTACATCGGCAAGCGTAGGCACATCGGAAACCGTTGAAATCACAACAGAAGGGAGAGTCATTACATTTTCTTATACTGCATACCCTAATGCAACAACACAAATTATGCGTATTGCGGGAACAACGGGCAGAACGGCGAGAGTTTGGGTAGATTACATTTTATTTGACGGACCCGATGCTATTATTGCGAATAAATTAAAAGAAAGGGGTATGAAAGTATCTATTGAAGCGGTTGAATGGTTTAAGCGAACAATTATTCAAACAGGAGATTTGAACATTACTGCGGAAGAAATTGAAATGTGGATGCGTGACCAACAAGACGAATATAAGCAAACATTGAAAGAAATTGAGCGTCAAGGCAGACTACGCAGAAGAAAGAAGCAAATATCAGCATATACAGAAGGAATTGAGGAACAAATTAACCCTGATTTCATGGATGCCGAAGTGAAAGACTTTATGGGGACATTTACGCCCGACACAAGACCGCCAACGCCCGAAGAAGCCCGTATGGAGAAAAAGAAAAAGGGCGGTTATAGTCCCGAACAGGGTTCTTATTATGATGAAGTCTTTGAAGATTAGATAATACTTAAATACTATGACTTATTGGCTAAATTTGTCGGGATGATTCCGAAGAGGCGACTTGAAAAACTCTAATTCGGACTATGTGTAGCGCAACAAACAAGAATCCTCAATTAGTCATTGATGGAAACAGGGGTGAAAAACCCCGCCCGACCCCATAGCATTCTTTAGATAACAAGAATAACTAAGTTAGATTATGTTCGGTATTGATTCATTCAATTCAACCCCCGTATTGCCTCTTTTGAATATGCCTTCGCATAGTTTCATTTTGAAGTCGGAAAATAAGAAAACTTTCAATGCACTACAAACAGAAGCGGAATTATTAACAGGATATTCCCCTGCTACTGACTCGGATGGTTCACCTTACACACTATATGGGATTATGGATAATTACTGTCCCGATATTGGCGCAGATGAAGTATGTTCTGCGGGACCATTTACTCAATTTACAATTAGAGGAACGGGCGGTATTGAAACTGAACATTCCGATGCCCGATGGTATTTTCAAGGTTTGAATACTCTTGTTTTGAAAGACTACGACAATGAACCTTCTAAGAAATCGGGTGCGGTTGAAATTGACATTAGAAATGGTTATCAAGTAAAACTACAAATTGAAATGACGGACTTAAATCAAGGAAGGGCTTTCAAAGAAGACTATTGGGGCGGTTGGGGAACAAATGACACCGATGGCGTATTAGGTAAAGGTGAATTAACTACAACCGTTCTTATGAAAGGCGGCGACAAATTATCTATTGATATTGACGACAAATGGGGCGGAACAACCAAATTTTACCTCAAGGTTCAAGGTAATAGTATTGTGAGTTCGGATGAATTAGTCAATGACCAAGTAAAAATTACTTTGCTCGGTGTGTGGGCTGAAGGCGGTGCAACAGGCGGTGGCGGAGGCACAGGCGGAGGCACAGGCGGTGGCACAGGTGGAAGCACAGGTGGAGATAACACCGAAGATTCAACAGAAGATAATACCGCAACAGATAGTCAAGATGGACTCGGCATGGGAACAATTGCATTATTAGGTATTGCGGTTGTCGGTGCAGTTATCCTTTTGCGGTAATTTTTGTATAAATCGTTGCATTAAATCGGTGTATTTTACACACTTATGATGCAAAAACACATCATCTTTAGATAATAAAAGGCACTAAGCAATAATAAATGAGCGTAAGTGTTGAAATACCTTTTGAATTAGAAATGTGTGTGAAAGGCGTATGCACCCCGTTAAAAATTCCTATCAATAATGATTTTCAAATCACTTCGCTTGAAATTGACTCAAGTAATAGTCCATTATCTCATGCTTGTAAAATTAGGATTTCTTTTGGTAATGAAATTGTATATAATGGAATGTTAGGTTCACAAGGTTTTGTATTAACTGTTGTAGACATTGATGAGGGGGCGGATTTTGATATTACTTTGCACACGGATTGTTCGTTATTAGTGGATTTAACAGAAGGTCTTGAACCCATAAATGTCATCGTCAAAGGAAACCTAATTGAAAAACAAAGGTTTAACGCTGATTGGGTGGATGATTGGGTATGAAATACTTGAAAGAATTGCTTTCGCTTTCATTGGTTTCATTTTGCATTTTATTTTTAATGTCATGGACTTGGTATTTGACAATTGTTATAAGGGTCGGTTTGGTTTCGCCTTTGAATGTTATGGAAATCATGTCAAATGACTTAATTTATCTTGGAAAGTGGGCTTTTATTTTAGATATTTTGTTTTTGTTGTTGGTCTATGTATTTTACAAGAAGGTAAAATCAAAACAATTAGATAAGGACACCTACAATGTATAATCATGCTTTACTTATTCACAGGCAAAGGTGGTGTGGGGAAAACAACGGTTTCTTCTGCTACTGCCCTACATCATGCAGGTCTTGGTAAGAAAACTTTATTAGTATCATCTGACCCCGCACATTCAACGGATGATGTGCTACAAGCCAAAGTAGGCTTTTCACCGACACGGATTACAGATAATTTAGACGCTATGAATATCAATGCGGAGGCACAGGCGAAAGAATTTATGAGCATGATTAACGATGAAGTCAAGTCCATGATGGGAAATGTGCCGGGATTTGACCCCGAAATGTTTATGGATATGGCGGGATTTCCGGGAATGGATGAATACTTTGGAATGGAATTGATTCATAGGTATATGAAATCCGAAGATTATGAAGTTATTGTTTTTGATACTGCACCTACGGGACACACTTTGAAAATGCTTACTGCCCCCGATGCTATTCGCAGTTTCATTTTGAGGATTCTTAGAATGAAAACGAAAATTGAAAACATTAAGGGATTCATATTTAGGAAAAAATCGCAGACCGAAGAAATTGTAAAGGAATTAGAGGCGATTTGTGAAAGGATTGATGATTTTAAGAAGATTTTGACTTCGGAAGCCGTAAGTATTAACTTAGTGAGCATTCCTACGGAGGCAGGTTTTCAAGAATGTTCAAGAACGCTGAAATTTTTGAACACAATCAACATTCCTGTTCGTCAAATTATTGTAAATAACATCATTCCCGATTTCGGAGAAGAAGTGTGGGCTACTGTTAATGAAAACCCCGCAAGTGCATTAACTCATAGAAACTTTACTATTCAGCAACCTTATATTCAAAAATATAGAGAATTGGTTAAGGAAAACAAATTGCGATTGGTTGGATTGACTGTTGTTCCTTTTGAGCCTATCGGTATTGTTCCTTTATCTAAATTTGCTACGGTGGTTTGGAAAGAAGGAAGCGGAATGAAGTAGGTGAATTTATGGAAGGCATTACACTTTGGTTAAGCATCATCACCGTATTATTTGTTATTCAAGGTGGGCTTTCTTTATACTTTGTGAATTGGGTTCTTTGGCGTTGGAATACATTACTTACAAAGATTAACATTGAATCACAACAATTAAATAACACTTCGGAGGAAGAATAAGCAAGGGTTGTGAAACTTTGCGTTTGACATTTGATTGGGATGACATTACGCTTGAAGAATCGCTTGCTCAAGAAGGAATCAATGAATTGAAAAACCGATTTCCCAACAAATACATTTTTTGTAGGGTTTCAAGTAGTGGAAATGGATTGCATTTAGTTATTTCCGATGATTCTAACAAAATTGTTCCTACTGATTTTACGGATGAAGAAGTCATTCAACACCGAACAGACTTTTTAGAAATGGGTTTGGAATGTGGAGGCAGGTTAAGAACCGATTTGAGAAGAAAGGCAGTAGGCACAAAATGGGGTCGTTTGTTTTCTTACAAAGACGGAAAGCCGTGTGGAGAATGGTTTCTATGTTGAATCCAAGTGAAAAAGAAGCCTTTTCAAAAGTATTAGAATTTAAGGCTATAAGTGAAAACAGTATTTGGCACATAGAAGGCGAACCAACAGATAATACAATGAAGGTCATAGATGCTTTATTTGAAGGCAAAAAAGTGTTGCTAATTCCCAAAAATAATTAGATTTAGATACATAGAAGCATAATTCAAAATTATGACCGACCAAGAATTGCGTTATTGGGACAGATTAGGTATGTATGTAAGCCGAACAGATGCAGAAGATTTCATTTCAAAAGCAGGTGCTACGGGTGCGGTTCTTGATGAAGACCTTGAGGAATTTACTCCACGAAGCGGTATTTCACAAGAAGCCATGAGAGCAGAATTGGATGATTTATTTTCAAAACCCTTTGTTGAAGTAGCAATTTCCGCAGAAAACAATGCGATTCTTGCCGCTTTGGAAATGGAAAAGACCCGCCCTGCGAGAGTCAAGGAATTGAAAGCGGAAGGACACACTACGGAAGAAGCCAAAGAAATTTTCAAACAAGAATTGGATGCTTTCGTGAGAGAATCCCTCGGACTACCCGAAGAAACGGAACAAGAAAGAGAATACCGTGAAAGAGCCAAAGCAATTCAAGAAAACGGACCCGAAGCACTTAAGGATGCAGAATAGGCGGTGTTGTTATTTGTCCGATAGCAACCAATTAGGCATGACTGAAACTTTAGTATTCGTCATTGTTGATTACTTATTGGATAATGAAGGCTATGGTTTTTCAACGCAAATCAGCGAATTTGTAGTCAATAAATATCCAAGACGCTATACAAGTCGTGAAGTAGTAGGCATTCTTAGGAATAGACCTATGTTTTGTCATGCACAAACAGATGAAAGACGGGCAGGTAAAAAGTGGCGATTAGATTTATTGGGTTGGGAACGATACCTTCAAAATGCTAAGAATAAAGGCTTACGGGACAAGTCAATGGAATGGGGTCTTGAAGAAAAAGTCCAAAAATTGAAAATGGGTCAAATTGTTGAAACGCTTACTGCTCTTGAAAAATTAGAACCCGAAACGCTTGATGAAGTATATGTGGTCATTTCTCAAGTGTGGGCTTAGATAGTATAAAACACAAATCTTTCTTATGCCTAAATCAAGTGTAGTGGTTAATGTTCATAACGGCAAACCCAAAAATTTGATTAAGTGGGAAAGAAAAGCCAACGGTGAATTATCATGGAAACATATAAAAACACCTAAAGCGATAGGTTCAAGTGCAAATGCGGAATTGATTCAAAGTTTTTATATGGCGATAGGAGTTCCCGCATATATTTATGACATGAACCAAAAAAGATTCATAGGTTAAAATCCTCATGTTTTAGATAACAAGACCTACAATGGATTATTATGTTCTTCATTCGCAGATACCGTGAAGGTATTCATCAATCGGGGACAGTTAATGTTGCTGAATGGGAAGAACGCCCTTCAATCATTGAATTCATCACCGAATGCGAAATGCAAGGAGATGGAAAATATGTTCTTTTTGAAAGGGGTGCAGGTATTAGGGGTATGCGAAAAATTAACGAATATACTGTAAAAATTGCCGAAAATTCTTTAACTTACAGGTCCGAGCCGCAATACGATGTGAAGGACTCAAAAATCAATCCGAGTCTAAGTGAAATGGTTGTTTTCGCCGCAGAAGAAATTGGTCTTGATACGGAATCGGTTCTCGCAGTTAAGAAAAACATGAAATTGAAAGACTTATCCGATGACGAATTAGTAAGCGTATTAGACCAAATCGCAGAAACAGAAATTTCATCAGCAGAAGGATTTGCAGGTTTTAAGAAAGACTTGAAAGGATTATTAGCGGAATTTAGAAGTAGGAATACTGATATGTCATTATCACACAAAATGGAGTCGGAAAACAAATCAAATAAAGCATGGTATATGGGTAGTGGATTCGCAGTAGGTGGTATTGTTGGTGTATTAGCAACGGCAAGTCACTACAAAGGAAAATTGAATGACCTTGAAGAAAGACTAATGACGATGGAATCAAGTGTTAAAGAAACAGAAACCCGTATGAAGAAGCAAGCCGAAGAAATGGAAAAGAAAAAGAAGGCAGATGAGGCGGTTCGTCAATTTGACAACAGAATGGGTTTAGATGCACGATTTTTAAGCACATTTAATTCGGATAACGGACCGAAATATTTGTGAAGGTGAATGAATTGGTTGAAGAAACGAATGAAGTTATTGTGAACCTTCCGAACCTTGATTTCTTAAGTGATTTCAAACAAATGGTTGAGAATAAGGAAACTGAATTGAAGCAAAATCAATTTCAAGACTTCGTTTCGGATTTTGAAATCAAAATGTCAAAAAACCTTGAAAAGAGTTACTATTCATTGATTTCATTATTAGATGACACGACTATTGAATTAGCGAAAGTCTATTCACATCCATTCCTTTTCAATTTATTGGATGCGAGCGTTAAGAAAAAAGAAAGGGAAATGAAAAAATTAGTCTTAGCATTTTGTAATTTTGTAGTGGATGCAGGGACTAAAAACAAGCCAACCCATCAAATTATCCGTAAAAATTATGCAAATACCTTATCTAAGGCGGTTTCCGAATTAGAATCTCAAGCCCAAGTAGCAGATTGGATTACAAATCTAAAAGAACGATTAGATACTAAGAATAACAATTGATTGCCATGTCGGATGAAAGTAATTTTGACGATAGGACTTCGTTTGAAGACTTATATGAAAGTAGTCCAAGAAATAATTTTCAAAGGGATTCATTGATTCAAAAGGAAGAACGGGAAATCCCTAAACAACCTAAGAAAAAGGGTAAGTCTTTTGTTGAAATGCTTACGGGTGATGAAGATATAGGACAATTTGCTCGTCAATTAAACCTTGACCCCGAAATGTCGGAAAAATTACTTGTTCCTCTTTTAGCGTTGTTGGATAAATACAATGTTGGTGAAAATGTAACTGCTAATCCGAGAGTAGAGTCTGCTTTTAATGCTTTTGAAGTTATCCGTGATGTAGCACCTGTTGTTCGTGGTGCGGCAGAATTTGTTTCGGGTAAGCGAGCAGAATTAGAAGCAGATGATATGGCTTACCTTGAAGCGATTCGTCAATCTCAAAGCGTAACTGATGCTTCTTTATTTGACGATGATGAAGAATTATTTTTGATGTCGGATGAACCCGAACCCGAACCAACACCGCAACCTATACAACAAGCCCCTGCACCTTCATTTAACACTTTTGGTGCGAATGATTGGAATTCATTCTTTAGTGAAGCCACAGGGTATAAAGAAAAAGACCCGTTGGATAATCCATTGACAAGGGAATTAGAAGCCACCGCAAGTGCGGTAAATGCTTGGGCTTCGCAACAAACGAATGCAATTCAAACACCTAAGAAAGAAAAGGATTACACGGATGCACCTTCGTTATCGGATATGACTACGGGTATGCCCGACACGATTACAGGCATGGCGAATACTGAATTTGCTATTATTGACATAAAGCAATTGGCTAAGGAATCGGGATTGTCGGTTAATGATGTTATGGATGGCGATTCACAAAGAAAAATTAACGGTCAAGAAGAAGATTTCAATGACGAACCTTTTAATTTAACAGAATTACAACCCGAAGAAAATCCTTTGGAAGTGGATTATTCAATTGTTCCCGAAAATGCGGAAGAATATGACCCCTTCACCGTAGCAGGTTTTGACATACCATCATTTAGTGCAGAAGAAATTGAAGAAAGCGAATGATTAGGTGAATCAAATGACGAATCCTGTTTGGAGGCGATATACTGCTGAAAATGTGGAGGTGTGGTTGAAATGGTTGAAAAATGTTCACATTCCTTCTTACATTGACTTGACTCAACGATTCATTAACTTAAACCCTGCTTACAGACCTCCACCCGAAAGCCTCCATGATGAGCAAGACCTTTTGAGGCAAATGTTGTGGAATGAAGCCTTTGTTTTTTCTTTATCGGACAAGGGTTTGCTTGTTTGGGCGAATGGAAATGTTGCTGATTTGATAGACGAATTGCGAAATTATCAAAGCATAAATGAAATAAAAATTGTGTGCGATTTTTTGGAAGCGAACCTTTCTTGGTTTGAAAGAGTATATGCTTTCACAAGGGCAGACATTATTTCATATTTGCGTAGTAAAGGAAAAAATATCTAAATGATTAGATAGTCGTTTAGGGAATGATATATTATGGCTGATGATGAGTATTTGGCGAGGCGTGGTTTCACGACAAAACCGAATCCGCCATACGCAGGTAATATTGAAGACATTACTTTCAAGAAAATGGGCGATGTGATGCCTATGCCTTTTGATATGTCGCAAACGCCACTAAGAAAACTTAAATCCCAATACAAAGGACAATTGGAAGGAAGCGGAATAAAAATAGATAACAAAGGTTTCAATTTTACCGTTGAATTTTTCAACGATGAGCAAAAATACCCAAATTTGTTTATGTATGTTAAAGTGGGTAGTCCTTTGATGTTTTCATATACTGTTGGCGGAGAAATGTTCACATCTCCAATCCCAAGTCAAGTGAAATCTATTGTTTGGAACAAGTCCCTCGTAACCTTTAGTGTTTCATTTTTGGGTCATTCGGACATGACAATATTTATTAAAGAAAGCGGCAAGCAAGGCGACCATTATGTAGGTTCTATTAAAACAGAAACAACGCTTGATACCCAATTCAAAGTTGCAATCAAGGACAAACCTGCAATAGAGCCTTTGTTTTCAATAATGAATACATCGGATGATGGCTTGCGATTGAATTTTAGTGATTTACATTTATTTAGAAACTTGAAAAACGGTAGTGCAACACCGGGAATGTTGATGAAGAAAATTTTGAGGTATGGAAAAGTAGTCAAATACTACATTGATGACAATTCATTTTTAGAAATGGAAACAAAATATGTTGATGATTACTTGCGTCAAGAATCAATTCAATGGAAAGGTGTTAAGGATTTTGCAGACGATGAATACATAGAAATAGTATTAGAAATTGATGGTTCAACAAATGCAACGGACAATTATACAGGAATTAGCAAAGAAAACCCCGAAAAAAGAATGGTTAAATTGATTTTCCCACAAGAATTTGATTCATTAGCCCCGTTGTCTACAATGGAAGAAGGGATGGTTTTTTGTGGTGAAGAAGGTAGTCGGATTATTACACAAAAGTATTCAAAAGAAACGGCTTTATTCACATTTAGGGATGGTAAAGAATGTGTCATTCCGAATCCCGAAACAAAAGAATTTGTTGCGAAAGACACATCAACAGGTCAAATTTTGACAGGAAAGGTTCTTAGTTTAGAAAAGAAAAAAGGAAATGGGGTGGAAGAAGTTCGCAAAAGAAAAGATTTGAGAAAGAAAAACAATATCAACGAAAGTTATTCTTTTGAAGGAAAACTTGATTCAATCGCTTGGCTTACGGGTCAAAATAATGATTTCATTAAGGTAATTGTTCCTCAAGGCGATAAGTTAAAAATTGTGACAATAAATGTAGGTGATTTATGATGGCGAGAAAGTGTGGTAAATGTGGTGAAGAAGGACACAACGCAAGGTCATGTTCATATATTGAAGAAGAGGAAGAAACTAAATTAAATCCTCCAAATGCAGGGACAGGTGGTGGTGAAGAATCGCCGGGAAGTCCACCTTCAACCCCTCCCATGCCCGAAAAGAAAATGAGCGAAAAAGAAGAGGAATTGATTTCTTTAATTGGCTTAGATGCGACTTTGAAACTTGGTGAATTAGGTCTTATCAACAAAGTAGTAATCACCGAAACCAATAAAACAAACCTTGAAATCACAAATGGTCGCTATGATGAGCCATTCAAAATTGAATATGGTGACAAAACCGATAAAATTTCAAGGATTGTTATTGATTCAAACATGACCGTAGGCGATTCTCCTTCAAAGTATTCACCCGATGCTATGGGTCAAGCATTATCTAATTTCTTGAATACTATGCTACAAAAACAAGGTTCACAGGACTCTAAGGCGGACCGTGTTAAGTATTTGCGTGAAATTATGAAGCACATGGATAGTCTTTCAAAGGTATTCGGTTTTGATGACCAACGACAATTAGAAGCCTTCTTTGCCGCATGGTTGATGAAAGACTCCACTTGCCGATTGACAGGTATTCCGGGAACAGGTAAGACGACTGTAATTGAGGCGGCGGCGACTTTGCTTTCTAATTCTTACGGTTATAATGGAATCACAAGAGTATTACTTGACACAAGCCAATACAAGAATTACAGAAAGGGAACAAAAGTAGTCCCAATTATTTTCCCAAATGGTATGAATTATTCATTAGACTATGGAAACAATGAAAACCTTCGTGGTCTTTGGGAAGAATGGCGATTTACTGATTGGGAAAAGAATAGCAAAGTATCGGGTGCTTATCTTTATGATTTCACTTTCTTACAAAGAATGAGAGGTAATTCGCAAAAAGAACCCTTGAAGCCAATTGAGTTTGCAGATACTTTGTTTGCGAACCTTGAAATGACAGTTATTGAAGACAAAAATTTAAACACAAAAACCATAAATTATCATGTTACTTCAAAGCCAATTGACGAACTTACATTGTCAAGACTTTTCAAATCGGGCAGACTTCCCCCGACAATCACTAAGAAAGGCGATATTTTACAATATCAAGGAAAAGACCTTTACAAAGACGCAGGGGGCAACGAAGGATTTTATTTGAGAAGGTTCTTGATGGATTATTTCTATGATGCAAGAATTGATGATGGAAACAACGGTATTAGCAATATTGCTAAAGAAATGCTTGAAGAAATCGGTATTGCTAAGATTGACTATGACAAGCGAGCCGAAGAAATTCTTTACGGTATTGAAATCCGTCAAGAAACAAGCACGAACAAAATTACAGGAAACACAGTTTCCGAATATAAGTTTGACCCTGCACCCCGACCTATCGTGACTCAACCTATTAAGTTTTTCAACGAAGCCAACCGTAGCGGTAGTGGTGTTGAAGATGCAGTATTGGGTCTAATTGCTGAAAAGACGGTTGAATATCGTGGTCAAACCTTTACTTCACCAAACTTTGTCGCTTGGATGGACACCAACCCACACCAAAAAGGAAACGATTTGGCGTTTGTAGACCGTATTGATATGGAATTATACTTTGGAACATTGACGCTTGGTGCAAGGTTCAACGCTTTGAATGAAAGGTATTCTCAAAGACAAGGTTCTGACCCGAAATCGCAATTGATTAACCGAATTATGCTTTCGGATGGTATCAAACCGATGCGATTTAGAGATTTGAGAACCGTTTGGGGATTAACCAACGGATTATTCTTCAATGCTTCGGGCAAACCCGATTCGGAGGGTGGTGCTTTGCTTGACATTTCTTTGCTTTCGGTATTATTTACTCAAAGGTATATGCCTAAGACTGATAAGGTAAAAGTTAAATATGATAACAATGAAACGGAACACGAATATGCAGATGCAAAGCAAACATATTTCTCCCCACTTGTAGACATTTCAAGGACAACAAACCTACAATATGAAAAACAACATGATGCAGATTTGAAAAAGTATTTGGCTAAGGACACCGCACAATCACCTGCACTTATTGAGCGTATGCTTGGGTTTAGATTTACCAATTCTTTAATCAAAATGACAAGGGCATTAAGTTTCTTGAGAGGTAAAGACTATGTAACTCGTCAAGAAGTTATTGATGCGTTGCCTTATTGTGTCGGACACCGACTCGGACCCGCAAGAGAGGGTGAAGACCCCAAAGGGCGTGACATCGGTATTAGTCGTGATGCTATGACTTTAACAAATGAACAAGAATGGATTAAGGAATTGATTCTTGAAGGCTATGTATTGAAGAAAACGAACTCTTTGATGGGTGGGGCAAGCGAAATTACATTGTTTGACGATTGGGATTCATTTATGAAGCGTTGTAAAATGACAATTGAAGCGAACAATGAATTATGGATTTATGAACGGGATATTTTGAACAACATTCGTCAAGCCGTAGTAAGTGGTTCGGGAATTACCCCTGTTCATTGGCATATCGCCACCATGATTGTTGAAAATGTTCGCAATAATAAGACTTATCAAGAAAATTACAAGGCATTATTTGAGAAAATCTCAAGACCTCAAGCCGTTGCAGGTGATGAGGACATGGATTCTTTGATGAAAGCAAAACAGATTCAAGCGAGCAAGTCATTGTATCAATATTACAACATTAGAGGCGAAATTGTGAACAATTTATACTTATTTTCGGATGATAAAATGCGTTTGTTGAATCTAATTGACTCCAAAATTCAATCCCTTTCGGGTCTTGAATACAAAAATCCTTCTTTCAAAGGAATGAGCAATCCGAATGCAGGTTCATATTACCAAAAAATGACCGCAGAATTAGCGACTCATGGATTCCCCGATTTAAACACTTACAATTACAGAATGTATAATGATGGTTTGGGTGCGTGGGGATATTTGATTTCAAGCGGTAAAAATAAATCACCCGATGTGAGTTTAACAGGTGGTGCTTCACTACTCGGAAATGAAGGTTATATATTCAAAGCAAATCAAGAATTGTCATTGGTTGGTGGATTTTATGAAAGTGAAAACCAAGTGGACTTCACAATCCCTGCTACATTTGCTAAGAAAATGGAGTCCTTGATTAGTGTTTTGAAAATGAACACCGAAAATGGTATTGTGTATAAAAATGACAATGGCTACGAAATATTGAATGATAATGTTCAAATAGATACTTTCAAGATTAAGGCTAAAGATGCTTTGAAAGGATATTTTTCAAGAGATGGAACAAATGTTGCTGATTTAGATAAAGGCTTGTTCGGTTGTTTTGAATTGAAACATCAACCCGATTCGTCTTCAATTCCGAATCCAATGATTGAAGGAGATTCAAAATTACTTCTTTGGTTAAGGCTTCATTTAGTAGAAGGTAAAAAAGGTGGTGCTACTGCAAATCCAAACATGATTTATGTTGGTCTTGAAATCGGAATTACAAGCAAATTAGCCGAACCGATTTCTACTAAGAAAGTAACCCGTAAGAACCCCGATGGAACACAATATGAATTCTTTACACAATATAAGTATCAACCACTTAACGAAGAAATGTTGAAAACGGACTATAATTTAGGACTTCTCATTGATAGTGGAAACTTGACTGAAAAGGATTATGAATTCTATGTCAATCAAATTCTCAAGGCAATTACAAACGAATAGTTAAAATAGTCGTTTGGTCTATGAATGATTGAGGAATAGTGATGGTATCGGCAGAAGGTGTTGGAAATGTCCCCCAAAATATGTGGGATGCTTTCAAACTTCTTCAAAATATTTACAAAGAACCTCTTGTTCCTATGAATTTGGGTGTTGAGGAACACGGTGCATATACGGATATGAATTCAATTACCGTAGGCATAGACAACATGAAGAAAACAATTATGGAAAACTATCACGAAGTCCCCGAAGAATACAAAGCAGGTTCTTCTTATTTTACCGTAGGACACGAATTCGGTCATATTACTACTCATCCGGGAAAGGATAGCGACTATTGGATGAATGGTGCAAATAATTTTTCAATTGAAAGTGCTAATCGTCAAAAATGGTTGAATGTATTGTCCGACATTATGGTAAATTGGTCTGTTATGACGGGTTCAAACATTCGTGAAACAAATGTAGGCGATAAAATTACAGAAGATTTGAGATATGGTTTTAGAGCAGGTTTCAACAATTCTTGTGATTCCGATGAAGGACTATTAAAACATAGAAAATTGCTCAAGGAAAATAAATTGGTAGACAATCGTTTCAAGCCATTAGGGAAAAATCGTGGAGAATACACGAATGCTGACCCTTCAAACCCAATGAAACCAACAGTCAATACACCTTTATTTGAAAGGTTTCAAGGTCATGGTCGTGGTCCGCAATACTACCCTGCTATTTCTTACGCTACTAAAAAGAATATGAACAGTAAGTATCGCAAAGTAGAAATTACAAAATCCGTAAATGGTGTTTCAAAGGGTTCAAAGCATACGGTTAAAGAAACAATTTCCTTTGATGGAAGAAAGAATGCTGAATATGAGCCAATTCACTATTATGTTTTAGAAAATGGAAAGCAAATCAATGCCCGATATGCTATTCCTTTGTGTCCCGATTGCGGAGAGAGGGCGGGTGCAAATTGGGATTTTTGGTGGGGCTATAAGTGGGAAGGTTATAATCAAGAACTTGCCAAAGAAAGAGGCACTTATATACACTTAATGACGCAATTATTTGTTTATCAATGGGCGGCGATTTATTCAACATTTCTTCCTTACAATGGAAAAATGGATAGGAATAGTGGAAAGCAATTTTTGAAGGATATTGCTAAGACTATGGATTTGGTAATGGGTGAGGAATGATGGCGTGGAAAGACAACAAATTTTCTTCACCCGAAGGACAAAAATATGTTTCAAAAATATTTGATTTGATTTTTGCAGAACCGATGTTTTCTTCAAACAAAATTGAAACTAAAGATTTGAACCGTCAAGTATCGCATTTCAAAAATAATATGCTATCAATTGTTAATTTGATGAAAAAATTCGTTGTAGGTTATGCGGAAGTGCCTATGTCGGAAGCCGTATCATCGGGCATTCATATTTGTCCTCATTGTATGCGAAGGGACTTTATTTGGAATTGGGAAATGCTTGATGCGGGACATTATTCAAGCCCTAATGATTGGGTTTCATCGGTTGAGCCTAAAGAATGGAAAAACGGTTTAAGGCACGAACAAGACCGTTATTTGTTTATGGCTCGTTATAAGTGCAATAATGTAACCACTTGTAATGCTTGTAAAATTACAGTTACAGGACACCATTCTTCATGTAAGAATTGTGGAAAGGATGAGGTAGTCAAAGTAGGTTGTGGTAAAGAATCATACGCTAAACACTTTGTCCGAGAATACACTTTTGACAACAACCACCCAACCGAAGCGAATCAAATTAAAAACATTGTAGCAATCAACAGAACCATACCGAATAAGAAAAACAGAAGAGAAAGAAAAGAAGGCAAATTGGTAGGTTATGAAGTCAAGAAAAGAAACATACCAAGTGGAAAAGTAATCAAAACTGCTGAAGAATTATTGGATGGTGATTATTTGCCGTATGTTCAATTTACTTATGAAGCAGTATTTGATGGAGAAGTCCAACAAAAGAAAATAAAATATCCATTATCGGAATTAAACTTTGCGCTAAACAAACAAAGAGTAAAAGTATGTAGGAATGGATTGAACAATTGTCATCAAGGCAGACCGAATGAATTGCCAAGTGATAAAAATGAATGCAAAACGGAACATTTATATTTGGGTCCCAATGGGTTTTTACGAGAGAGAAGCGGAACGGAATGTGGTGCTTATATGCCTCCCGAAATCGTTGAACAACCTTATTACTATAAACCTTCATTGATGAGAATTATGTCAAATCAACCATTAAATAAGGACTCAATGACAGGAAGAACAAAAAATGGATTACCTGTTCATTTTATTCACCTTGAAGGAAGAGTCAATTCGTCTTACAAAATATTATTGCCGTTGCCTACAATTGAAACGCTACAAAAAATCCCCGATGCCCCCGAACCAACGCAAGCAGGTTCGGGCATAACTCAATGTCCGAATGATGTTGGAAGTCAAGTAGTTTTTGAAAACATGATTGATGATGCAAAAGAGCAATTAGAAGAAACGAAGGCAAAATTAACCGAACAATTGAAGGCATATTACAATCTCGGACCCGCAGATGCAGTTACTTCCGATGGATATTCGTTTGTAGTGTGTGAAGGGCGTTCAAAGAAAGCAAAATTAGTAGGTGATGAATGGATTGACGAATCGCCTCCTTGTAAAGCAGATGGGAAAGAATATCCCCGATGGAATGAAATACCTTCTTATGCCGACCCATCTTCAACAAACAATTCATATCTCGGTCCGAATCCAAGAAGCCATTTTGTTCAAGATTGGTTAAAAGCCTCCGAGCAAATCCTTTCAATTACAGAATCGCCTCCTGTATTTCATTCGGTTTATGGGGTCGGGGAAATGGTTCGTGAAGCCGCAGGTGTAATTATTAACATATTGGAATGTCAAACCTGTAAAGGCATTGTTGAAGCCAAAGGCGTAATCAAGTATCGTGAAAGTAGGAATGAATGTGATGAAAACGGTGTAGCAATCAATGATTTTCCTCAATCAGTTTTAGATGCTGAAATAGAATATGAAAAATCATTTCCTTTGAAAAACGATTTAGGAGATGATGTTCCTACTGCGTGGGGAATTATTGCATCACAAGACCATAATGGAAAGGAAATGTTAAAGAAGGTATTACTATACAAATTTAGTTAAGGTGAAAAAAATGGGTGATTTTAGCACAGGTGATGTATTGGTGAAAGAAAACCCTTTCATTTTTTATGAAGAATCCGAAAAGAGAATTGAAACGGGGAAAAGAAGTGATTATCCGAATCCATTGAGGGCAATTTTTGATGATTTAGCACCGTTGCTTTTTGAGAGCGAACCTTCTACTCGTTATCCTCAAGAATTATCGGGTGTGAAAGGTTTTGACATTCTCAATGACCCATTAAGTGCATTGATGGTTTCTTCTGCCGTTCCCGACCCTGTAATCGGCTTGACTACACAAAGAAGGTATAGACCTACTGTTCAAGGTGAAATGGGTTTGTCTACGCACATGAATTTGCTTGTAGACCATTCGGGTTCAATGGATGTTATTACTATGTGTTATGGTTATGCTCAAGACGGAACACCTTTAGGCGGGGTTGATGTAGCCACAATTGCCGCAGGTTTAATGGTTGCTCAATGCGGAATCGCAAAAGATACTTTTTCGGTTTTTGAATTTGACAATTCAGCAGATGTTGTATGGGAGGGTCCAAGTGGCGACCACAAAGGTTTTCTTGATTGGATTTTTTCCGATTTCATAGGTGAAAGCAGACCTTTTGCCCCAAGAGGAAGCACTACATTACAAACAGGGTTGAAGTTAATGTATGATTCTATGGAAGGGTATGATTTTGACCAAACCGTTTCTTGTGTAATCATTGATGCTACACTTGACAAAGGACAATGGAAAAGTAGTATTAAAGAATATGACCCTAAATTAAGGGCATTGGGTCCGTTATTTTACATTCTCATTGGTGCAAGCGTTGGAGAATTAGGAAAACAATTGTTAAAAAGTAAGAAACAATTAGACGAAGTATTGTTTGAAATGTATAAAACGGACATGAGCCGATTTACATTTGACTTTGCAGTTACAATGGGTGAGGATGGAACATTGAAAGATTTTGCGGGAACATTGGTTGAGATTTCCTCAATGAATCAAAAGAAGAAAATTGGTGAAGACAATGAGGATAACAAGATATTGCTTCCCAATAATTGAATCCTTATCCTTTAGATAACAAGACCCACAAAGGTAAAACATGGCTGAATGGAATTCGGATTCTAAGGGTAGTGGTTCATTACCTGCGGATAAAATCGTTTTCGCTGATATGTCAAGGGGGCAACCTGCGGATTTGAAATTTCCTTTGGATTTCGTGCGTGATAAGACTTTCTTAACAGGAATGACAGGAAGTGGTAAATCATGGACCGCAGGTTTGTTAATGGAAGAAATCAACCGTGTAGGGCTTCAATTTGTATGTTTTGATGTATTAGGGGCGCATGACGGTTTGGCTACGCTACCGAATGTTGAATCATTGAGTCCTAAGAATGGCGAAACGGTAAATATGAGAGGTCTTGTTGAAAGGTTGAGTAAAGAACCTACTTCATTCATTATTGATATTTCGGGATTGCCTTTAGATAAGCAACAAGTCTTGATTTCGGATTATTGCGAGGCGTTAATTTCTGCTCAATTGAATAAAGGAATTATGACTGTTTTTGAAGAATGTCAAGACTTTGTTCCGCAAACGGGAAAGCCTATTTCTTCCGAAGGTATTATCCGCCTTTGTAAATTGGGTCGTCAATATGGTTACGGAGTATGTTTAATTTCACAAAGACCTGCTTCTGTTTCTAAAGACGCACTATCCCAATGTAGCGTTTATATGATTCATAACCTTGTCAATCATAGAGATTTGAAAGCGGTTGAAGACCAAATGGGATTCGGTGCAGATAGGACACAAGTTAAGAAATTGACAAGTGGTATCGCAAGTGCAACACAAGGAGAAGTAGTGTGTTATTCA
>Ga0222716_10001003_pt1 | contig 23719 bp, 13 predicted proteins | sample C33_13DmetaG_FD_165044 | JGI IMG/M metagenome (GOLD analysis project Ga0222716, IMG submission 165044) | Estuarine water microbial communities from San Francisco Bay, California, United States - C33_13D | ecosystem: Environmental > Aquatic > Marine > Unclassified | place: USA: California... | reverse complement strand
CCTCCAGTAAGGGTAATACCGTTTACTGAGCCTGTAGTTGCTACTGAAGTAACTGTACCTGTAGTTGTAGAATAACCATAAGCCAGTATTTTGTCTTCAATAGCCGCTGAAGTCATTAGTGACGTATTATTAGCTTCGAAAGCTTCTGTATTAGTCTGATAAGCGGCATCCGCTAATTGAGATACGGTAATCCCGCTTAAAGCGCCTCCAAGAGTAAGAGTACCTGAGCCAGTAATTGTACCTCCAGTAAGGGTAATACCGTTTACTGAGCCTGTAGTTGCTACTGAAGTAACTGTACCTGTAGTTGTAGAATAACCATAAGCCAGTATTTTGTCTTCAATAGCCGCTGAAGTCATTAGTGACGTATCATTAGCTACGAAAGCTTCTGCACTAGTCTGATAAGCGGCATCCGCTAATTGAGATACGGTAATCCCGCTTAAAGCGCCTCCAAGAGTAAGAGTACCCGAAGAGGTAACTGTACCTGTAAGGGTAATACCGTTTACTGAGCCTGTAGTTGCTACTGAAGTAACTGTACCTGTAGTTGTAGAATAACCATAAGCCAGTATTTTGTCTTCAATAGCCGCTGAAGTCATTAGTGACGTATTATTAGCTTCGAAAGCTTCTGTATTAGTCTGATAAGCGGCATCCGCTAATTGAGATACGGTAATCCCGCTTAAAGCGCCTCCAAGAGTAAGAGTACCTGAGCCAGTAATTGTACCTCCAGTAAGGGTAATACCGTTTACTGAGCCTGTAGTTGCTACTGAAGTAACTGTACCTGTAGTTGTAGAATAACCATAAGCCAGTATTTTGTCTTCAATAGCCGCTGAAGTCATTAGTGACGTATTATTAGCTTCGAAAGCTTCTGTATTAGTCTGATAAGCGGCATCCGCTAATTGAGATACGGTAATCCCGCTTAAAGCGCCTCCAAGAGTAAGAGTACCTGAGCCAGTAATTGTACCTCCAGTAAGGGTAATACCGTTTACTGAGCCTGTAGTTGCTACTGAAGTAACTGTACCTGTAGTTGTAGAATAACCATAAGCCAGTATTTTGTCTTCAATAGCCGCTGAAGTCATTAGTGACGTATCATTAGCTACGAAAGCTTCTGCACTAGTCTGATAAGCGGCATCCGCTAATTGAGATACGGTAATCCCGCTTAAAGCGCCTCCAAGAGTAATAGTTCCTGAGCTAGTAATTGTACCTCCAGTAAGGGTAATACCGTTTACTGAGCCTGTAGTTGCTACTGAAGTAACTGTACCTGTAGTGCTGCTAAAATTAGCATCATTATTAAATACGCTTAATTTAATCTCGCTTGCGGGTTTCCTACTCTCTGTAGTACCGTTTTGTAGTATAAATTCTGTGGTGGCAGCCACATCTGCTACCATGTCGGCTAACTCAGAAAAATCTAAACTAAAAGAGCCTGTAGATAATGTTATTCCAGTGCCTCCAGAGAATAAACCTCTTATCTCAGAATCTGATAAACCATTAATAGTAGCTATAACAGGATCGGTTCCTGAAATAGCTACACTCAAATTAGTTCCAAAGTTTAAATCATCGACCTCTGTCGCAGTACCTCCACTATCTTGAACCTGCATAGAAGCAGATGCATTGACAATAGAGTTTGCATCAATAGTTACTCCAGAAAGAATTAGGTCAGTTCCGTCAAACCACACATACTTTGAGTCATTACCAAAGATCATTTTCCCAGCGGTTAAGTCTAAGAATGCTCCCGCCTCTCCGGAGGTAGGAGCAGAATCAGCTTCTGGAATGTTTCCGCCCTTTAGGGTACCTGCCGTAATGTCTCCGATGTTTGCTGATACGGCTGCAAGACTATTAACAGATACATCATCTGCAAAAACTTTCTGGGCGTTTAATAAAGTAGCAACAATAGAGTTTGCACTAACACTATCCGCAGTGATAGAATTAGCTGCTATAGTGTTGGCAGTAACAGAATTAGCCGCTAGATTATTAGCGGTTATAGAATTAGCTGCTAATAACTCTGTTGTTATCGAATTTGATACGATTTTACTAGCATTGACCGAATTTGCAGCGATTTCATTAGTCCTAACCGAATTTGCAGCAATAATATCAGCAGTGACTCCGTTTGCTGCAATATCATTGGTGTTAATCTTATTAGCATTTAATAAAGTAGCAACAATAGAGTTTGCACTAACACTATCCGCAGTGATAGAATTAGCTGCTATAGTGTTGGCAGTAACAGAATTAGCGGATAACTTCTCTACAGTAATTGCATTTGCCGCAATTTTATTACTAGTAATCGCGTTGGCAGCAATAGTATCAGCAGTGACTGCCCCAACAGTTAACTCTAGAGTTGTTATAGAGTTAGATGCAATAGTATCCGCATTAACTGAGTTAGTCGCCAAAGAGTCAGAAGTAATAGAGTTAGCTGCAATTGAGTTTGTAGTGATTTGATTAGCAGCAATCAAATTAGTAGTAATAGAGTTAGCAGCAATCTTATCAGAGTTAATTTGATTAGCAGCAATTCTGTTGGTTGTAATAGAATTTGCGGCAAGAAGCTCGGTGGTAATAGTATTAGCTACAATGTTTTCAGCAAAAACAGCATTTGCTATAAGCTCATTTGTAGTAATAGAGTTAGCAGCAATCTTATCGGCGTTAACAGAATTAACAGCAAGTTTTTCTGCGGTAATTAAAAAAGCGTCAAGTGTTTCTGTAGTAATAGACCCAGAAGAAATATGCCTAGAGGTGATTGCGTTGGAAGCAATAATGTTTGCTTCAACAGAATTGGATTGCAAAATATTAGAATTAATAGCATTCGATACAAGAGAATTAGTAGTAACTGACTCTGCAGCAATAGTTTTTGATGTGACAGAATTAGCAGAAATAGTATCTGTAATAACAGAATTAGCCTGTAAAATATCTGTAGTGACAGAATTAGCAGAAATAGTATCTGTAATAACAGAATTAGCCTGTAAAATGGCTGTAGTGACAGAATTAGCCGAAATAGTATCTGTAATAACAGAATTAGCCTGTAAAATATCTGTAGTGACAGAATTAGCCGAAATAGTATCTGTAATAACAGAATTAGCCTGTAAAATGTCTGTAGTGACAGAATTAGCAGAAATAGTATCTGTAATAACAGAATTAGCCTGTAAAATGTCTGTAGTGACAGAATTAGCAGCAATAGTATCCGCAATAACAGAGTTAGACACAATACTATTTGTAATAATGGAGTTAGATGCAATAATATTCGTAACAACAGAATTAGATGCGATAGTATCCGTAACAACAGAATTAGCAGCTAACTTGCCTGTAGTAATTGAACCAGCAGCTAAACTTCCAGTTCCAACGGAACCACTTATTAATAAAGAGCCATCTACTGCTTCTGTTTGTTCTACCCAGGATGAAATTGGATCATAAATCCAAACACTCTGTGCTGTGGGAGCACTTTCAGAGCCCACAAAAAACCAAGCTTGGTCTTTGGCTATAGGATCCCCCGGTCTATTAGTCCAAGAAGTATCCCAAGCTGTGTCAGCTTGAGAAGAAGTTGTAGGAAGAGAAGTAACTGGAACATGCCATCTTCCTGCGCCTCTAGAACCTACGGAAGAAACACTAAAATCTTGTTCTGGATAAAATAGTGATGTATTTCCAAAAGAATCAGTAACCTGTACAGTATATTTAATAGTTGCACTTAGGGCGGTAATACTACTAGGAACATCATATAGTATAAAATCAGAACCTTCCGTATCTACGGCACCTGCAGTAATATTTGTAGGTGTAACAGCGTTCACTTTAAAAGAAGGTTCTGCGGCTCCAGTGCTGTCATAAGGTATATCTGTAATACCTGATTTTACTCGTATAGCTGTACCCGTACCAGTATATACATAACTGCCTAGGGAGAGAGGATTCTCTGACAAAGATACAACAGGTCTGGAAAGATTTACGGATACGGCTTCTACTCCCGAAGCAGTTACTGCTGTTAGTACACTTGTATAAGGGGAAAAGAAAGTTTTTGGAATATTTTCGGTGCTTCGAGTAGTAGTGCTAGTAGTTCTATAACGAATCCAATAGTATAAAGTAGTCGGAGCAATACTAATAACTGGGTCTAAATAAGTGGTTGCTGAAGAGGTACCAATGAGTTCCGCAGTATTTACGTCATTAGTAGTATTTCTTCTTACTTCAATAGTGTAGTTGTTGGGATTAAACTTCGGCGCATTTACCCAGGAAAGTTGAATACCAACTCTCTGGGTAATATGAGAAAAGCTTGTGGGAGTAACTACATCTGCTTGATTAGCTACACTAGCGGAAGTTTGTCCAGAAAATTCACTGACAGGACTAGGCTGCACTAAGTAAGCATCATCATTGTGTTCTTCTGCAGTAACTTGAACCAAACAATCATTGGTAAATGTTAAATTAGTAATTCTAAAATACTTGGTTACCCACCCGAATCTATCATAATTAATAGCGATAATATTACCAGCTACTAGCAGAATACCTCGCGGAGTAGTTTTAAAACTAATTTTTAACCCATAACGAGATTGTTCTAGATATTGGCTGGCATTGATTCTAGCATTATAGTAATTTGTTACATAGGGCGTTTTAAAATCTCCCTTTTTAGACACATTTCTATCTTCTTTTAGGTAAGTAGAATTAAAGAAAGAAATATTTCTAGTTTCAAAAGAATTTTGAGGATCCGAGATACCTACAGAAACTAAGTTAAAAGTTCCTTTTTGTCCTGCATCTTCTACGTTTATAGTACCAATGATGTCGTCTTCATATAAAATTTCAGCGGAGTCAAGAGTACCTACTTTAGACTCTACAGCAATATCATACTTACCGTTAGAATAACGAAGCATGCCATTAAAGTGGTTTAACATGCTATTAATATTATCGAATACAGAAGCAGAAGTATCTAATACAACATTAGTTTGGTGGCGAGTTACTTCTCTCTGATTTTGATCGGCCCACCCAAGATATTTCCAGAATTTTACTTCATCAGAGTCGTATAAAGAATAGCCAGAAGCAAAGGTAGTTGTAGAACCTTGTAATTTTCTAATAACTGGATTACTGTATTCTCCTGGAGCATTTCCAGCACCTATGGTCATAGTCGCAGTGCCACCCCCATTTACTTTATCTAAAGTAAGCGAGGTTATTTCAGTAAGAAGTATCAGAGCTGCTTTAGTTATTTTACCAGTAGAAGTGACTCTATAAAGTTTACCGGAAGTCCAAACTAAATCACCGGCAGTGTATGTTTTCCAATCATGCCACTTATATCCCAACTTACCAATTACATCTGTCCAGACAGTCTCTAGTAGCCCGGACTCAGATTTACTAGATAGCTTCGTACCTTGCCATACCGTTTTGCCGTTGTAAGAATATTTATATATATCGCCTACTAGGGGGCTATAACTAGTTGATATTGTTGAAACATCAGAACGAGTATCACAAACTCGTGCAGCGGCTAAAAAGCTTGGTAATCCAATATCTTTCTCAAGACTCAGACCTTTACCAAACCTAACATTGGTCATGTAGTCTAAAGTCTGCATAACAGGATTAATAGAAACTCTTAAATCGGGCTTAGTATATAGTTTATAGCTATCTCCAGTGGTACCATTACCTGTGGGTAGATAACCTATATCAAAAGCTGAATCAACTGCAGCTATTCTATAGTCAGTGCCTGCTTCGGTAAATGCATAATATTTTACTACTTTTCTTTTCTGTAGATAGGTAGAGCCATCAGCTACTGTACGAGTAACTTCTATCTCAAAACCATTATAAGCGTCTTCTACAGAGCTGGCTGTGGCAGGGTCAAGAGCTATAGCATTATTTATAGTAATATAGTTTAATACAGTATCAAATTCAGTAGCCGAGTCGGAAGTATCATAATCTTTTATAGTATGCGTTCCATCTCCATTATCTTCGGTATCACCTTTATCTTCAGACCCAGGGCCTCCCTGCCCATCTTCAGGTTGCGTATCTTGTGTTTGTTTTTGGGCAATAGTAGTTACTGTTCCTCGCCCTTTTATAGAATTATCTGGTTGCGCTTGCTCAGCAGCAGCGGATTCTATTATTACCCTAGGAACAGCACCACTCGATACAGTTACATCTACCCCTGTTGTAGTTGCTGTAGCTACAGATTGAATTGGAGCTTCAAGAGTCTCATCCACAATTCCGGTAATTTCTGTAGCGCCAGAGACTATAAAATTTAATTGATTTGCAGGCGTCGTTACACTCTGAATATAAAAAGCGGAAGTAGTGGTAAAAGCAGGGTCATTTTTTAATCTAATCCTAGGCGAAGAATTTTCTGGGAGAGTAAATATATCCTGTATATAATTGGAAGAACCTATTTGAGTTCCTCCAAGTTCGTGTAAAGTTACTTCTTCACCTAAAATAAAATTATCGGAATCTTGTCCTGCGGCAGGCACAGAAATATAGGACCAGTCATAGTTATAGCAGTCTATCAGTCTACCCCGAACTACAAAATCTAGTTCTGGTATAGAGGTCTCATCTTCGGCTATAGTATATTTTCCGACAACATAAGCAGTGTCTAATACTCTATGCTGTCCTCCCCAGTATGAAAAACGTTTATCAGAGTAGTAGTCCTGTTGTAATTTAAATCTTTGTGCACTAGCTAAGGATACTAAAAGAGAATCTGCTTTTTGATTAGAAGCTCCTGCATGGAAAGTATATCTGGCATCTATGGGGCTAGTATATGATGCAAACTCTCCCTCCTGTATTCCGTTTCCGTTTGTTACAGTTCCTGTAGCGCTTAGCGCTTCAACGTTGTCTAAGTTTACGGCATAAACACCGTCGTCGTATTCTACAAGTTCCCCAAATTCTGTAGTATGAACTGTAACTACAGATCTGGACTCACCATCCTTGCCGACTTTCGCATTGATTTTAGTGCCGTCGTATACGCTAGTCGTAGTACCTAGTACGTCTCCTTGGTCCATTCTGCCGATACATGCGACATCTACATTTTCTGTCGCAGTCGGCCCTCTAGTAACGGAGTCTTGTCCATCCACACAAATACTTGAAAGATTATTCAAGTATATATCATATATCCCTGAAATTTCTCCTTCGCATATGGCATAAGCTACGTATACAATTCTAGAGTTATCTACCTCTGTATCTACGAAAAACGGTACACTGTCTATTTTCTGTACACCATAAACTACAGGCAAGTATTTTGCTTCTAAATTGAACCTGAGATCGGCTTCTCTATCTACATTTACTTGGTATTCTACTTGCTTATATTTTTTACTACCATACCATTTTCTCTTCATTTTGAGTTTGGTTCTGGTTTCTTTAACTTGATAGATTGCTATAAGATTTATAGCTAACTCTGAGTGGGCAAACCCTAGATCTGTAGCGTATTCTTGTCTTTTAAGGGCGGAAGGAATAACTTTGCCAGAAGCATCTAATCCTCTATGGAAAGAGTCTGCAGTGAGTCGTCCGCTAACTCTTACGAAGTCTCCCCAATGGCTAGAAACATTCCAGGAAATTCTTGAATTACCTTCTGGATTTTCAGTAAGTTTTGCAGTGTTAATAATACCTTTAAATAGAAGATAAGGCGAGCCAATGATAAGACCATTAGTATTATCAATATGCGCTTTATAGATAAATACTTCTCTATTAATGTAGCCTGCATAGCTCGTAGCTGTTCTTTTATTAAGTAGCCCAATTACTTCTTCGGAAGCAAATTCTAAAGTATAGAAGTTTGTTTTAGTAACAAAAGCTTCATCAACAGTAACAATAGCTCTCGTATTGTTTTGAGTAAAGCTATCTATTCGAGCAGTTTTTCCATCATTATTATCGCCAAGATCTATAAGCTTAACTTTATCGCCTTCTGCGAAACCGGCGAGCACTAAATCGAAATTTGACTGAATAAAATCAGCGCCGATAGTAAAAGTATCTCCTAGAGAGGTGGATAATGCTGTGGCATCTAGTTGTAAACTAATAGAAGAGGCGCGGGCTTGAGTAGTTTCTGTAACGCTACCTACAGAAATTAACCTATTTGATAAATACCGTTGTGCGCCATTACCGCTTTGGTCATCGAAACTAATATCTCGTGAACCATCCGTAATGTATGCATACCCGAGTGCGTCGGTTCTCGGCGTTCCCGTGGTAGTTTTTATTGCTTTTTCGAACTTAACAATATGTGCATAGGAAAAATTATCCCTATAATCGGCATTATCAGTTAGTAAAGAGTTGGTAAGATCTGTGCTTAAACTTCTGATTGTCACTGTACTTCCTCCAAAGAAAGAGAGAACTGATATAGATTATTAGTTCCTAAAGAGTATTCTTGAGTATCCTTGTCGGATACTACTTTAAAAAGGACGTCCTTAAATTGAGTTGTAGAGGCAGCAGTTACGTCTTTCTGCAGCCCCGGAGTAAAATGAATTTTTATCTGATCTGCATCTAAAGTAGTAGTATTTTGCAAAAGATCGGCGGTCTCCACTCCTGTTATCATATAAACTTTTTTATGATTAGTATTCGAAGCGTCGGTAATTGTAAATACATCTCCTGCAGTCGGAGTTCCATGAGTAGCAAAGGCATACGAAACACCTTCTAATTTCATAGAAGTTTCTCCTGCAAAAGCAGCATTAGGTAGAAATAAACTGTTTACATATGTAGCGTTTGCAGAGAAAGTAGAGTTTTGGGGAACTTCGTACTGTGGAAGAGAAACGAAAAAGGGGACTAAACCACCTCTTCTAGAAAACATAAAAGTTTGTACGGGATTGAACTCGGCCCTCGTCATAGGATTATAACTTATATTCATTTTCCAGTATTGATTTGAAGAAGCTCTTGAAATATAACGCCCACTATTTGTTCTAGTCTTCATTATTTTTTCATTAGAAGAAAGAGTGACGGAAGAATACCCGGGCCCCTCTAACGAACCGTTAGCATCTCCTGCTGGACCAATCGTATAAGTAGGGTTTGGCAGTGTGTCTGCAAAAGTAGTAAAAGTAGCCATTAATATTTCCCTGCGCCTGCTGATGATGGAGTGTAAACTGCGGTATCAATATCTTCATAAAAATCTTCGCCATAGGAGTTCACAGCTTCTCTCAGCATTCCAATAATATTTCCTCTTTGTGCAACAAGTATTTCTTCAACCCCAGAAGCATCCAGTGCGCTAATACTAATATTGGCATTAACGGGGGCTGACTGCTTCATTTGGTCATTAGGCAGTATACTTCCTGGAGTTTCTGGAACAAATAGTTCTGGGCCTTGTTCACCCACTACATACCCCGCGGTAGGTCCTCCAGTAGCTCTATACTTGGCACCCATAAAAGCACCCTTAGGTTGAAAGTTTTCTGGACCGCCAGAACCTGACTCCCCTCGGAAATATGCCAGCTCTGCTGCTGCTCCACTAGAAGTAGCTAAATCTGTTTTTTCGGTTTTCTTACCTACTGTTATGGTAGGGGTAGAGGCCGCGGCATCGGAATTACTAGAGCCTCCCTGAAAAGAAGTACCTGCTATAATAGCTAACTGGGCTGCGCCCAACACTCCTGCAAGTATAGCTCCGGGAAGCCCATACTCTGTAAAAGCTCTCATAACAGAAGCTGCAGTATTAACTACTGTTTGAGCCATTTGAATTTTCTTATTTGTATTAAAGTTCTTTCTAGCGGCGGCTTCTTTCTTTTTCTCTAACTGTTTAATTTTTTCTATACTTTCTTTTGACTTGCCGTCGCGTTTCTTTTCTGCTGCTATTTCCGCATCTATAGCCGCTATTTTTTGTTGGCCTGCTGCTGCTGCTATAGCACCGATAGAGCCAATAATAGCTGAAGCTGCTTCAAATTTTGCGGCAGAATCTTGGGTTTTATCCCCTAAAATAGCTAAACTATCCCCTATAGTAAATATACCACTAGCGATACTTCCTACTAATTCTCCTTCAGGGCCTAAAGCCATAAGACCATCTATCATATGCTGAGTAGCAAGCCTAGTTTCTAGTAATTGACCCCTAAAAGCTACTAACCCTTCTGATTTGGCAAAAGCTTGATTTACTTTGTCTACTTCAGCTTGATAATTTTCCGCACTAAGAACCTGAGGGATAGCGTCTATTTGAGCTTGTTTTCGATCTTCTGTATTTTTACCTAACTGCTTCTTTGCTTCATTCGTAATAGCACCAGTATCTGAACCCATAAATCTAGACATATCAGGAATACCACCAGAAGAGCTAGAAACTGAGGGCGCGGTAACTTGCATAGACTTAGCTAGCAAGTCTAAACCTAGAGCATCTTTCGCTTGTTTAGCAGAATCTATAGCGATTTGACCTGACTTTTTAGTAATCTCTCCAACTTTATCAAAATCCGATAAAATATTATTCTTTTCCTCGGCTGATATCTTCTCCTCTCTCTCTAATATTTTTAATCTTAGATCTAACAAACTTCTTTCTAAAGCTACTTTTTGTACAGTTAAGTCAAACTCTAATTGTACCATCTTTATTTTTATATCGGCTTCTCTCATAGCAAGCTTTAGTTCTTCATTAGGAGAAATTTCTCCAGTATTTTTAGCGCTAAACAAGGCCGCTCTTTTAGCTGCTGTTTTAAATCTAGCTATTTCCAAATTAGCTTCTGCTTTTGTATTCTGAAGAGCTTTTCCCGCTATCTCTAACTCAATTTTTCGTATTTCTAAACCTTCTCTTTCTGAACCTACAGTTTTGTCTTGCAAATCCAACTCTTCTTTCTTTAGCTCTATTAGACTTTGTAGTTTTGCTCGTCTGTCTGTACCGGCTTCTGTTAGGTCCATTTCATTCATTAGTAGTTGAATAGACTTATTGATGGTCTCTTCTCCAAGACCTAGCTCTTCTTGTTGTTGTTTGTTTCTATTTTTTTGAATACTTAGTAAGTTATTATTATTGCTTACTTCAGCCTTATACGCCGCAGTATTTAAAGATCCCGCAGTTTTTAAATGCGATATTACTCTACCATTTAAAGCTACTCTAGTTTTTTCAAGTCTAATAAGATTTTCTAATACTACTAATTCTTTGTATCTTTTCCTAACTTGCTTAATAACTAGATCCGCTTGATTTTCCATTGCTTCAGTAATGCCAAGTAATGCTTTAGTGCTATTACTCATGCTCTTGACTTGTTCTAGAAAGGCTTCTTTTGTCACATCATTGAGACCTTGGGTGTCAAAATATATCTGATCTAATGATCTTATCATTTCCGTCATAGGAGTATTAGCTTTGCCTAAGGCAGTGAGATACTCATTTACAGGTTTTTCTAGATCTTTAAAAGCGGAAACCAAACCTTCAACTTTCTTTGCATTATCTACAGTTTCTTTAGTTGATCGGTTTAATAAAGCATTTAATATTTTTTGCTGTTCGTTAATATCAATTTGTCCGTCGTTAAAAAGTTCTGCGGCGGCTTCGAGGCCTAACAGATCATTTAGAGTGCCCTGCAGTACCGAGTTTAACTCCGAAGCCTCCTTGGTAGCAAAAAGGTCTGCAAATTTATCTGCAACTTCTGAAGCGTTTACACTCGTTGCGCCTACTGCATCAGCTATTATTTGTGCTGGAGCTCCTCCTGCTTCAAATATATCTTTAAGCATATTGACTTCATTACCCGCTGTTCTTAGATCCATACTAAACTGTTTTAAATCCCTGCTTGAAAACATTCGCATATTAGCATTAGTTAAATTGTCAAGAGTTTTAGTTAATCTTACTACATCTTCTTCTGCATTTCCAAACATAAATGTCAGCATGTCACTGTCAGCAACCAATTTAGCCCACCCAAGAGCCATTTTTGTTGTGATAAGACCAATCTTAGAGCCTAGTTTAGCAAAATCTGCGCTCATACTGCCCCCAATAGCACTAAAACTTCTAGACATCGCTAGAAAAGCCCTACTAAACATATTTAGATCTTCAGTATTTTTAATACTAGCATTACTTACGGCTGCGGAACGCATCATATAATCTTTAAGAGCATTTCCAGCTGCTTTTGTTCTTTGAGTAACACTAACTCTTTGTTCCGCGGCTTTCTTTTCCTCTTCAGTTCCAGTCGCCTGTACAACAGCTAGACTAACCAGCTGTTCTTCTTGGGCAGCGAGTACTTTACTGTAATGCTCTGCTGATTCCGCAACCTTATCTTGAGCTTTAGATAATTGACTTTGTGCGGGTAAAATACTTACTATTGCTGAAAACGCTTTTTTAGCAACCCCTGCTATTAAAGTTATCGCTAAAATAACCTGCCCAATTATAGGCAGAGCATATGTAATACCAAGTAAAGCCACTCTTCCGGCTGCACCAAAACTTAGCATAGCTACACCAGCTTTTCCTAATAAAGGGCCTATAATAGGTAATTTAGCAGCGAAACCTACAACAGAAGCTTCATTACCTGCCATTTCCTTTCTAAAGTCTTTTCCAACTTTACGACCCTCTTTGAATTTAGCAAAAAAGTTTCCTAATGAAGGATTGCTTTCGAGATCTTCTAAAATTCCCGCCGTGCCATCCGCGTATCTTTTAAGAGATTCTGTTTTTAAAAGGTCTCCCGCCCCACCTCCAGGAGCTCGACTACGTCTATTCTCTACATCTGCTCTTTGCTGAAGCAGCGGTATTAGTTTTTGTAAAGAAGCTATCTCACTGTTATAACCTTGTATAGTGGCTTTAGTCTTTGCTGTACCTTCTTGTATAGCTTTATTTCTAGATTTAAGTCTAGCCTCTAACTTTTTTATAAAAAGTTCTTGGTCTTTTACAGCTACTTTTCCTTTTCTAATAGAAGCAATAAACTCTTTTTCGGCTTTTGATACCCCAGTAACACTTTTAATAGCCTTATTAGCAGAGGTTTTCATTTCTTTGAACCGCTTATCATTAGCCTGTACAGCAAGTAAAGCGTCTCCTGCGGCTTCTTTAGCTTTTGAAGCTAAATTAGTAAGAGCGGGTAGAGCTTGCCTTAAGATTCCCTGTGTTAGTACAACAATAAAAGCACCTAAAGCAATTTTATTTTCTGCTAAAAAGGATACAAGGGGGCCTAATACAGTATTTACTATATTTAAAAAGTTTTTAGCTAAATCTTGTAAGCTGGCGGATAATTTGTCGTATGGATTTGAGCTTAGACTATCATCGACAGAAGCGTATTTCTCTATACCTTGTTGGATTGTTGCATTAGCAAAAGCTTGACTTCTTTCAAAGGCAGTAAGTTGATTAGCTGTTTTTCCTACTGAACTAGCATAAGCTTTAGTAGCATCTTCTAATCTTACTACTATGCCTAATTCGTCTAAAATTTCCGGTTCTAGTTTAGCTACACCACGTACTAAACGATCAACAGAGTCTCCTACGTCTCTTCCAAGAGCAATAGCAGCTTTTTTAGCTATAGTAGTTAGCTGTTCTAGTGTTGAAGGATCGAATCCTGCAGAAGTACCAAAAGAGGCGGTCCTTAAAGCTTGGTCTAAGGAGATTGCATTGCCTGTTGCCTCTCTCAACCCTTCTGCTAAAATAGCGATATTTGTACCAGAGGATATTCCTAACTGTTCTACACCTTTTAAAAGAGTTTCTACTTGTGCAGCTTTTTGTAAAGCGCCAAAAAGAGCAGTAGCAGCAAAAATATTAGCTGCTAGAGTTGCATAGGCGCCAACAAGTCCAGAGGATCCTCCGCCTATTTCGTTCCGCATCTTAGAGAAAGCTTTAGTTCCATTAGCTGTAGCTCCTGCTACGCCTTTGGCACCTTTATTAAATTTATCCTGCTTTCCCGAAGCATTTTCATGCGCTTGACCGGTTTTATTAACAGACTTAGCAAGCTTATCAACATCCTTTTGGACGACTTTAATATTCTTACCTTCGACTATTACTTCTAGTAGTACTGAACTATCAGCCACGTGATTTGCTCTTCATCTTGTCGTATTGGCGTTTTAGTCTCTCTTGAGAAACTTTTATCGCTTCCGCGTCAAGCCTAGATAAAACTTCTATTAAAAGTTCTTTATCTTCAATATTATATAGATCTATTAAAATGGGTAGATTAGTATAATCTTTTCCTATGTAGCCTATTTCTGGATATACACGGTCTCCTAAAAGATTAAATACTTCTATTCCCTCTATAACACTAAGGGGCAAGTCCTCTACTCCTGGAGGACACTTGCTAGGATCTGGTTTTCTTCCTAATTGTTCTTCCATTTCCAGATACCTATCTTTTGTCATTCCGACAGTATTATTTTTCTGCCAAGTTTCGAACCTCTCCCAAAGCCTCTCTTTTTCCGTTTCCACGAAAGTTGGCAAGGTCAAAGACTACCTCATTTATCCAGTTATCAAACTCTGTCGAGTTTTGGACCATTACTTCAGCTTGTTCCTGATCATATTCTAGTTCTGTGTCTGGATCTTGATTATTTAAATCTACTAATAACAAGTCTTCTAGGTACTTCAATTTTAAGCCCTTCCAACCTTTAATAGTAGCAGCGGAAAATTCTTTTACAAATTTATCCTCATCTAAATCTTCTACCATTTGCCTAGTTTTACGATCAAACTTTTGTGCGATACATTTTTTTCTTAACGTTAGCAACTCTTTTCTTGCTAAGTTAGCTACTTCTACCTGGAAGCCTGGGCAGCCGGGAAAATCAATCCAAGCTGACTTTGTGTCTACCATTAAATCTTTTAATTTCATATAATTCCTAATAAGTAAAATAAGTGTTTAAGTTTGCTGGGTTGCTCATTAGACGAAAATCATAGTTTTGAGAAAAAACTTCACCAAAGACTGGTCTATTCGTAAAAGAACAAGCATTTGGCATATTTATATCTAACTGCAAATCAGCTGCTGAAAATCCAGCACGAATACGTACAGAAGCATTTTCACTCCAAGTTAGTAAGTTATTAATAGACTCAGTATTAGTATTATCAATATATTGAGTAATACTTCCACCCAAAGTTCTTCCTTCTAAAGTGAAGGAGTTTGGGTAGATTGTATTGGAGGCACCTGTTACAGCTTGAGTATCTTGAATAGTTCTATTCTCCGTCCAAGATATATCGTTTTGTAGCTCTAGGGATGCTCCCTGAATATTATCTAAATCACTTCCTTGAACGGATACAATGAACTCTTTTGATACTGCGAAACTTGGTGTAGTATCATAACCTACAATGGAAGGATTAAAGGTTCCTTCTGTTCTTGTAAGTTTAGTTCCTTGTCCGGAAAGAGGCACTGTCATTATTCCAGCTCTTGGAATATTGAAAGTTCCACTAGTAAAAACTGCATTTTCTATCTTATAGTAAACGTCAGGACTTTTGTTCTGGTATACAAAATAAAGATTAAAAGTGTTTAAACTATTTCCGTTGTAATCTAATAATAAATCCAGAGGCTTATGCTGATATAGCGAGGCTTCATCTAATACATAGAGTGTAAAAGAAAAGTCTGCTGGATTTGCTCTATTGATGACGGAACCTTCGAACAAATTATTCGGGCTATGCAAAGTTCTTTTTGCAACGCCTTCTTGTTGAAAGGTTTGGGAGAAAGTGACATCTTTCATTGTATGAAGAAGGTAAAAAGTATTAGTTGGATATTCCAGCCATACTCGGCCTTCTCTTATAAACTCAAAACTCACTTAGGATCTCCTTGACAATCTCCTTATAGAGAAAAACGGGGGGGATTATTTTCCCCCCCAATTCTCATAATTATATCTAACAAATAGTATTTTGTCAAGAATTATTTTTTACTATGCTTATGCTTTATAGATGATAGTAGCTTCGTCGGTATTATCAACGTTACCAGAAGCAACTTGACCGTGGAAGTTAATTTCAAGAGTAAGCAAATCTTCTACGTTAATAGTAGGAACTTCTAAATGCGCTGTTGGTAAATCAAACGCAATTCTAGGAGTATTTGGTGTTTCACCACCAATATTAATACTCATATCAAATACGTTTCTAACAGTAGTAGTATCCGAGACTAAATCTGCGAATAGTTCTCCTGATTTACTATTGGCTTGATCATTATCAAGGTAACAAGTCATAGAACCTGAAATTGAGCGAGCACCAGTAATATTTGCTAAAGGAGCGTTCACAATACCTAATTCTTCTGGGGTTAGGTAAGATACATTATTTTCAATAGAAAAAGACCCACCGGTAAGAACGAGATTATATACATCGTCTGGACTTACGTCAGTACGTGACAAACTCATTGTAGAGATACGGTTACGAATAAAGTTAGTAGTTTCTGTAATACCAATAGCTTGAGCACCGACTAAATCTGCGGGTACAGAAGTACCAGAGTCCGTCAAAGTTTTTGCAAAACCACTCCACTGAATAGTAGCGATACCATCAATATCAAAGTCAACACTGCAAGAGTTTACTACAGAACTATCAAGTTTGTAAACTTGAATATTAGTGCCGTCCTCAAAACTAAAATAAATATTCCAACGATCCCCAAAAGTAGACACGTTAGAAGCGCTAAAATCAAAAGTATTACTATTTGCTGCGGGAGTATTAACGTTTGCGTTAGCAGCATCTTCAATACCTATTACTGAGTTATAGAAAACACCCGTAACTGGATTATAAGAATCCGAACCCATTAACATACCCCATAAAGGCTCTTCAGGCATATGAACTACGCCACTACTTACGATAGGTCGAGCATAAGTACTCATGGACCATTCCACAGGTGCTAAACTATCGTTAAAAAGCAATCTTGCTCTACGAGAAGTGGTTCCTGCTTCACTGATCGTAATTTCAGATGAGTTAATTGATTGAGTAAAAGAAAATCCATCTAATACAGATAATTTCCAAGCTTCTACGTGTGTGCCGGATCCGTCTACTAATTCTACGTATACCGTTGCATTTCTTGTAAATTGTAATGCCATTTTATTTCTCCTGAGAAAACTGTATTAGTTTTCTCCTTAACCTAAAAGGTTAGTACCTGACTTCGCAAATAATCTCTCCTACTGCTAGGGGTTCTAGTGCTCCTTCGTCAGTATCCAAGCTTAAGATTGTTATCTGCTGAACACTTTGTGTAGCACCGTTTTGGTCTACATATGAGAGACTTGCGTTGTCTTCCAAAACCGTTTCTATATCTTCAAATAATTTTTCTAGGGCGAAAACAGCGTTTTCTTCAGAAACATATATTCGAATAGTAACAGTTAAATATCTATCTTTATATCCGCCGCCTTGATATTGGCGTGTTTCCGACCCCGCGCTAAGATGTACTGCGGGGAAGTCTTCTACTTCATCCCAAAACTTGAGTCTAGGTAGAACATTACCATATAAATTTGTTCTATAAGGAAAATTACCATTAATTCCTTTAATTTTATCTTCGAGAGCCTTAATAATAGCCATTCTTCTAGTACTATAATCTCTGGTAGCCATTATACTCTCCTAGTGTAAAAACGTCCCGTTAATAATTCTGCTGCTATTTCTCTTATAGATCTATCTATTATTTTTCTAGGGTCTCGGTCTGGAGTAGCCCAAGGTGATTTTCCTGCTCCAGGTTCAAAAATTTGGTACGGGTTCTTATCATATGTATACCCTATACTAGGGAATCCTTGGGAAGTAGTGCTAACATCAGTGATCCGAACACTATTAGCAAATCTTCCTGTTCTGTTCTGTAGTCCGGGAACTCCCATATTGCCTCGTACTGTTTTAGGTAACTTCTGATTAATTAAAGCTGCTAGAGCGATATTACTACCTGCCGAAGATTTTTTGGGTCCTGCAACTCCTCTCAAAGACCCAAGCTGTAAATTTTTGGGTTTTACTTTTTTTAGTTTTTTATTAACTTTTTTAGTTTCTTTTGCCGTTTTAGTTAAATCTATTTTAAAATTATCGCTTTTAACTTTTACGTTTTTTCTTCGAACTATTTTAGTATCGAACCTTTCTATTACTTTTTTTCTTTCTACATCTATTCTAGTGTCTGAACCAGGTCTTTTGGACAGGCTTTTAGACTTATCTATTTTTAATAAAGCGTTTCGTAGTCTTTGTAACGCATTTTTTTTAAAAGCGGCTTCAGTTGTAAGACCATATATTCTATTGTAGTATTCTGACTCAAAACCAACTTCTAAAACTTCTCTTTCTTTAGTGGCTCGCTTTTTTATAAAAAAGCCTAAGCCTAAGTTTCTAATATCTTTTTCAGTTATTTTATTATCTTGTCTGGCTCTTTGGTTGTATTTACTAATCCGACTACTTAGTGCTGTGCTAGCCCTACCAACTTGCTGCTCTACAACAGAAGAACCGCCTCTGTGTCCTAAGTCTAAGAATCTCCCCTTCTGTATTTCTAAATGGTCCGAGTTTTTGAAAACATCAGAATTTATACTTTTTAAAGTTATATTTAAGTTATTTACTAGAGTATCTTTTCTAGTAGAGAATAAGTTTTTTATCGCATTAAAAACACTTTCAGGAGTATCTTTCCAGTAAATTTTTTCATTTTTTTCAGGCTCTAAAACTTTTATTGCCCATGCCGATTTATTACCTACTACACGGGTATTGACCTTAGACCCGTATTTTTTTTGTGCCTTGGCATAAGTACCATTTACCAGATTTCCGACATATTTTTCTAAAGTATCCTCAAATCTCTGATCGGTTAATATTCTAAGATCTATATTGTATGTCGGGGATGTCAGCTCTTTAATAACTTGAGCCTTTACTCCATTTACGGAAGATTTAAAAGTATGCTCTTTTAAATCAGAATCAGTTTCTCTAAAACCAGCTGGCCCCTTCTTAGTATTAGCGGGTTTTTGTAATTCTACTATAGTTTCGTTTAGTAGTTTCTTTAGAAATCGCCTGCTCATGCTACTCTATACATATCTAAGACTCTGCGAATATGGTCGGGGAAACCCGGATCATTTCGTATGGCAGAAGACCCAGCACCCTCACGAGTTGCTGAACCAATGCTTTGTCTTTCCTTCCACTCATCTTTGTGGTAATATGTAATAATATCTGCTACAGCTAGTTGTAAGTCTGTAGGGATAGTTGTATATCCGGCTAAATAGGTTACTTTGACTGACCCTACACCACGAGGCCAGTTTTTATACGCACCACTTTCTTGCGTTCTAAACACAGAGTCAGAAACTTGATCTAAATACCAAGAGTACTCAGGCGGAGTTCCTCCACCGTTAGTAAATAATTCTGTGTAGGCAGTAGATTGTCCTACTCTTTCATAAACATTTGTAATACTAATAACAGGGCTGTACTTTAATTGAACAGTATACGTATCCCACTGAATGTCAAAAAATTCAGTATATCCTGGGCTACTAGCATAGGTATCAAACTCACTATTACAATAGGTTCGGACAAGCTTACTTACACTCGTAATTAGCGTCTCGAACTTTTCATCGTACTGAGTAGAATTTACTCCCTCTAGTAGTTTATAATCGTCTAATGTAATTAAATCAGCCATTTCTTTCCTAAAAAGGCTTGGGAAGCCCGAAGGCTTCCCATCCTAAACATCTTACCAAGCGTGAGCAACAACTTGGCCTGCATCAGCAAACATGACATCAAAGCCACGACGCTGAGTAGCAACCAGTACTCGACGCTGATTTTCAACATCGTAGTCTGATTCAACAGTTACACCACGTAATACTGGTACAAGGAAGTTACGAGTATTGACAGCAACACCCCAAACCTTGTTAGCAGTTTTACCGGCAGTAAACTCGTCACAAACGATAATGGGTGAGCCATAAGCCTGACCAATTTCGCCTGAAATCTTAGTAGCGCGATCGCCACCAACCAAGTTTACATCTTGGAATTCAACATCATCAAGCAAATCGTAGTATGCAGCTAAAGATACAACATAAACTACGTCTGAAGGACGACGACCATACTTGCCCATTGCTTGACGCATGTTCAACAAAGCAGCAGCAGTAGCAGTAACACTAGCTGCACCAGCAGAAGCACCTGAATCAAGCAATTTGCCAGCAGTAATAGCCTGTTGGATAAGACCAGTCTGGCCTCCAGCGTTTACTAATTCAGCACTATGGCCAGCTTGAAGAATTGAATGCTCAATAGCGCGTGCATGAGCACGTACCATAGCTTCACGAATCAAAGGAAGAATAGGCATAATTGCATCTTCTTCAGTTTCATTAGCCATGAAAGACTTAGAAACCAACTTCTCTACGGTCAGGACTTTGCTACCTAAACCAATACCAGCGTTAGCGCCGGGAGAAGCTTCATCACGATCGCCTAAGTTACCGTTGAAGGGAGTATTAGTCGCGCCAGTACCTGCAGCGTTAATCCACTCTGCATAACCTGCATCAGGCATAGTTGGGATAACCATAGAAGCAGCATTCATCTGAATCTTACGGAAAAGAGGATCAAGAACGAGTTCAAGCTCAATATCGCGCTGAATAGCGGTAGATACTGTTGACTCAAAATCCGCAGTAGTAGAAGTAGGAACAGTTACACCGGAATTGGCATTAACTTTTTCCATGATAGAACGACCAAAACGAGTTCCTTCCAGGCCTTTGTTAGTAACTACACCCAAAACGTGTGCATTTACCATATCTTCTTCTGACAGCTCAGACTTTTGGCTAGAGCGGTCTGAGAAGACTCGCTTGCTCTGCTGAATTTTTTCAATTTCAGCGGCTTTTTCTTTCAGCTCATTTTGCAATGAACTAATGATTTCTGCATGGTCAGCGTCTTTAGCACTCATTTTTGCTTCGACGTCAGCCATTAAACGTTCTGCACCGCTTTGTACGGCGGTTACAATTTGAGCTTCTTGCGCAGCTTTCTGAGCTTCGGCTTCGGCAGCAGCTTTTTGTTCTGCTTCCAATCGCGTTTTCTCTTCTGACTTGCGTTCAGCTTCTTTCATTGCCATTGCAGTTGCGGTCTTTTCGACAGCAGCAGCCACAATCGCATCAATATCGATATCACTCATAGTTTTCTCCTGTGCTTCGACTTTATCAGAGTCGGTAGGCATTGATTCGTTAACGGAATCTAGATGTTTTTCAGTTTCCTGAAGGTTATTAGATTCTGTTAAGGAATCTACTGTTTTGAAAGATTTCTTGAAGTCTTGATAATCTGATTCAGAGTCAAAAGACTTAGCAAGAGAAAAGGTAGCAGCTTGGTTAGCAGGAACCGTAACTACGGAAACCTCCAATAACTCTGCGTCCTTAATCTTATATCCATCGGTTTCGGTCATGTACTCCGCATCCTTGACTCGAAACCCGACTGAAAAAGCTCCAAGGACGCCTTCTTTAATTAACTCTCCTACATGTCCAGCAGATTTAGCAATTTTTGCTTTTAGCTGCAGACCATTGTCGTTAGTACCAAGCGAAATTGCTCGGCCAATCGGCTGGTTGTAGTCGTGATTAAAAAGAATAACTGGATTGTTTAAATAGTTTTGAAGTCCGCCCTTTGTCCAGGCTTCAGATTCAATAATATCTCCAACTCGGTCAGTACCATTAGTACTGGCCATACCTGTGATATGGAGATCATCCCCATCTTCAAAGGCTTTAAAAGTGGAGCCAATATGAAAAATTTTATTCAATTGATTCTCCTTTTATAGATTTTAATTTCTCCAGAGGAGAAAGGTCATCTTCTGAAGCCGGCTCAAGAACGGGCTTTTTCATTGGTTTAGGTTCTTCAACAGGTTTAGTACCAATTGAGTTCCAATCTGCAGGATACATCTGTGCAGCAGTTTTAAGGATAGAGTTATAACCCCTACCTTTAAAATGTCTTGTTAAAAGTCTTGGATTGATAGGATATACGTCTGGTCCTAGATTATAATATTCACTTCTAGAGAGAACACGTCCCTGTTCATGAAAGAAATCAATCATACCCTTTAATACTTCGGATTTTGTCATTTAAGTTTCCTCTTGCTCTTGTGGCCTTCCGCCTTCTGCGGGATTTGAAGCTGAACCTGCAATGTTGGCAGGTACTCTTATCTCACTGGCGCCGAAAACCTCGTCGTAGTTTAAAGCTTCTCTTGCTTCGTTGGGTGTAATAATTCCTGCGTTTACTAGTGTAGAATAATAGGCTGCAGAATCTCTCAGCTCTGGCTGAAGTGCGGGAATATTACTAATGTCTGGACTAATCTGGTAACCAAAAAACCTTTCTAAAGCTTTATCTAGTTTTTCTACAATAGGTAAAATAGTCTCTAAATAATACATTCTATGATTAGGACGAATATTGGCATTGTTTCCAGAATCTAACATGATAGGAGGTACGCCGAGTACTTTTAATACTTCTTTGTTTGCGGAATCAATGGAAGATTCGAAGTCTAGCTCACGAAAATTAACATTTGAAATTGAGTCTAACTCCATTCCTCCGTCCAGCACCAATGGGCGTCTACCGCCACCATCCGGTCTATACCGCGTGACCCAAGATTGAATCATTCTCTCTTTATTTTTTTCACTAATTACAGAAGGAGATTTAATTACCAAACCTGGTACGGCGCCATTCTTAAAGAAATTGTCTTGAAACTCACGCATACGTGTAAGCTGTGACATGCTTCGTTGGGCTGCCCTTAAACGGCTAGTACCACGATAGATGCTATGAAAACTATTTTCTTTAACATGGATGATTTCATTAGGGGTATAGTCTATACTTGTCTGAAAAGTATATCCTTGTACATAGGTTCTTTTGTCTGGCTCAATGTCCATATAATTGGCGGGGAGATGATACAGAGAAACTCCATCAAAGTATATAAAGATATTTCCATCTAAAATATAGTCGATTATGAGGTTTCGCTTAAAAGTAGAAACATCTTGAAAAGGGTTGGGTTCTTTGTTTAACAATAAGTCAACACGAGAACGCCTTACACCTTTAACAACCGAGTTCAATCCTTGAACTGGCTCACCTACTCTTAACGGAATTTCAGCTGCATCATCTACAATCATGTTTACGGCGCGGTTCACAACTTCGAGGTACTCGTAGTACGCTTTATAGTTATGTACAATTTCTCTGGAAGCAATAGGACCCGAGCCTTCGAGACTTACTACAATCTCTTCTTGCGCGGGATTTAACTTTTCCTGTTTCCAGAAATCATACCAAGCCATATTTTTCTCGTTGTATTTCTACCCAGCGCTTCTGCTTTTCTGCAGTGTGAAGCGGAGGATTTCTTCCGTAAATGGAATGTAGTTTCAGATGATGGTCGTGACATAGGGTGACTGTTTCAGTGTAAAGTTCAGCCCAATTATCATCTATAAATTCGTCTCTCCAGATTATTAAATACTCATCTGTGTAATGGTCTGGACGAAGCTTTTGCTTCTCACTTAACCATTTACGCAGTAAAGGAGCTAGAGTATGGAAATGGTGAAAGTCTAACTTTATCTTAACGCCGCATATCCGACATTCAGAACCTTTCTCGTACTTCGATTTTGCCCTATCTCGGATGTATTTTACTGGGTCTCTTTTTAATTCTACCATCTAATTTTAATCATTATAGCTATAGGTCAGTTGAAAGTCAAGAATTATTTTTTTCTCGGCTTTAGAATGTTGGAGCGTTCTCTTCAAAACTATAGAGTGCGTATCTCAATGCGTCTGCCATGTGAGAAGCTGAATCATGAACGGGCTTCTCTCGAATCAAGTTGGGATTTGGGTCCCAGCGATATTGGTCTAATGCACGTAAGACCTCCGTACAGTTTGAGTCTACTATAAGACGATCGTTATCAATAAGACTTGCCACATGACCAATCCCGTCAACCACCGATTTCTTGGCGTTGATAGTAGAAATGTCATACTGCTGTGCAAGATCGAATCTTGTCTGGGCTGCGGCTGCGTCGATAAAACAATAGTCGACCTCTCTTCTTTCAATAATTTCACCAAGGAAGCCAGCATGTTCCTCTGTCGTGCGTTCTGCCGCATAGTACTCTTCCATTAAATAATATTTGTGTCCGT
>Ga0222716_10001002_pt1 | contig 23722 bp, 19 predicted proteins | sample C33_13DmetaG_FD_165044 | JGI IMG/M metagenome (GOLD analysis project Ga0222716, IMG submission 165044) | Estuarine water microbial communities from San Francisco Bay, California, United States - C33_13D | ecosystem: Environmental > Aquatic > Marine > Unclassified | place: USA: California... | reverse complement strand
ATTTTAACAATTTTTATTGGGATTAACAATATTTTAATTTTGCAAATGAACTTTTGAACGAACCATTAATTATCATTAAACAGGCACTTTAGCTAGGGTTGTCAGCTCAAAAAATATAATTATATAACGTAGAAATTATTTGATTTTGTATTTTCTTAAAGAATTTCCTTAGCTCAGAAAAAACCTCTAAAAGTCGAAAAGAACATAATGTCTGTCAAATGTCTGTCAGTTTTAGTAAATTTAAAATGTTCTTTGAGAATCTTATTATCACTTTGTTTTAACCTTTTAGAAGGTTTTAAAATATGGTTAGACTAGGTAAGAGCCAGACCTTAACTACGCTGAAAAGAAAAAACCTCCGATTTCTCGAAGGTTTAGAATGTGTAGTGTAACGGTATTACTTGCTCCCCCTGTTATTCAAAGTTGCAGCACAACTTCTTCTATTGGTCAATTAGGTAGTCACAGAAATTTTGTATTGGACTTTATTTGAAGTCTTGATATCCAAGATCCTTGTTGAGCTTAAAGACAGCTTCGGGATCAAAGACATCTATCGATACAATTTCTAATTGCTTATTTAAAAGAGTTACCTTTTTGTCATAGGATTGTTTCCAAACCTTCTTTGAAAATTTTTCTGATTCATTAAGTTTTTTTGATAAATCGTTCATTGCACCAAGAACTGCTTTTATCTGGTTAGGAATCCAAGAGGTGATAGGTGTTCCTCCAGTTGCTTTTGGATAGGCAGTATTTTGCATGATGTATTTTTGAACGAATTGCCAATGACCATTTCTAAATAGATAAATTTCTTCATAAACTCTCAATAGCTCGATCATACCATCCTGATTATCTTCTGTTATTAACCTTTTAATTAATGGTTTTGCATTTATATTTCTAGCCAATTCTTTAAAGAATTTTTGAATGCATTTAGGTCTATACTCTCTAAGATCAATGAGATAATCAGTTAATTGATTTTGTGGATAATAATGAATCACACCACTAACGATATCTGCAGTTGGAATAATATTGTCTTGCGCCCCTGTTTGACCTCTGAACGCTTTCGGTTCATCCCACACACCTTCATAAACTAGTCCATTTGGAAACAAATCCTCGTTCCCTTTTACACCCATTATAAAGACCCTAAAATCGTTATAGTGTTTCCACCTAGAGGCTTCCCACATTAACTTTCTTCTGTCGTTCATTTTATGTAGTGTGTCAGCCAATAATGTTAAAGAATCTGCTAATTTTTCTCCCTTTACTTGCTCTTCGCAAATTGAGAATACCGACTGTATAAGTTCCGGAGAAAATTGATTTATATCAACGTGAAGCATAATAAAACCTTTCTCATCATTCATTCCAGAAAACTTCGCAGCCATTTCCAAGTTTTCCCAATTAAAACCAGAAGACTTATCTATTTTGAAATAATTACCTAATGAATACGCATAATGGTAATCGAGCCACGGAAATACCTCTAGAAGTTCAGAGACTGCAACAAATGGCTGTGCTATATTTTCAGGTAATCGATCTCGTGCTACTCCATATTTTCCTGTTTTTAAAAATGTGTGATGTGCAGGGGAGAGCGTAAATGCTGAAGCAATGAAGCTATAGGTTCTAAATAATGCAGCCTGAATAAAGGGATCTGATTCCCTTTTTACTTCTTCCAAAAAATTTGGAACAGTTTTGACTTTAGCTTCAAAAGCACCTTTCGAAGCTAATAGGCCTGGACTGCCATCAGATTTTCTAATAGGCATTTCATCAATTAGAAATTGAAGTGCTTCGTATTTCTTTGGTAATTTAATTAGTGGTTCTGAAATCGGTAAAAAACCATGTTTTGGGTCAACAGAAAAGAAGCCGTCCGTGAATATCTCCATATAGTTTTTAATAAATTATCTCTAGAATTGTTACAAAAAGCCATCGAAAATGGATTGCTTTTATAAGTAAACTTACACTATTTTTAAAGATAAATAACGTATCTCTATATTTAATTTATTGAAATATAGGTGATTGGGTTATGTCAAGAATCCATTTGTTTGAGTTTGAGGATCAGAAGTGGTTACCCTCATTTTTGAGGAACTACATGACTGATTTTTTAAGTCACCTTTCGAATCAATTGGACATCTTCAAACCGATAGTTTCAATTATTGGGAAGGCCTTAGAATCATCCTCTGAAAACAAGATTGTTGATTTAGGATCGGGAGCAGGGGGAGGATGGTTTAAACTTAGTACGCACCTGCGTAAAGATTACCCGGACACCCAAATTTTTCTATCCGACTACTTCTCCTGTTGAGAGTAGTATAATTTTTTTCATTTGATTTAACTTTTAAAATATTAGTTGTTTTGTTATAGAACAATCAACTTTTGTTTTACCCTACCGTTATTTTAAAAGTTTTTTTAATCATTAAAAAACTAATCCGGACCAATTAAGGCTTTATTCGAACACCGCTTATCTACTTATAGTCGTTAAGTCATTGGATGAAATACCTTCGAATGTCATTTTTACTTGTTTGATCGTACCGTCTTGATTAAACTCCAGTTTATCGACACAAATTACACGATGGTCACGACACGCTGAACACCTTTTTGGAAAAATAGTAAAATCCTCAAAGGATTGGGAGGAAGTTAATCAGGGAATCTCTTCTTTAACTAAGACAGGGATGATTGAAGAAAGTGAACTTGAAAAAAAGTTCTCTGCTTCGTTAAGAACATATGTCGAAACTCACCCTCAAAAGAACATGAAGTTCAAAGAATTCAAGGAGGATGGAATACAAGTTTATCAATTGACTCTTCCAATAAACAATGGATCTGTTACTTATTTAATTAGACCCCAAGTTAGTCTTGGTGAAAAGGACGGGGTCGAAATTTCCACTCGAACAGATTTTCATATAAAAGTGATTGATTAATTGTTTCAACTATCAAAATCAACGGTTAGTATGTCTTGATTTAGCAGTGTTGTATATTGTTTTAGATTTCCTGAGGTACTGTTGGAACTACAATTGGCTACAAATCCAGTACCAGTTCCATAACTGTTTCCATGATTGGCACATCTAAAACTTCCATTTGAATAGGACCATCTGTTTGAAGTACCTAAATGAGGACAGCAATTACTAAATGCTAGAATGTTCTCATCTGTTTTTCTTAAAAGCAAAACATAGTTGTCTGTATCGTTGATGAACTCCCCAGTATTTTGAAGCTTGGAATATAGATCATTCGTTATGTCGATATAAAGAAGTTTACCATCCAGAAGAAACCCATCTTTCTTTGTTTTTTCCTTTAGCTCTAAATAAGCTTGTTCTTACTCTGAAAGTTCTTCTTCAACAGGCATTTCTTCTTCAGTTTCACAAGAAGAGACTAGTAATGTTGAGGAAGAGGTAATCCCCAAAAAGACAAGAACTTTTTTAATGAATAAGGCTCTTTTCATGTTTTAATTGATTTATAGTTAATAATACCTCTAAGATATAGAGAATGAAGTTTATTTCAAAACACGTTACAAACTTCCCCCAAACAACTCCCCCCTAAAACCACTACTAGAAATCTTAGCTTAAGGCAATGAAATCAATCAATTAGAAGGGATTTGGATTGGAGGCATTGGTGTAAAAGAAAATCAATTTAAATCCAATTTAAATTCATAAAATTTCAGCTGTCCAGCTGGCGCTTCCTCTATCCCAATAAAATGGGGGTTTCCTTCTCTGACCATGAATTTCAACATATACATATCTACATATTCCTCATCGTAAACAAAATCATTTCTATATTTTTCAAAAGTTCCATTATTATTTTCATAGATGTAATTTGAGAAGTTTATAGGATATTCTATACTACCAAAAGGCTGAAGGAATAAATCCAAATCTCCATCATTATCAAAGTCAAAAACTTCAAAATCCCTTGAATTAAAGTCCGAAAATTCATCGAAAACTTCTTGATAAAATGCAAAATTTCCAACACCATCATTTTTCCAAACTTGAATCTTGTCAATTCCACTTCCTCTTTCCATATGAACAATTAGATCCTTGTCACCGTCATTATCAATATCATCAGCTCTCGCCCAAGCTATACCAAAATTTAGGGGATATTCTTCAAATCTACTTTTCCTATGAAGTGATTCAACTTTTTTGGATTCTTCACTATAAGATAATAATTCGTAGCTATATAAAAATTCTTCTCTTGTTTCAAATCCTATTGGTGTTTTATAAGAAAATTTAATCAAATCAAGTTGATTATCTCCAGTAAATTCGTCTATTAATACAGCACCTGAAAAAGTAGATTCCCAGTCTAAAGTTTCAACTTTATTCGTTGTATCAGTAAATTCAAAATTTCCAATACCATTTTCAGAATACATATACATTTTTGTTCCTTGATTATTATCTTCAATTCCTTCTGGAAGTGCCATATACATAGAAATGACATCTATTTTTGAATCATTATCTAAATCACCTGCATCAATGCTATGAAAAAAACCTCTATTAGAACTGAGAGTATTTCTCGTTAAAACATCATTTTCAAAATTTAAGTGATATGTTTCTCCCATATCAAGAATACTTAAATCAACAACAGCATCTCTATCTTCTTGACCAATTTCTAATCCTTGATCAGCAACTACAAAATTGTCTTCGTCTAATTTTTTATAGTCTCTAATTACCTGAAAATGCATATCATCATAGACTCTGTGTAATTTCCATGTAGAGTCTCTTTTAATGTGAAGCATTGGATATGTTGGATAAGTAAAAAATCTTGTAGGATTGAAAAATATATTATTATCATCAAATGGAATAAGACCCATAAAAGTAAACCCAGTAACAACTTTATCTGCTTCACCTTCAATTATAGATTTAATCAAACTAAATCTCTTTTTTTGAAACAGAGCCTGTACAGTAACATCTCCATTTAGTGTAATACTTAGACTATTTGAATCACTATTACTCCCTTCCCATTCAACAAACTCATACCCTTCATCTGGAGTAGCTGTGATGGTAACCTCTGTCCCTTCATCATAAGTTCCGCCCTCTGTAGAGACTGTCCCTCCTTCTCCTGTTGTAACTTCTAAAGTATATTGAGTTGGGGCTGGTGGTTCAGGTTCTGGAGTTTGAATAATGCTTGGAGGAGGGGTAGTATCTTCTTCCTCTGCTGAACAGCTGTAAAGGATTAGGAATGCTGTTAGGGTGAATGCTATAGGATAGAGAAGTTTTTTCATATTAACAAGATAGAGAGAATGGATTACATATCAAATCCCATCCCCATGTTCCAATAGAAAAACCGTTTTCTAAAACCCATGCCCTTGTGTTTGGATTAGGAGTGCCTGAGAAGTTTTAGATTTTCTTCCTCATCACGTATCCACACAAACCCTTAACAAACAACCCCCATTTTGTCTAAAGTAAATCTTAGCTTAAGGCAATGATATCAATGGATTATAGGGGATTTAGGTTGTGTCCATTGGTGTGAAAGAAAATCTTTCTTTATTAGGTCATGCAGAATTATTATTCATGTTTAAATGCATATTTCACAAGAGTATTAAGCTCAGTATAATCAAGAGTTTTCTCATGCGTAGCTTCAAGGATAAGCATAGGCGCTTTACCTGCCTTATGTGCCTGAATCCATCTACTAACACACAAGCACCATTTATCTCCAGCTTTAAGTCCAGGAAACTGATAGTAAGACATTGGAGTAATTAAGTCATTACCCATAGAAGCAGAAAACTTTAAAAATTCATCAGTCATGACTGCACATACAGTATGAGTACCTGTGTCTTGTGATACTGTTCTACATAAGCCATCCCTAAAATATCCTGTCATCGGGCTTGTACAACAAATTTCCAGAGGCTCTCCAAATACATTTTTTTCCATAAAATACAATCTTTACTTCTAAGGTATAGACTATGGATTACATATCAAATACCACCCCCCATGTTCCAATAGAAAAACCGTTTCCTAAAACCCATGCCCCTGTGTTTGGGATAAGAGTGTTTGAGAAGTTTTAGCTTTTTGTTATTGAGGTGAAAAATATGATTTGTTGCCAATATGTTGCCATTTGAAAAGAAAAAAATCCGCAACTTGATGTAAAACAAATAGTTACGGATTTTGAAAGTAGCGAGGGCAGGACTCGAACCTGCGACCTTCGGGTTATGAGCCCGACGAGCTACCACTGCTCTACCTCGCGATTTGAAATGCAAATTTACAACTTTCTCTATTGTTGTGCAACTACAATTAAGTTTCATTTTTTAGAGTGAATCATCGAAAGGCATTCACTTTTTTTAAAAATCTTTAAAGAATTGAATCACACCCTTCCCCATAATTAAAGTACTTTTGCAAACAAATAAAGCGTATGAGCAGTATAGTTGCCATAGTTGGAAGACCCAACGTAGGAAAATCTACATTCTTTAACCGAATGATTCAAAGGCGTGAAGCTATAGTAGATGCAATAAGTGGGGTAACTAGAGATCGTCACTATGGAAAGTCCGATTGGAATGGTCGTGCTTTTACTTTAATAGATACTGGAGGGTATGTAGAGCGTAGCGAAGATATATTTCAGAAAGAGATTGACAAGCAAGTCAATTTAGCTATTGAAGAAGCAGATGCTATTATTTTTATGGTGGATGGTTCAGATGGAGTTACTGGTATGGATGAGACCATGGCAAAGTTACTTCGAAGATCTCAGAAGCCTATTTTTCTTGCGATCAACAAGGTGGATAATTCCATGCATCAAGAAAATGCTCTTGAGTTTTATTCGCTTGGTTTCGAAAATCTCTTTCCTATTTCTAGTATCAATGGAAGTGGAGGAGGAGAATTGTTAGACGAATTAGTAAAACAACTGCCTGAAGAAGAGGAAAGCGATACAGACGATCTTCCTCGATTTGCAGTAGTCGGAAGACCTAATGCTGGAAAATCTTCATTCATAAATGCTTTGATCGGTGAGGAGCGATATATAGTTACAGACATCGCTGGAACTACAAGAGACAGTATAGATACTCAGTATAATCGTTTTGGGTTTGACTTCAAATTGGTTGATACCGCAGGGATTAGAAGGAAGGCTAAAGTAAAAGAAGACATTGAGTTTTATTCGGTAATGCGATCAGTTCGAGCAATTGAGAACTCGGATGTTTGCCTTGTAATTACTGATGGAACACGAGGGTTTGATGGTCAGGTTCAAAATATTTTTTGGTTGGCTCATAGAAATCATAAAGGTGTTGTGATTTTGGTAAATAAATGGGATTTAGTTGAAAAAGACACCAATGCAGCAAAAGCGTTTGAAGCTCAAATTCGAGAAGAAATTGCCCCATTTACAGATGTTCCAATTTTGTTCATCTCTTCCCTAACCAAACAACGAATTTATAAAGCGGTCGAAACAGCTGTTGAGGTATATAAAAATAGGTCCAGAAGGATACCAACCAAAGAGTTTAATAATCAAATGCTTCCAATAATTGAAAAATATCCCCCTCCAGCATACAAGGGGAAGCATGTAAAAATTAAATTTTGCACCCAATTGCCTACTGCTTATCCTCAATTCGCCTTTTTTTGTAACCTGCCACAATATGTGAAAGATCCGTATAGAAGATTCTTGGAGAATAAACTCAGAACGCTCTACAATTTTAATGGAATACCCATTCAGATTTTTTTCAGAAAAAAATAATCTTAAAGTTTTCCCTTGAGTTCTTCAAGGGAGGCTTTAACTCCTTCAAGTTTGGCTAAGAGTGTTTGCTTTGAGGCAGAATTTGACTTTAATTCCAGTTGTTTTTTGGCTCCTTGAAGGGTCATGCCCTTTTCTTTGACGAGATGGTAAATAAATTGAATGGTCAAAATATTTTCTGGAGTATACTTTCGCGTTCCAGCTTGTTTTTTCTTAGGCTGAATTTCTTTAAATTCTTTTTCCCAAAAACGAAGTAAAGAAGGTTGAACATTAAATGCTTTTGCGACCTCGCCTATGGAATAATACCGTTTTTCTGGAAGGTCTATATGCATATTAATCCATAGATTGATTTTCTTGCTTGGACTGAGTGAGCATTGCATCAAATTCTTTTTGAGACAAGTTCCCGTAATAAAAATTTAGAGGATTAATACGTTTGTTATCCTTAAAGATTTCATAATGCAAATGTGGCCCCGCGGAACGTCCTGTGTTTCCAACATAACCAATGATGTCTCCACGTTTTACTTTTTGACCCCTGCGGACATTGTATTTATTTAAATGCCCATAAAGGCTGACATATCCAAAGCCATGGTCTATACGAATATGTTTTCCGTATCCAGAAGATCGGTTGTCTGCTCTTTTTACTATACCATTCCCAGTAGCATAAATTGGCGTACCTTTTTTTGCAGTAAAGTCCATCCCATAATGGAAACGTCTCTTTTTGGTGAAAGGATCTTTACGATAACCATAGCCTGAAGCCATTCGTTTTAGATCTTCATTTTTGATTGGTTGGATGGAGGGGATAGCCTCAATAAGTTCGGCTTTATTTGCTGCTAAACGTTCAATTTCATCTAAAGAACGTGATTGAACAACTGTTTGTTTTGAAAGAATATCAAGTCGTTTTGCAGTGTTAATGATTAATTCAGAATTATCATACCCTTCCAAATCTTTGTAGCGATTTACACCACCAAAACCTGCTTTTCGCTGTTCTTCAGGGATTGAACTAGCCTCAAAATAAACACGATACAGGTTGTTATCTCTGTCCTCAATATTTGAAACTACTGCCTCGATTTGATTCAGTTTTTTATTGAGAATTTCAAATTGTAATTCATAATTTTCTAAAGCTCTTTTTTGAGCTATTTCTGCAGGAGTATTAATCCATTCTGAATTTAATAAAATCATCAAAGAGACTATACCAAAAGCGAAAGACCCTAAAAAGAATAATGCGAAATTTGAGATTCGTTTCTTATTGGTTATAGTAATGGGTCTATAAGAAAGCGTTTCGGGATCGTAATAGTATTTAACTTTACTCATAAAGTTTTATAAATTTTCTTTTCTTTTGCACTAATAATTTTAATTGCACCTCAAAGTTATATATTTTGAGGTGGATAAACCAATATTAATCTTTTGCAAAGATAAGCAACTTTAACATTATAGAAGAAATAGGTATGAAATCTACTGAAGTTAGGCAGCAATTTTTAGATTTTTTTGAGTCAAAAGCACATAAAATAGTTCCTTCAGCACCGATGGTGATCAAAAATGATCCCACTCTGATGTTTACTAACGCAGGGATGAACCCTTTCAAGGAATATTTTTTAGGAAATGCCAAGCCTATTTCAAAACGCATTGCAGATACTCAAAAATGTCTTCGAGTCTCAGGAAAGCATAACGATTTAGAAGAAGTTGGGATTGATACCTATCACCATACATTTTTCGAAATGTTAGGAAATTGGAGCTTTGGGGACTATTTCAAAAAAGAAGCTATAGAATGGGCTTGGGAATTACTTACTGAGGTATATAAAATTGATCCCTCAAAATTATATGTAACAATTTTTGAAGGGGATGCAGAAGATAATATTGAGCGTGATAATGAAGCCTATAATTTTTGGAAAGCTTTAATACCAGAAGATCGCATACTATTAGGCAATAAAAAAGATAATTTTTGGGAAATGGGAGACCAAGGACCTTGTGGACCTTGTTCTGAAATTCATGTTGATATCCGAACTGAAGAGGAGAAGAGTAAAATTCCTGGCGCTGAATTGGTAAATAAGGACCATCCTCATGTGGTGGAAGTATGGAATCTTGTATTTATCGAATTCAATAGAAAAGCAGATGGAAGTTTAGAAAAATTACCTCAAAAACATATCGATACAGGAATGGGTTTTGAACGTCTTTGTATGGTGTTACAAGACAAAAATTCAAATTACGATACCGATGTTTTTACACCGTTGATCAGAGAAATAGAAACACTTACGAGGACTACATACGGAGCTTCCGAGACTACAGATCGAGCTATCCGAGTGATTGCGGATCACCTCAGAACTGTTTATTTTGCCATCGCTGATGGACAATTGCCCAGCAATAACGGAGCGGGATATGTAATTCGAAGAATTTTAAGAAGAGCCATTCGGTATGGTTTTACATTCTTAGATCAAAAAGAGGCTTTTATCTATAAACTGGTCAATACCCTCAGTCAACAAATGGGCAGTGCATTCCCGGAACTGACCAAAGAACAGCAACTTGCGTATAACGTGATTAGAGAAGAAGAACAGTCGTTTCTGAAAACTTTGGATCAAGGACTTGTACTTTTAGAAACAATTCTTCAAACCTCAAAAAACAAAATGGTAGAAGGAGCTAAAGCATTCGAATTGTATGATACTTTTGGCTTCCCTTTTGATTTGTCAGCTTTGATCGCCAGCGAAAGAGGCTATCTTATTGACGAGCAAGGTTTTCAAAAAGCGATGGAGGCACAAAAGTCTCGGTCTCGAGCTGCAGCAGCTTCGAAAGCTGGAGATTGGATAGTTTTACAGGAAGATGATGTGGAAGAATTTATTGGTTACGATCACCTGAACACCAAAGTAAAAATCACACGATACAGAAAAATGACTTCTGCAAAAGAAGGAGATTACTTTCAATTGGTTTTTAATCTAACCCCTTTCTATCCTGAAGGAGGAGGTCAAGTAGGAGATAAAGGTTATTTAGAGTCTTCTAATGGAGACATTACCTACATACTCAATACAAGGAAAGAAAACAACTTAATTGTACATCAGACATCAACGATACCAGACAAATTAGATGCTGATTTTACAGCAGTAGTTGATGCAAAACAGCGAAAGCGTTCTTCGTGTAATCATACTGCAACCCACTTGATGCATCAGGCTTTGAGATCAATTTTAGGAACACATGTAGAACAAAAAGGATCTATGGTACATTCTGGGATGTTTCGGTTTGATTTTTCTCACTTTGCTAAAGTAACTTCTGATGAATTGGCTGCTGTAGAACGTTTTGTAAATGCTAGAATTTTGGAGCAAATCCCATTGAAGGAAGAACGAAATATTCCCTATGAAAAAGCAATTGAGAGTGGAGCTATGGCTCTTTTTGGAGAAAAATATGGAGATACAGTTCGGACTATTCAGTTTGGTCAATCTATAGAACTTTGTGGTGGAACCCATGTCCAAAATACTTCGGACATATGGCATTTTAAAATCCTTTCAGAAGGTGCTGTAGCTTCTGGAATTAGAAGAATAGAAGCAATTACTGGTGAGGCTGTTAAAACTTATTTTGAAAAACAAAGTGAACTATTATTGAAAGTAAATCAATTGCTGAAACAAAGTCAGGATCCACTTAAAGCAATTGAATCTTTACAATTAGAAAACACGAACCTAAAAAAGGAAATCAATACTTTGTCTAAGTTAAAGACTTCCATGTTAAATGATGACTTAAAATCTCAAATGAAAGTTATTGAAGGAATTTCTTTTGTTGCTGCTGAGGTAGATTTAGACGCCCAAGGGATGAAAGATTTATCTTTTGAGTTAGGGACTGATTTTGAACAAGCGATTATCGTATTGGGATCAAAGAAAAACGAGAAAGCCTTATTGAGTTGTTATATTTCAAAATCAGTTGTAGAAGACAAACAAAAAAATGCCAGTACGATTGTTAGAAATCTAGGTAAATTTATTCAAGGAGGCGGTGGTGGCCAAGCTTTTTTTGCTACCGCTGGAGGCAAAAATCCAGATGGAATTCATTTAGCTATTCAGGCTGCAGAAGCAGAGTGTTTCTAGAAAAACTTATTCTGATTCGGGAGGATAATTTTTTATGATTTCTTGAACAAATAAAGCGATCCGTTCGTCTCTATTTTTTAAATTTTCCTGAATTCCTCCTCGGCCTTTTCCTTGCCAGATTAGTTGTTTGTTCACTCCATCAATCACATTTATATATAACGTTCCTTCTGTTCGTGTGCTAACGGTATTGTTATTTGGTCCCCAAAACCAGGGATTAAATCCCCATCCCCATCCCCAACCGAATGAATTCATGTTACTGATGTAAATTTGTTCTTTTGCACGTGTTGTGAAACCAATGAGTAAATCTGGTGTTTCAGATTTGGAGAGGCCTTTGCTGCTCAATTCTTTGTCGATGGCTTTTAATATTCTTCGCTTATCCAAATCGGAAATATCTACTTCATCAATTTGTGGTTTAAAGAAAGCGTATGTTTTGTATACTGAAAAATCAACTTCACTATCAAAATCAGAATACACCTGAATGGAGCTACAAGAAATAAAGAGTAAAATAATTGATAAAAAAGCGAGGTTCTTCATATGATCAGAATTTATTTATTATAAACAATAATTATGCCGAATTTTTCAGCTTCTTTTTGGATCAAAATTGTAAGGGCAGTGTCTACAATTGCTTTGACAGCAATAACCTCTTTTTAAATGGTATTGAACTGTAAAGACTTTATATCCCTCAGCCGAAAGGTAGTAATCTTCTTCTTCTAAAGGGGGTAAACTCTTACTCATTTTAATGTATTTTTGATCATGTCCTTTTTTAACTCTTTCAAAAATAGCACAAATCAGTTAGTTGACTCCCTCAATGGGTATTCGATTACAATAAAAAGAGAAGATTTAATCCATCCGATTGTTTCTGGAAATAAGTTTAGAAAGTTGAAATATAATTTTGAAGCGTATAGTAAAATGGATAATCCAAGAGTCATCAGTTTTGGCGGAGCATTTTCCAATCATTTGGCAGCCACAGCTCAGGCAGGAAAATTATTTAATATACCTACAATCGGTATTGTAAGAGGAGAAGAATGGCAAGATAAATTAGAGGACAGCACTACTTTAACATTTTGTAGAAGACAGGGGATGACACTTTATTGTGTTACTAGAGAAGTTTATAAGGAAAAAGAGAATTCTATTTTAGCACAAAAACTTTTGGCTGAGGATCCAGAGTTACAGTTGCTTCCCGAGGGAGGAACCAATGTGCTTGCAATAAAAGGATGCCGAGAGATTTTAGCTGAAGAGGATAGGAAGTATGACGTAATATGTTCAAGTATTGGAACTGGAGGGACACTCGCAGGGATAATTGAAAGTGCATTGCCCCAGCAGGAAATATTAGGATTTAATGCATTGAATAATTTCGAAGTACAAAACACCATTTCTGAATTCACAAAAAACTTAAAATGGGCACTTATTTCTGACTATACTTTTGGAGGTTATGCTAAAGTAAATTCTGAACTTATTGAATTTATGAATGAATTTTATCAACAATATCAGATTCCTTTGGATCCTATCTACACTGGAAAAATGCTTTTTGGTATTTTTGATCTTATTAAAAAACAAAAGTGGACATGGGGAAGAAATATTTTAGTGATACATACCGGGGGACTTCAAGGAGTAAAGCCAATGAATGCACTATTACAAAAAAAGGGGCTACTCACTTTAAACTATGCTTCGGAATTGTTTTGCTGATAATTTTAAACGGATTCACCTCCTGTGGAAGCTCGCGAAAAGTCATTATTGAAAAGCAGACTTCTCCAACCAAACAGACTAAAGCGGTTACTTCAACTAACCTGCCCAAGAAAGCAGATAAAGTGCCTGAAAAACCGCTTACAAACAAAGAGAAAATAGTTCGATACATTGACTTGTTTGCACCTATTGCACAACAGGAAATGAAGTCTTTCGGTATTCCCGCCAGTATTACTATAGCTCAGGGAATTTTAGAGTCTGGAATGGGCTTTGGTCGTTTGGCTGTAGAGGGGAATAATCATTTTGGAATAAAATGTCATACAGAGTGGGACGGGAAAAGAATTTATCACGATGATGATGAAAAGGGAGAATGTTTTAGAGTTTATGCTGACCCTAAAGATTCATTCAGAGACCACTCCTTGTTTTTAAGAGACAGAAGTCGCTATGCCTTTTTGTTTGAGTTAAAAATTGACAATTATAAGTCATGGGCTAAAGGACTGAAAAAAGCAGGCTATGCAACTGATCCAAAATATCCAGATAAATTAATCAGTTTGATAGAGCGTTTTGATTTAACTAAATATGACTTAAAAAAAAATGAACTGAAACTAGTGATCAATACTCCTAAGGTATCTAAAAAAACTTTTGTTCATAAAGTTGAAAAGGGAGATACTTTATATTCGGTTTCCAAAAAATACAACGTTACTTTAAAGCAAATTATAGAGCTTAATAACATTAAAGATCAAACCATTTTTTTGGGACAGTCTTTAACCATTCCTTCAAATCCATGATTATGCAATACCAAAGAAGCAGTACATTATTTAAAGAAGCCCAAGGAGTTATTCCCGGAGGAGTAAATTCTCCAGTAAGAGCATTTAAATCTGTAGGAGGAACACCGATCTTTGTGGAGTATGCAGAAGGGGCCTACCTTTTTGACGTGGACGGCAATAAACTCATAGATTATATTTCGAGCTGGGGTCCTATGATTCTTGGGCACGCTTATCCTCCAGTGATTGATGCAATCATGAAACGGGCGAAGCACGGAACATCTTTTGGGATGCCCACTGCTTTGGAAACAGAAATAGCTTCCCTTGCATTAGATATGGTTCCTAATATGGATAAAATCCGATTTGTAAATTCTGGGACGGAAGCCTGTATGAGTGCGGTACGTTTAGCAAGAGGAGTCACAAAAAAAGAAAAAATAATCAAATTTGCCGGCTGTTATCATGGCCATTCAGATGCTTTTTTAATTCAGGCAGGTAGTGGTGCCGTAACTTTTGGAAGTCCAAGTAGTCCTGGAGTAACCAAAGGCACTGCTCAAGACACCTTACTAGCGCCATATAATAATTTAGCCGCTGTAAGAGCACTTTTTTCTGAATACCCTGAAGAAATAGCTGCAATAATTATAGAACCCGTTGCTGGGAATATGGGTTGTATTCCACCTCAAGAAGGGTTTTTACAAGGCTTGAGAAGTCTGTGTGATGAATTTGATGCACTCTTTATTTTTGATGAAGTAATGACTGGCTTTCGTCTTGCACCAGGGGGTGCACAAGAATTGCTGGGAATCAAAGCAGACATTGTCACTTTTGGCAAAGTAATCGGGGGAGGTTTACCCGTGGGAGCATTTGCTGCAAATAATCATATCATGAGTCATTTAGCACCAGACGGACCTGTATATCAAGCTGGAACTTTAAGCGGAAATCCTCTAGCGATGGCTGCGGGATTGGCCATGCTCCAATCCATAAATCAAGATGCTGATTTGTTTGATCGATTAGCAGAGAAGACAAAATATCTGCATGAAGGTTTTGAAAAAATTCTGGCAACTAAAGCCATTCCATATCAAATCAACCGAATGGGATCTATGATTTCCTTACATTTTACTGATCAGCCTGTAGTTGATTTTGCTAGCTCAGTGAAGGGGAACAACGACTATTTTAAAAAGTATTTTCATGGAATGCTACAGGAAGGAATTTATCTCCCTCCAAGTGCCTTTGAAAGTTATTTTCTTAACGACGCCCTTAGTTTTTCTGATATTGATAAAACACTTGAAGGCTTCAAAAAAGTAGTAAAAGCATTATAAATAATTAAGGCTCGCATTGCGAGCCTTAATCGATTAGTGTTTTTTTTGTGAGCGCTCTTTGGCTTCATGAGGTCTTCTCCCTCTATGAGCCATTATTGCTTTTCGATGCTGTTGCATCTGCTTCCATTCTTCAAATTGTTTTTCACTCAATACGGTTTTCATTTCTTTTTGAAGAGCAATTTGATGATCCAATTGTTTTAGATCCATTTTATAACGATCGTCTGAGGAAACTCCTTCCCTTCTTTTTAAGCGCTCTGGGCGAGGATTTTTTTTGAGAATTTGAGCGACTTGTTCCTTCTGATTTTCAGAGAGCTCTAGAGCCAACTGCATTTTTTTGACATGCAAATTAATACGCTGTTCAGTTGTCAGTTGTTCGCCATTTTTTTCATGGTTTTGGTGATTTCTGTGTTGAGCCATTGTGGTCATCGGCAAGCTGAGTACAAGGGCAAATAGGAAAATAAAATGTTTCATAATAAATGTTTTTTGTTTTAATCTTTGATGAGAATCAGTTCACAAAGTTTAAAGTATTGACATTAATTTAACATTTCAATATATAAGCCATTTTCGTTTTTTACCACCTTAACCAGCTTTTTTTGAGTAAGCCCTTTGATACTCGCATCCCACTTTTTATTACTCAGCTGCGCTTCTTCTTTAATTGAGGGAAGTTCTTTTGAATTAGATTTTTTTATACAATTCAAAACAATTTTTTCTTCCTCATTTAGAGCAACAGCCTGTTTTTCAGGTTTCATTTGAGGGAAAAAGAGCACTTCTTGTATAGAACTATTGTTTGTCATAAGCATTACCAATCGATCAATACCAATTCCGATACCTGAGGTTGGAGGCATACCGTATTCCAAGGCTCTTAAAAAATCTTGATCTATGAACATGGCTTCGTCATCTCCTTTCTCGCTTAACGCCATTTGGGCCTCAAAACGCTCTTTCTGATCAATAGGATCATTTAATTCAGTATAGGCGTTCGCTAATTCTTTCCCATTAACCATAAGTTCAAAACGCTCAGTAAGTTTTGTGTTCGAACGATGCTCTTTAGTGAGTGGACTCATTGATTTTGGATAATCCGTTATAAAGGTTGGTTGTATAAAATGGTGTTCGCATTTTTCTCCAAAGATTTCATCAATTAATTTTCCTTCTCCCATAGTTTCATCTACTTCAAGACCCATATCAGTCGCAGCTTTTCGCAATTCATTTTCGGACATATTTGACACATCTACCCCTGTATGAATTTTGATTGCTTCTAAGATTGGAATCCTTGGATAAGGAGCTTTGAAATCAATAATATGTTCTCCTACGGTTACCTTTGTGGTATTATGCAAGTTAGAGGCAATTTGCTCCAATAAAGTTTCTGTGGTCTCCATCATCCAGAAATAATCTTTATAAGCCACATACAATTCCATAACGGTAAACTCAGGATTATGAGTACGATCCATTCCTTCATTTCTAAAGTCTTTTGCAAATTCAAAAACACCTTCAAAACCTCCTACAATAAGTCTTTTAAGATAAAGCTCATTTGCGATTCGCAAATACAGGGGCATGTTTAATGCGTTATGATGAGTAACAAACGGACGCGCAGCTGCTCCACCAGGTATGGGTTGTAGTATAGGAGTTTCAACTTCTAAATAATCTTTTTTAATTAAAAAATCACGTATAGTGGTAGTGATTTTGGATCGTTGTAAAAAAGTATTTTTTACTTGAGGATTTACTATGAGATCTACATACCGCTGTCTGTATCTTAATTCAGGGTCATTAAATTCGTCATATATATTTCCATCGGCATCTGTCTTTGGTAAAGGAAGAGGGCGAAGTGTTTTGTTGAGAAGGGTAAAGTGGGTTACTTTAACTGTTTGTTCACCTACCATTGTGGTAAAGAGTGTGCCTTCTATGCCAATAATATCCCCAATATCGAGTAATTTTTTATAGACCTCATTGTATAGTGTTTTGTCTTCTGAGGTGCAGATCTCGTCTCGATTAAAATATACTTGGATTTTTCCTTTACTGTCTTGTAGTTCAGCAAAACTTGCTTTTCCTTGAATTCTTCTGGACATAAGTCTTCCAGCCAAAATCACTTTTTTGCCTTCTATATATTCTTTTGGAAGATCACTTGAATAAAAATTAACTGGGAAAAGTGGTGCTGGATAAGGATCAATCCCGAGTTTTCTGAGATCTTGAAGTTTTTCTCGACGAATAAGTTCCTGTTCGGAAAGCTTTGACATATAGATAATATTTATCGCAAAGATAAGCAGACTAAAAAAACCTGAGAAGTCAAATTTTATATCTTTGTAGTAATAGAATTACTTATGACTTTTTTTCGTGTATTGTTGTCTATTGTTTTCCCTCCTCTTGCCGTTATTGATCAAGGGTGTGGTTCAGTTTTAATTGTTTTTATACTTACTTTATGTGGATGGGTTCCAGGGGTTATTGCAGCCTTGGTAATCTTGAATAACCCTGAACGATGGAGCCGAGGAACATAAAATAGGATGAAAAAAAATAAAATTGTTAAAGTTTTGGATTTGGGTTTTAAGCCTTATGCTGAAAGCCTTACTATTCAAGAGGATTATTTCAATCAAATTATTGATTTAAAACGCTCTAATAGGAACAAAGAGAGACAAGACTTAACAGATAATTATTTGTTGTGGGTAGAACATCCTCCAGTTTTTACACTTGGGAAAAGCGGTAAAATTGAACATTTACTAGTTGATCAAGCTGCTTTGGAACAAAAAGGAATTCAATTTTTTAAGACAAATCGAGGGGGCGATATTACTTTTCATGGACCTGGACAGCTTGTTGCTTACCCTATTTTTGACTTGGATAATTTTTTTACTGATATACATAAATACCTGCGTTTTTTAGAAGAAGCAATCATAAAAACACTAGAGGAATTTGGGCTGAGTGCCACCAGAAGCCCGGGTGAAACAGGAGTTTGGTTGGACGAAGGCACACCCTTTGCAAGAAAAATTTGTGCTATGGGTGTACGAGCTAGCAGATGGGTAACTATGCATGGTCTTGCTTTGAATCTAAACACAGATTTGTCCTATTTTGATCACATTGTGCCTTGTGGAATTCAAGGAAAAGGAGTTACTTCTCTAGCCAAAGAATTAGGAAAGCCTGTAGATGCTGAATCTGTAAAGGAAAAACTAAAGCTACATTTGGGAAGTCTTTTTGAAATAGAGGAGTTTCAGATTAATTAATCTGATAGATGAAAAAACCATTACTTTCAGATTGAACCACCATTTCAATAGCGGAGTCATTATCTGAATTTATTAAATCGGGCTCCCCAGTTCCATACACAGGAAATCCACCAACTAAAGTTCCATTACTTAAATAAACATAAACTTTTTGAGTATCTAATTCTGTAAGCGCCACATAAAGGGTGTTCTTAATGTAGTGAATTTTGGGAGCAGTGTATTTGCCATAAGGAAGACTGATTGGTATCCCTTTAATATTTAACATATTTTCATTTATGTAGACTAAAGACTTTGCAGTCATGTCCATAAGATGGTCTTGCCCCATTCCCAATTTATTGCGAGTAATATTTCCTTTAGAATCAATTTGAAACATGTCTCCCGAACTTGTGGTGCCAGCAAATGTATTTCGGTATTCAAAAACAGGATTCTTCGAAGTAGTCAGGGATTCTTTCAGTTTTATGCGATCGGTACCTTGACGGTTTAATAGTCGAACAGTACCTTCTTTGTCTTGGATAAGGATATAATCTTTGGATCCAAAACGGATATGTTTTGGAGGGTGTAAAAGTTCATTTTTAAGGGTTTTTAGACGAAATCCTGAAACTATTTTACCTCGATTATCTAGCATTTTCACTTGCTTCCCATCGACAATTATAAAACGATAATTACGGTTAAGATCGTAATCAAAAACAGCCAGATGCGGACTACCTTCCCCAGAGAGTTTGATGTCAAATGGAGAAACAAGCTTTCCATTCCGATCTAAAACCATAAATCGATCGGAGGTTCTAAAAGCCATTTGTAACCTTCTGTTTTTATACAAATCAATTTGTTCTATTTTTCCAATGATGGGTCCAGAAAGTTCTTTTTTCCAAAAAAGCTTCCCTGTATTAGAAAATAAATAAAGAACATTGTTCTGATCTTGTATCACGATATCCATCGTCTTATTCCGATGATTTTTAATCCATTGCGGTGCTCTGGCTGCAGGAGCATCTAGTGAAAAACTATACTGATTGAAAACACTATTTTTTTGTGGATTATCATTCTTTTTTTGGGCAGCTAGGCGTGTTTGTATAAAATTATTTTCAGAGATACCCTGTAAAACAATAAGCGGGTACGCTTTTAAATTGATTTTATCCCAAGTAAGTTCAATCTCTTTGGAAGATGTTTCCCAGTTTTTTTTCAGGTTGGGAGTCTTTCCCAGCCATAGAAAAGAGCTTTTATCCGCTAAATCTTCTCTAAGTGTTTTAAAATTAATATCGTTGTAAAGGGTATTGTTATCTAAGTAATTCCCTATGATCTGTTTGAGGTGAGACTCTGAATTAGAATAAATTAAAAAATCATCTATCTGTGCACTCCATTCTCCTGTTTTAAACGATCCCATAGTATTAAGTAGAAATTGGAAGTCTTCGGGCAAAGTTTGTTCGTAAATAGCAACATCTCGAAAACTACTTCTTAATTCTGAATAAGAAAATAGTTCAGGATGTACCGTTTCGGTATTATTCAAATGTAAAAGTATGGATTGACTCTCTTGAAGTTGAACCCAAGCCAATTCGTCAACCGTACTGAGAAGATCTAAATTAATTGAAGGTAGAGGTATGTTTAGGTGTCTGCTGTATTGTTTAAATTGATCCTCTAGGGCTTTGTAGTCGTTCAATGAAAGTGCTAAATAGCCATCAAAATTTTGAGGAACTAACTGAGGACTTATAAGTCTTTGTGGATTTTGACCTTTTAAAAGGGAAAGTTTATCGGGAATAGAATCGTTTATAAAGCTAATTCCATCCAGTACAAAGGGTTCTTTTTTAGTATTAAAATCAAATGAAAACCAACTTGATCCTAGAAAAGGAAAAAGTGAAGTATTTGGAAAAACGGATTCTATGGTTTTGCCAAAACCTTGATTTAGAAAAAGGTTGAGTGGAGCGTTCTCATCACTAATCTTTGATAGGTCATACAAAACTCCTTCCTGAATTCCGAGGCGATTGTTTTGAGCATTTCGAATACTATTTTCCAAAATTAGTTTGGAAGTACTGCTTATCGAGATTCCCTTGATGTGGGCATGGTAAATATCTTTATCATTTACTTCAGTTACAACAACCTTGATGTTATTGTACTGGAAGGTTTCTCCTTTAGGAAGACTGATGCTGTCTTGAGGTTGGAGTTTAAATAAAAAGGTAACGGCCATTTCAGCTTTCCCTTCTGGAGTAAAACAAAGTAATGATTTAGAAGTAAATTGTTTTGGTGTGACAGCACTTGCATCAGAAAATAAGTTGGGATCTACTTTTAAAATTTGACCAATAAAAGGATTGCTTGACTGGCTGTTATTCAACATGTTTTGGTCATTAATCTGAAGAATTGCCAGTGTGTTTTGGGGAACACAACTCAATAAGTCTGGAGCTTTTTTTTCCGCAGAAGAACAAGAAAGGAAAAAGGTAATTAAACTTAATTTTATGAGTATTCGCATAGGAATCAAAATTAAAAAACTCCTCCGTTCATTTTTATTTTTTCACAAAATGTTATCAACTGATTTTCGTTCAAAAAAGAGATTATAAATTCAGTTTTAGTTGTTTGGGTAAAAGCTGAAATGATTTTCTGTGATGAACAGTAATACCAAAATTTTCTATTGCTTTACGATGAGCTAAGGTAGGATATCCTTTATTTTTTTTCCAATGATATTCAGGGAATGTCTCATCGAGTTTTTTCATGAAATCATCTCGATAGGTTTTAGCGAGAACAGAGGCAGCAGCAATATTTAAATATTTTTCATCTCCCTTTATGATGCATTCATGGGGAATTGTGTTGAAAGGTTTAAACCGATTGCCGTCCACTAAAATGAATTCAGGCTTTAAAGACAATTGCTCTAAAGCAATTTGCATTGCTTTTATTGACGCGTTGAGGATATTGATTGCATCAATTTCTTCTTGAAAAACATGTGAAACTGCAAAAGCTAATGCTTGTTCCTCTATTAGAGGACGGAGCCTGTATCGTTGTGCATCCGTAAGTTTTTTTGAGTCATTTAAAAAAGGAAGGTCAAAAGATTTGGGAAGTATTACCGCAGCAGCAGTCACTGGTCCTGCCAAACAGCCTCTTCCGGCTTCATCAGTCCCAGCTTCGATCCCTTTTGTTAATTGTCTTTTTAATGTTTTCAACCTTTCCCATTTAAGTTTTTCAAGTCGTAGAACAAATTACTCACATTTATCATAACTTCGCAAACAAATAATTTGGCATGCGCATCGGCCTTTCGATTAGTTTTTTTGCATTATCAATTCTCCTCTTTAGTCAAGATTTGCCTGTAGTGACTCAAGATAGTTTGCCAAAAACGATCGATTTAGTTGAAACGCGTAATGATTCTTTAGATATAGGAGAACTACTTCCTGAACAAAAACTAGATTCCCTTACAATTTTAGATAAAGGAAAAGAAGAGCAGAAGCAATTACCCAAAAAACCTAAAAAGAAACGGTACATCCCTTACATTAAAAGCATGGATGAAGTTGCCATTTCCGATTATAAAATTCTTTACCTAGACGAAACTGAAAAGTCTGTAGACACTTCACTCTCAATAGAACGCGAATTCACCTTTAATTTTTTACAGCAAGACTATTTTGAATATTTGCCGTTACCCAATATGGGAGAAGGGTTCAATAAACTGGGCTATGATTTTCACGAACAATCCTTCACTCCGCAAATGGGTGCTCGAGTAAAGCATTTTGGATATTTTGAAAAAGAAGATGTTCCATATTACGAAATGCCTTCTGCCTATACGGAACTCTTTTTTAAAACAACCTTTGATCAAGGGCAACATCTCGACGCTACATTGGCGATAAACACTTCACCAAAATTCAATGTTGCTGTTTCTTTTAAAGGATTTCGTTCTTTAGGAAAATACTCCTCCTCCCTAAGTAGATCACGTCAGTTCAGAATGAGCACTCAATATCAAACTTATAATCAGCGATATCGAATGCGTTTACATCAAACAACTCAATCCCTTGAAAATGATTTTAACGGAGGACTCACAAATGAAGCTGTTTATTTCTTTGAAAACGCACCTAACTATGTTATTGCAGACGAATCTGGTCAGCCGATACTCAATGAAAATGGTGAGGAAGAATTCGTTTTTTATGATGGGTTTTTAGATCGTTCACAGTTGAGTGGTCAGGTCGCGGGGACTAATGTTTTAGAAGGGAAACGCTATTTTATGGATCACCAATACCGCATGTTCCCTTTAGCAAAGGATACAACAGCTTACCAAATGACAGTTGGTTATCGGTCAAACTTTGAAACCAAAAATTACCAATTCAACCAAACACGAGTCAACTCTTATTTTTTTGAAACCTACACCAATCAAGTAGTGGCGGATACGACAAACTATTCAACATTTGAGAATTCCGTTTATGCTAAATTTGATAATTCTTTATTTGGCAAATTAAAACTTGATCTTCATCATATTCAATGGGATTATTCATTTGCTGAAAATGATTATCAAAAAGACACGATATCCCCAAATGGAATTAATGCAAGCCAACTTGCTTTTGAAGCGAAATGGTCAAAATCTATTTTTGGTGCCCAATTAGATGCTGGTCTCTACAACTCATTAAAGGAAGCTTATGGGACTAAAGCATGGAATGCAAGTATAAGTCGTCCCTTATTTAAGGACATAGCATTACAGCTTAGCTATAAAGACCGATCTCAGCCTTTAAATTTTAATTTTTATTTATTTCAAAGCGATTACAAAGAATACAATTGGAGTACTCTTGATATACAAAATCAAGAGTTTAGGACTCAAAGTGTTGTTTTGTCACATCCAAAATGGGGGCGTGTTTCTGGAGAATGGACCACTTTGGATAATTACACTTTCTTTAATAATACTACACCCCTTAGAAACCTTAATGAAAAATTTAAAGTAGAGGTACTGCAATTAGACAAAAGGATTGATTATTTCAAAGCTCGTTTTGATCAACGTCTTGATTTTAGGAAATTCTCATGGATCAATAATGTACAGTTTCAAGAAGCCATTCAAGAGAAAAATACAGAGGAGCTCCTTTCAGGACCAATCGCCTTAAATGTTCCCAAATGGTTGATTCGAAGCACCTTGATGCTCTCTTCCT
>Ga0222716_10001000_pt1 | contig 23750 bp, 32 predicted proteins | sample C33_13DmetaG_FD_165044 | JGI IMG/M metagenome (GOLD analysis project Ga0222716, IMG submission 165044) | Estuarine water microbial communities from San Francisco Bay, California, United States - C33_13D | ecosystem: Environmental > Aquatic > Marine > Unclassified | place: USA: California... | reverse complement strand
ACTTTCTCATAACGTGCATATGGTTTTCTCTACCCCCTACCCCCCTGTAAATCAGCACGTTCGAGCCTTGACTTGCGTGCGTGGCAACTGTCGCACATAGGTTGGAAAGGACCGCGCCAAAAGTCACCGCCTTGTGTTACTGGTGTGATGTGGTCGACTACGTTAGCCAATTCACTGCACTCGATACAGATTGGATTCTCCCGAAGAAAGGCAGCGCGCAACCTGCGCCACGGCTTAGAGCTGTATCGGTTGTCTCTGTTGACTCGTTGCCCTTGTTTTAACCTTGTATTGTGCCACGGGCTGCGCCTGCTTCCTTTGGGTATATACGCCATTAGGTACGATAGTAACCGTGGTATCCTGTCAAGATATATAGTTCATCACGATAAGCCTTACGAATAAATATGCTTTGGCTCTTGCTGTTATGCTCATTGTAAAGCTCCTCAAGCTTTCGCCTTATCTTTCTTATCCTGCTTAGTTTTTGCTGGTCGTCGTAAGACTGCAGGCGTTTCATTGCTGATGGCGTTAGCCTCTCTTTGATATCTATCGTGCAGTTCTCTAAGTTCTGCAATTGGATACGGTCGGTTATCTTTTGCGAGTCGCATAATCTCCGCAGCTCTGCCGCGCTTAAGGCTGTCAATTCGTTGACCGAAATACCACTGCCGTCCTTGGTCGTACAGATTGCAGGCAACGCACTGCGGGGCTGTGTTACCGATTCCGTCGGCTGGGTCGTGCCAACGGGTGGCCATGTGCCTCCTGCTTGCAAAATGTCCGCAATGGAGATGCCCAACGTGGTGACGTGTGTGGCAGGTAAAGCATTCGGCGAATCCTGCGCTGTCTGCCGCTCGGTATCTAATGCATTTCGAAAACCATTCATCGACTTTCTTTTTTAGTTGTGCGTGCGTCTGCTTCTTTGCCATTACCGTTGATTGCGTCGCTAATGTAATCTTTTAGCTGTTCGCGTTCACGCTTGCGCATTTTGTATTCGTCCGTTTGCTGTACGCTGTGCCAGTTGCTTTTTAGTTTGCGCTCATATGCCGCGCGCTTATGCGGATAGTGTTGGTTGCACATCTCCCAAAATGCAGCGGTGTGTTCTGTTACGCTTGGATGCGCTGAAAACGTGCCGTTATGCTTCAGAAAATACTCCTTTTCGATGTGGTGCGGTTGATATCGGCTTGCACATTCAGCGCCGTAAACCTCGGTTATCATGTAGCGGCGTGACTCCATCAGGTCCGCCCAAAATTGTTCAATTGGTGTCATAGTCCACAGTATCCTGAATCGCATGACCAATCAGAAAAATCTATTTCCGTTTGTGGTCGATGCTTTTCAATGTTAGTATAGTTGATTTCGCTTTTAAATTGGTTGCCAGTGCGTTGTTCTTGCTCTTTAAACCATTGCATTTTGTTCGGGTGGTCGTCAAACTTTTTGCGCAGTACCAAGGCATTGCGGTGAAAGCATCCCACGCAATTGTTTTGCTGTGCGAATGGTAACGGTATATCATCCCAATATTTCACGATTTTATCGCGTTTTATGCCGTTGTCAATAAGAGGAAAAACAGGCTTCTGCCATCCGACTTTACCAAACTGACGCAATCCATCAACACATTTATCAAGCATATTCTTTGCCCTGCGTTCTTCGCCTTGTCTAAATCCAATTTGCATTTGAACGGGTTTGCCAATCGTATTTTGCCACCAATCAAACATTGGTTTAATCTTCATTTCGGTCGTGCAGTATCGCGCCATAATATTCGGTAAATACCCGCTTTTTTTGTCAATTATCTGCTCAAATGGTAAGCCAGCAACCCAATGAACTTCCTGTTGCAGCCATTGCTCAAGCTCGAAAATGGTTTCTAAAATTGTATCCTCTTCAAGCGTGCCAATGAACTCGCGGCCAATCTTGTCGCTCGCCATCTTTCGCAATATTGGGTCAGGGTGTTTACATTTTGCGTCGTCTGTTGTAACCAAAGCAAAAACAAGGTAGTCGCTGGGGTAATTTGCCGCTATGTATGCCGACGACTGCCCGCCGCTCACGCTTGTTACCGTCTTCATTGTCCTTGCTTCTGTCGTTTCTGCATCTCATCGCGCTCTGTGTACGTCAGGCGGTTCGTTCCTGCCATCCAATCGGCTGGGTGTACCCTTGATGCCACTGGGTTGATTTCGGTGGCGTATTCGGGCTGCAAATGCCTCATGGCTTCCTGCTGCATCCGCTCGGCGTCTTTGCGTTCGTTCTCGCGTATGGTTTGAATCACTGGCTGCTTCAGTTGGTCGTATTTGGTAAAGCAATCGACAAACTGCGCCAACTTCAGCCGCTCGTAGTACGGTCCAAAGCTCTCTTTTGCCATCATGTACAGGCACAAGCGCCAATCTTCAAGCGTAAACGTTGGGAATTGCTGAACAAGCTCGTTTACGGTCATCGCTATGTGTTCAGGTTCTGTAAGCGTCTTATTTGCGTCGATAAACTTTACGCAGCGGCTTAACATACCGATAAGTGCCGCGCGTGTTGGTGCTTCGTCGCATACCAATGCCGTGCGCACGTTTGTGCCCTCAAAGCACGTTTGAAGCGTCAGGCGTGATACGTCCAGTTCTTGCAAATTCTGCAAGCTTTTCGCGGTTGACATCTCTTTCAAGGTTATCCGCTCGCCGCTTGTTAGCTCCCCCGCCTTTGGGTGAGTTAAATACCAAGCCTTTCCATCCGTTTGCAATTGCTGTATGTATTGCGTCGATTGCGTCTGTTTCTTCAGTGTGTTCATTTTGGAGTTTGATTAGTGCCCGCTGTTCGCTTTTGGGCGATTTGTATCTAAATCGGTGGTCTGTGTGTTTGTAGTCTTTCCATTCGTTCCATGCGGCTTCAAATTTTTCCGATTGAAACGGCAAAACAACATTCAACACTTTCGCACTATTAGTAGATGTATTAGTAGTTGATATAGTAGTTGATATAGTATGTGCTGAATTCTGCGCACTCGTTTGCGCGGATTTGCGCACTCGTCTGCGTGAATCTACGCACTCGTCTGCGCTATTCTGCGCACTCGTTTGCGCTATTCTACGCAGTCGTCGGTTGTATCTGTCACCCTCTCGGACAAGAAAACCAGCGTTGACAAGCTTGGAAATGTAGCCCCGCGCCGTGGCCGTTGATACGTTGAGCAGGTTGGCAAAGTGTTCGTTTCCTGCAAAGCATGGTTTATTCTTATCCTCGAAGCTGGCAACCTCGGCAAGCAGTACCCTTTCATTTGGGTGCAGCTCGCCAAGATTCCACAACTCGAGAGGTATGTATATGCCTTTACGCTTCAACGTAGTGCAGTATTGAGCGAATTAGCTGCTTAGCTTGTATCAAATAACCCAGACTTGTCATGTCGTCGCCGCCTTTCACTTTGTCGCCTGTGTGAGCTTCCAGCACCTTTTGCAACGTATTACGGTCTACGACAATACTAACTTTTTTGTCGTGCGTCATGAATGCCCAATAATCGGCCTGCGTGTGTTCTATACCGCTGGCACTTCCTCGGCTCTCGACTTCGATGAATAAATTACCTGTTTCATGCACTTGCATATCCCGTTTACATTCAACGGTGAAAAACGGTCGGCCCTCGCGTAACAAGTTGCTGAATTCGCTTTCACCGTCTTGACCGACTTTTAAATCATGCTCCCAACCGTTATGAAATTCAATCATCTGTATTTTCGATTAGGTAGGTTTTCATGTAATGCAAAAACTTGTTTGCCTCTTTACTCATTGGGTGCGTCGTCTGTGTAAGCCATAATTCATATGGTTCTTGCTCAGTCCACGACGGGTCTACTTTATTGTAGCTCGCTTGTATTTCAGTAAACAATAATTTTACCATTTCTAAAGCCTTTGCAAATGGCTCGCCTTGCATTCGTGGGGTAATTACCATTTCATTGCCATCCAAAAACATACTCATATCTTTGTTCGGCATTTTCTGTTTTATCTGTTCAATTAATTCACCGTAATTGTCGGCAGCGTTTTTATCTGTTTCAAGCTTTTTACAAATGTCAAAAAATGCATCATCTAAAACTGCGCGAAATAATGCCTTTGCAACGTAACTGTCTAAATTGTCATCATTGCAATATTTAAAAACGTGTTTCATGCTTTTTGTTTTTGGTTGATTTGTTCCACGTTCTCAGCTACCACGTCAAACAGTTCGAACGGGTCTACGCCGTCGAGCTGCATCAATTGGCCGCTGTGTTTCAGTATCCCGGTGGGGTTGCTGTAAATGTAATTTTCTACGGTTCGACGGGATACGCCCAAAGCCTCGGCGCAATGGTCCAGCCCTTCAAAGTGTTTGTTTATAAACGCTTTCAGTTTCATTGTATTCAATTCGGATTTCATGTGTTATGTGTTTGGTTCGTAGGTCGTCAACATATCTTATAAAGCTGCTGTAGTTCTCAAACGTTACGCGTGTGTTTTGCTTTGGTAGTTTGACGGTGTAACGCACTTCAGAAAGGGAAATTTCCGCCATCTTCTGCAGGTTGTTGGGGTTGTGCTGGCTGCGCTCCAGCTTCTACGATTTCGTATTTCCAAGGCACTAAGGACATAAATACGCGCATTGGCTGCGTGTCGTCCTTTTGCCATTCGCTACCTCGTACGTTGCACCGTGCTTTAATTGTCTTGCCTTCAGGCAATGCAACGGCTTCGTCTACGTCGTCTTTGAGAAACTCCAGCGCCAAGGTCTGCGGATATTTGCCATCCTGCACCTCAACGTGTACTTCGCACTTTCTAAAGCCGCTTTCAAATTCCATCGGTTTGCAAACGCGCTTAATAACTCCCTCAATAATTAATTCCATGTTTTTTATATGATTTAGTGAATTCAGTTTGTGAACAGTTGGGCAAATCGATTGCACGCAACTGGTTTAATCGTAGCCGCTCGAATATCTCACGCCAGCGGCTTGGCGTTGGGTCTGTGTCAATGATTTCATCTTCTAACCCGTCGTCGTCGTCCTTCATTGTGGACGTGCTGAGAAGGTGCAAAGCGTAATCCTTGACGTCTTCCACGTGTGCGGCTTGGTCAGCCTCTACGCTGTCAAAAAATTCGTCGAGGTTCATTCGTCTATTTCATGTTCAGAATAAACGCCTGCGGTGTAGAAGCCTGCGAGCTTCAATATGGCACGCGATAATGCGCGTTTTTCCGCCATGGCAATCGGGTACGCGTTGCGGTTGTTTGATTTGCTAGCCTCGCCAAACGTCTCAACCTTGCCTATTTCGCATTTTGCGTACGCTTTAACGCAGTATTTCCCTTCCTTGGTGTCTGACCATTCGGGCACGGTAGAAAAGCGAACCTCGGCCTTTATTTTAGCTTGCAAGTGTTCAACGCCTCTGCGCGTCATAATGACGAAGCCGCGCGGGTCTTTGTGGAAATGGTCGGGGTGCATGTCGTATTTCGCAGACAGCGCCCGAAGTTCATCGGTGTTACTCATTTTTCTCGGTTTTACAATCAATTTCTTTTAAATATCCTAAAGCGTCTGACAATCCATTTTCATAAGCATACATTCTCCAACCCATTTCTTTCTTTCCTGCTTTATCCCAGTATTCTATCAATTCTCTCGCTTCGTCTAATAATTTCATTATTTCTTTAGCCGCCTCTTTCTTTGTCATTTCTCACGGTTTTGCTTTAGGTGCATTTTCATTTTATCAATCAGGCGCAGGAACTCGCGTTCCTCGGCCAGGTCTTGCTGCCATTGGTTAAATGACTGCGAAGCTGTTACTTGTACGCTGGAGCGTACGCAAATAGGTTTTTTCATAGTTTGTCGTCTTGTTGTTTGTCGTGTTGTTCGTCGGCCTCTTCGTAGTAGTCACGGCCTTCGTCTTCGTCGTCTGCTGGGTAGTCGTATCCTTCGCGCCACATGGTAAAAAAATAAAGCCCCGAAGGGCGTTTAAATTAGATTGCTTTTGCTGCCAGCTTTGCGATAATATCTAAACCTTCTGCGCTGTACATCATGCGCTTTGTTTTCTCAACTGTTAAACCTTCATCATAACAAGCGTCTGTGAATTTTTTGCAAGCCGCTTCAATTATTGCGGTCATGTTTACATTGCTAAGCTCCTGTTTTGCTGTTTCTAAGTTTGTCATGGTAGTGTTGTTTGCGTTTGTCATGCTGTAAAGATACGCAAGTTATTTCGTTACGCAACTATTTTCGAAGTTTTTTTTTCTTGAGCATAAAAAAAGCCCCGAAGGGCATTCGATTATTTTATTAATCTTGGTGCTTTCGACGTTGTGCAATACATCGCATTACTGTCTTCCCAACCTGTGGCGCTGTTGTAAACGTAACCGCCTGCAATTAAGCTGCCAAGCGTGCCCTTTTCTTGAGGTGTTAAACCTTCGCCGTCAAATTCGCTGTAGCCCATTCCTAAGCCGTCATTTTCACCTTCCTGAATGTCTTTCAGCATTGCCTTCTGTAACTGTGTCATGTTGTTGTTGTTTGTGTTCATGGTAAAAAAATAAAGCCCCGAAGGGCGTTGGGTTATTTTTTGAGTCCTTCAAGGCTCAAGTTGAATCTAACCAAACATTCTTTTAGAGTATAGTATCTGTCTGAGTTAATCTCAGTAGTTGACAATTCTAATTTGATGCTGTCAATTTGATTCTGAATAAAGGTCGCTGCGTTTTTCATGGTGGTTGTGTTTGTGTTCATGGGGCAATGATACGCAAGAACATTCGTACCCGCAAGAACTTTCGTAATTATTTTACATCACAAAAAAAGGCCCCCACGTTTGGAGGCCCTTTAACTCGATGAAAAAAACACAACAGGAATCAACCTATAGCGTTACAAAGTTAGTCATTTTTTCGCGCTTTTCGGCGGTCGCTGACGATTGCATTTATTAGCGTATCCATCCAGCCGAAAACTTTGTTATCCGCTTCTGTTGGTGTCAGGTTCACAATGACTTTAATGAATCCCATTGCGGCCAAAATAATCTCGGCCCAATATGTAGTAAAAAATTCCATGCTTATAATTTAGTGCAAGGTATCAAAGCGGCATCAAACAATTTATAGCCGTGTGGCCTCCGATTACAACGCCGCAACCTATCGCCTGCTTTTTGTAGTGCTTGGCATAAGCCGCCGCGTACGTTTCGCGGTCAAGTCCGCAACCCACTTGCATGCTAAATAGCTTGGTGCGGTTGCCTACCATCCACTCAACATACGCCTGTGTATGTATATGGCCCTGCACCGTACTTTGTAAATCGTTCTTGGCCTTTGTGCGCGCTGTTCCACCTTCGCCATGTACGTACTGCACGCCATCATATTCCATGCGCTCGGACCAGTTCCATGACGTGCCCAACACTTCGTTGAATGACTTAATCCACATGGAAGGAATGGAAGAACTGAAGGCCCTGCGCATGACTACACGGTCGTGATTGCCTACAATTACATCAGCCACTGGAAACGCTTCACGCCATTTCTGAAGGTCTGCAATAGCTTGCTCCAGCTCTGTTTTAGGACTCATTCCGTTAGGGTCTGATTCCCACCTGCTGGTTGCGTGTGAGTCGATTAAATCGCCAATGAAAATAACCTGATTGCAGGCAAAGCGGTCATAGGTGTCCAAACAAAACTCAAAATATCCATCCAATTCAAACGGGCAATGCAAATCCCCTATGACCAAAATACGCCGCTCTTTGGCTCTGAGATAGTCCAACGCTTTCTTTTGCTGCGCGTTTATCCGTGGGCGTATGTCCTTAGTCATAAAGCCAAATTACATCCTCGTCGTGGCTCGCGTCGTAACTATTATCGACATGTATAAACGTCTTTGCAATCCCCACACGATTAAAACCAACTTCGAGAAGTGCGCCAAGTATATAGCACCGTGCGCGTGAATCTGTGCAATGTATATCAGCCGCGCAACCCATGGTGTGGGCGCTGTTGGGTTTGCCTCCTACTTTCTTGTTGTGTTCCTTCGTCCTGTAACCTGAGTTAATACGAAAAGGAACGCCCGCCAAGTGGCGAGCGCGGTCTAACATCTGCAGAAAATCGTCGTCCATCATGTGCTCGCCGCTATTAATTGCGGTGGGGCAATCAAACTCATGATAGTTAAAATATTTCACTTCAGTAAAATTGCAAAAGCTGCGACCATTATAATCAAATCGGCAATATCTGCACGGCCGTACTCCCGCGCCTTAAATACAACATTCACCGTTATGGTGGCTAAGATAACCCAAATCATTTTTGAAGCTTTGCAAGCATCAACTCTATTTTGTGGACGCTGGCGAGTAGTTCTTTCATGTCGCTTTTGATTTCGTTGCTGTCCAGTTCCAACTGAATAACGCGACTTTTCAGGCGTGCCACCGTGCTATTTAGGTTCACCCATACACCAATCAAACCCGCCACCACAGGCAAAACAATTGCCACAAATTCCCATTCCATTACTTCTCTTTTTTCTGTATGATAAACCAATTCGAACCGTGGCACAAGATAGTAATGCCGTCATAATTGCGATTAAAATCGTAGGAAGCTGCGCCGTCGATAGTTACGCCGCTGTCCGCTGTGTTTGCCCTTAACTGTATATTGGTGTTTGCGCTTATGGTTGCATCACTATGGAACTGAATGGCGCGGCCTTCGTTATCTGCTACGCTTGGCAAGTACATAATAGCCGTGCCGTTACCGCCCGCCCATGTGTTCATTACCATGTAATCAATTGGCCGCACGTTGTAGGTTGTGCCCGCTCTATTGGTTACCGATGTAATACGGTGCTGAACGCGTGAACCAAAATTTTCTTCACCTATTAGCAAAAAGCGGTTCAGTGAATTAGTAGCGCCAACAACACCCAAGCCAGGATTGTGTGTTATTGGGTCGTTTACGTTTATAGCGTCTTCAAATGCTGTGGTTGTGGTCGTTGCGTCTCTTGCAATTAAAAAAGCTTCGACATCTGTTTCAACGCTGCGCGCTGTAAAGGTTAATTGAAATAACGCAAAATATCCTGTTGTGTCGTCCAGCACTTGCCACATATGTAAGTCACTGCCGTAAACCGTGCCGCGCTGTATCGGTGTCGCTTTGTTTTGTCCTGCTAATATCTCTGAAACTCCAAGTCGATTTATTCCAATGTTTGCACCTACTGCATTTAAACTTTCCCATTGTGTAACTGCTTCAGCGCTTACGCCCTCAATTACTAAAATTACGCCGTCAGAATTTTGAGTTATTCCATCACCAAAAATGCATAAACCTTGGTCAATTTTTCCGCGCGCTTCGTCGCTGTTCGTTGCTGTGTAGGTTATTTCGTCGCCGAGCGCATTATTACCAAGCAAATCAGCACGCAAAACGACAATTTGAAAATCAGCCGTCGAAGTGCTTACTAAAGAGCCATCAAAACCGCCTGTATCATCAACACCGACAATAGCAACACTTAAATCAAGGCCATTTTGTGCGCTTGGCAAAAGCGGCGTATTGATAACAATTGGCATAGTTATTTCCCCGCCGTCTTTTCGGTCGAATACAGGGCTTACAACCTCGTAATATTCAGGGGTTGCAGTCCATTGCGTACTGCCATAAACAACAGAGCTGTATTGCAAAACACCCTCATCAACTAAAAATAAAAAGTCGTTTGTCGTGCCTGTGAAATTTGCATCTCTTTTCAGGTATTGCGTTCCTACTTTTATTAAAAACCTTAAAACTACGCGCGCTATTCTGTTATCGCCGCTTGCCGTGCCATCGCCGTCATAAGCATAGTTAAAAGTGCCAGTGATTAAAAACTCTGTATCCTGCGCATAGTCGATATCTGTATCGTTCAGCGTTGTCCCAAATTCTGCTTCAGTATAAAGATTATCGTAAATCAACGGATAATTTCCGTTATATCTACGCGTTCGCTTTACCTCTTTTAACGGCACAAGGTTGCTATATTCGTATCCATTGGTGCGCACGAGCGTGCTGTTGAATGGCCTATCCGACGCAAAAAGCTGCTGCGTTAAATCTGTGCCGTTCTTTTGCTTACCCTCTACCGTTAACTCTGTAGCGTCAAACTTCTGAGCGCCCAAAGGCAAGAACCACCAAACGCCTTGACTCTGAAACAACCGCGCGTTGAATACCTTCGTTATGCTCTCAAGTATCTCAATGGTTGAATAGTATTGATTGATTCCGTTACTGTCAGGATTACCCAACGAAAGGTTGTTTATTAAAGTGTGGTCGAGTTGGTTGCTGCCTGTATAGATGGCGGCTTTAAAATCATTTACGTAATAAAGAAATGCATCCGTATCCCAAAGGTGAGTCGCACGCGTACGGTTTAAGCATTGCAGCAGCAGCGTTGGAACGTCCACGTTTCCTGTGCTGTCGTGCTTTACATATTGCAGGTTACCAAGGTCGTCGGCTGCGGTTAGTGTGTTTTGTATTGGGTAGTAATCGAATGGCCTTATAACTTGCTCGGGGTATAAAACACCACGCCAATAATTCGTATTTGTGTTATCAGGGTCTTTAAAAACACTAACCGAAAATCGCAATTCTTGCGTCGTGCTGATATCATCCATGAACACCGTGTGAATGGTGTTTTCTTCTGTTAGCGTAAACGTCAATTCACTGCCAATTACGCCCTGCATTCGGTTTTCGTTGTCGCCTGTGTATCGCAAAACAAAACCATCTGAAGCAAGGACAAACGTTGTTGCCGTGCCTGTAAAATTAGCGTCGTGAATGTTTACCCTGTAATCTGTGCCAAGGTCATCGGTAAACTCTGCAAATAGTCGTATTGGGTCAGCCATTTAAAATCCTCTTACTCGGTTTCGGTCGATTGCATTACGTTCACTCGTTAACAATATATCGCGGCCTGAAATCTTGCCCGTCACTTGTACATGCTGGCCGCCTAACATGCCGCGCAATTTATCAAGTGGTGCAATTACTTCGGGGTTGGTTTTCGCGCCGGGATACTCACCCACAAGGCCAAGCGTAGGGCCTGAAACTATTCCGCCATCGGCGAAGGCTGGAACGCCTGCACCTTCTGCGCGTTTGGTAATTGCGCCTTTGATTCCTGCACCTAATGCAACAAGCGCAACACCAGCAGCAACCGCAAGAACTCCGTTTATACTGGCTAAAGCCGCTTTAATGCTGTCGATGGCAATACCGTAACCAATGGCAAGCGTTCCCAATTGAATAGCCAAATCTGCAAACACGCCCAACAACATAGCGCCAACGCCTTTCATGCCTTTACCTGTTGCAATGCCCTCACCTAACATCATCCCAAAGCCTATGGCCGCGCTTTCCGCTGCTGTCTCAATTGCTTTACTTACTGATTCAGCAAAATCCTCAAAGTCTTGTTCTGCCTGTGTTAGCGGCTGCGTGTCAACCGTTGCAGCTGGTATTTCCTCGAGCATATTCATTAACCCGCCAAGCGTCTGCGTCAAGTCCTTTGCACCGTCTTCTGTTGGTTTCCAAATGTTCTCGCTTGGTACTTCCTCAAGCTCGTTAATCAAAAACCCGATAGTGTTTTTAAGGTCGCGAGATTTTGTAGTTAAATCTTCCGTTTCATCCTTGACTTCCTCAATAATCACCGGCGTCTTCTCCAGCTTTGTATTCACCTCATCCAGCATTGTGTTCATCGTAGCTAACTCGCTGTTAGCTGTGGCAAATGCTGCGTTTGCTTCCTTCTGTTCTTTGATTGCTTTGCCTCCAAACTTTTCGGCAATCTTATCTTTTGCGGCTTTCTCGGCTTCTAATTGCTCAACCAGTTTTTTCTGTTGCTCAATTTGCACCTCGATATTTCGCTTTTGTTCCTCAAGCGTTAAATTCTTGTTTGCCTCGGTTAATGCGTCGACTGCTGTTACTGCTTTAGTCGTTTCGTCTGTGAGCATTATGATGCCCGTGACGACCAACGCCAAAGCTGTGGCAGCAAGCGCAAAGGGATTGGCCAATATTGTCTTATTTAAGAATCCAAAAACTGTGTTGGCCGCTTTTATTCCGCTTATCAAATTCGGCAAAATCAGCAGAACAGGGCCGATGGCTGCGGCAATTCCTGCAATTGCTAAAGCCACGTTTTTTGTGCCTTCGCTTGTGCCTTGCAAGAACTGCACAAACGTTTTAAGCTGGTCAACGATAGGCCGTAAATAATCGACAAGCAAACGGCCAATTTCTTCCTGTAAGTCACCGAATGAATTAGCCAACTGCGTAAATCCTCCGTCGGCCTCGGCTGCTGCTTCTGCACTACCTCCGTACTGCTTATTGAGTTCGTCAAGTATCAGCGTTTGCGCCTCAGCAAGTCGGCCCGTTTCCGTAAGTGATTTAATAACGTCTTTTTGCTCTTTACTAAATTGGATACCTGAACGGCTCAACGCGCTAAGGTTTGCAATTGGGTCGTTTAGCGCCTTACCTAACTGAATAGACGCGCTTTTTAAATCGCCATCTAACCGCGTCGCCAAATCAAGGGCCGCCGCCTGCGTTCGTGCAAACTGCTCGCCTGTGATATTAGTAAACGTCAAAAGCTGTGCCGTTGCATCCTTTAAAATAACCTCATCACCGAAAAGCGTTTTATTCTGCAAATCGGTTGCCATCTTCTGCAACTCCTGCGAAGTTATTCCGACCTGACCCGCCGTGGACTTCAAACCCGCCTCGACCTGTGCAATGGCTTTCGATTGTTCGCGGAATGCTTGCACGCTGCTTGCACCCATCAAAGCCAGTGGTGCAGTTATGCCAACGGTCATATTTCGGCCAAGCTGCTGAATCTCTCGCGTGTTCTTCGCTATGCTTTTGCGTGCGTCGCCAAGTTTCTTGTTTAGCTGCGTGGTGTCCGCGCCAACCCTTACAATTAAATCGCCTAATTTTGCCATGCTGTTACTTTGCTAACTGTCGCAAGATACCAATTCCATCGGCGGCCTTTTCTTTCTTCTCCCATGGAAAGGTTGCAAGGTCTTTCGGTGTTATCCTTTTCTTTACGTGTGGGTTTATTGTAATAGCTGCCAGCCACCGCGTGCGCTCCCATTCCGCTCTTTCCCGTTCCTCGATTTCTTTGTAGTGCCCCGCCATCGCGTTGCCAAACTCTGCGAACGTCAAACCATAAAGCAAAAAAGGGGTCAGGCGCAACTGGCCTAACCCCATTTCTTCAATTTCATCCCACGTCAACGGCTTGCCTTGGCCTTTGTTTTTTTTTGTGTGCCGCCCATGACTTTGGCCACGGCTTCGCTGAGTTTTTGCAAATCTGATATTTCAATCATACCAAAGAAATCATCAACGTCCATTTCGAACGCCATGCCTTGATTTTTGCAACCCTCTTGCACAAAATAATAAACCAGCTCAGGAATTAAAGTAACGTCGTTGCTGTCAACGTCTGCCACCTTTTTACCTGTCGCATCTTCAAACTTTCGCCAAGCGCGCATAGTTGCACGGATGGGAAAGGTTTTGCCGTCAAGTTTTATCTCTACCATGTGGCAAAGATAAAATTATGCGATGACTTCGCGCTCAATTGTGCCAGTAATTTCAACAGTCATTGAAAAACCAACGTTGTCTTCTACGCCTGCGGTTTGTTCAAGGCTGGAAATAAAGCCCTCAATTTGAAACTGTTCATCCCCTACATTGGCAGCGCCGTTAGCGTCTACGTGAGTGTAAAGAAAGAACAATTTTGTGCCTGCCAATTGTGCAGCGGCAAAGTCGTTGTAACCGTTTGTCGCGTCTTCTGCAAACAAACCTGAAATGCTTAGGCTTGCCGATTTCAAACCGGGCAAAAGCTCACGGAATCCGCCGCTGGCCTTTGTCGTAATGTCGCGCATGTCGCTGGTTACCGAAATACTGCACTCGGTTACTTTGTCAATAACTACCTCAGCGCCTTCCGATGTTCCTGAGAAAACCCGAATATTGCTCGAGTTTATTAATCCTACTGTCTGTGCCATTACTCTTTAATTTTTTTTGATTCTTTTTTTTCGGGCTTGTCTAAGTACCCGCCTTTTTTAAGTTTTGCGGCAAACTTATTTGAAACGTCTACAACTTTACCCGCTGACCATTTCCAGCCGTTTTTATTGTATGGTTTTTGTAATGTTACCTTCATGCGTGCAATTTACTGCTTTTAAATTTCACCTTCAGGCGATTCAGGGAACCAACCATTTTCATCCATATACTCCTGTGTTCTTATCGTCGTATCGCTTGGCACGATATGCCCGAAAGGAAACTTTTGGTTGACCTGCACGTAGCTGCTGAGTCCGTACCGCTCATCGTTCGACAGCTCAGGAAAGCACGCCACAAGACGCTCAAGGTTTGCCGCGGGGTGTACGTTGATGAGGTAATCCGTATCGACCTGCAACGCGTTCTGTACTCCGTCAGGGTGTACTATAATCCCGAACACGGTCGAAGCCGCTTCCCCGTCTGCCTGTATCAATACAGGGCGTGATATGTTGTAGAGTTCGCGCGTGATTTGGTACGCTCTGCGCTCGCTTGTCTGCGTGTCCGTTGGTAGGACTATAATATATCCGTTCATTAGAAGATGTTGTAGAACGTGTTAATGTTGTCTTGGATATCGGCTCGGTCTGTCTGTGCTGTTGGCCATATAATTACCTCCTGCACATTACCCCCGTAACGAAGGCGACCAATCCCAATTTTAGCGCTGAACGTAGTGATATTTGCTGTATCAGTTCCGTTAATTGCTAAAGTATTGTTTTCATATGACTCCACCGTGTTCCCACTGCGTGACAAAAAACCAACGGTTTGAACAAAGGCGTTATTGCCCCCTGTTAGTGAGGTTGGCGTTGCTGCCGTGCTATTTGTCGCGCCACCACTGCGTACCCTCCAATGCGGAAAAGTTGCAGACAAATTATTTAAAAATACGTGCCCGTTTGAAGGTGATTCAAAAACCGCTATTTGCGTGAACTCATTGTTATCGTGTAAAATATCAGAACTAACTGTATCCTGCAAACTTCGAACAGTGCCGCCACCATATGCGCTAATTGTCGGCTTTCCGTTCTGGGTCACTACGCCCGACCCGTCCCATATTTGCGGTTGGCTACCCGTGTTTCCATTAATCGCATTATTTCCGTTTCCTGATTGGTCGTACCAAGTTTGTACTGTGCCGATTTGAGTACCGCAATGCGCTGCGAGTGCGACCGTATCAAGCTCTCCAAAAATATTAAAGCCGATATCAGCCGTTCCGTTTGTACCTGCGTAAACTTCGATAGCGTCACCCGTGTACGTTGAATCCAAAAGCCTCAATGAATACGCAGCCGCTGCACCGCTGTACGTGTCGAGGAGTGGCGTGTTTTGGGTGAAGTAGTCGCCAACGTTTTCTTCGATGGATGTGCGGTTGCTGGATTTGTTTTCACCAAATAAAATCAACTCTTGCATTTGACCGTTTAATGAAAAACTTGATACTCTGTTATTTCCTAACGTGATGCCGTTCGCGTTGTTTGTGCCTGCGTTAAGTGCGTCGGTTGCGCCTCCGTCAATTGCTCCATAACTACTGCTTGAAGTTGTGTTATCTTTATATATCCAATGCAGTTTTTGACCCGTTGCCGCGTCTCCATATTTCATATCCGTGTTACTTCCAAACTTTGCGCGAAATTCGGATTGTATAAGGAATGCAGTATGCTCGTCAGTCTGTGCGCTATCAAACAAAGTGCCCGAACTACTCGCGTTGTTGTAGTTTGCTACGATTGTAAAAGTCTCGTTGCTGTTTGTTGTTAAGTTTGTATTCGTTAAAGCGTCATTACTCCCATCAAAGTCCAACGCCACTTTTCCGTTCTCCTTCACCAACGACCCACCCGTGTAAATCGTCGGCTGATTCGCAGGAGTCGCTTGAGTCGCATCGTTGCCGTTTCCGCTTTGGTCAAGCCATTCGCTGACCGTGCAACTCGTACCCGTGCAAAACGTTTCTATCGCGCTCTCGTCGATGTTTCCTTCCGAGTCAAAGCCAATCGTTGTGGTCGTGCTATCCGATGCCCTGCGAATGACCATGCATTCCGTGACGTTGCCGTTTAGCCTTCGCGTTGAATACGCGGCTTCTGCTCCGCTGCCATACGTCTCGTTAAGTAAACCCGTGAACGATGGGGCTGCTGTTACCTCTTCCCACGTTTGAAACAACGTGAACGGTGGCACGCCATAGGTTGCGCCTTCCTCGAACGCGTCAAACACGGCCACGGTATCCGCATATGCTGTATTGTCTGCGAATGTGTGGATTAATGTGTAGTCGCCTATTACATCGTTGTCGCTGATAAACCCCGTCTTGTGGTAAATCTTTCGTTTGATAACCTTGCCCGCTGTTGGGGTGTCGCTCGATGGGTCGATGAAAATACCATCACCTTCTGACTTCACAGAATATCCGCGCTCGGCGTATATGGTCGGAATATATAAACCTTGTTCGACCTCATCCTCGAATCGGTTTGTATAGCTTACCTGCGATTTAAACGCGCCCGCTGTTGCGTCATAAATCAGCGCCTGATTGCCTGCGGGCGTGCCCACTATACTGACGTCGCTCAGGTCGTTTAAGTCCGTAGGTACGGCGCTGGTGTCGGCCTTTGCATTTAACGCCGTTTGTGTCGCTGTGCTTACTGGCTTATCCGCGTCGCTTGTATTGTCTACATTGCTAAAGTCGGCACTATTGGCCTTGGCGTTTAGCTCGGTTTGCGTGGCCGTGCTGACAGGCTTATCCGCGTCGCTGGTATTGTCTACGTTACCAAGTCCTATCTCACTTTTTACAAGGCCGTCGTTCGTCCACTCGCTGCCGTCGTACTTTAAAAGTTCGCCAATTTCAGGGCCGCCCTGACCAAATTGTACGTCATCCAACTGGCCCAACTCAGTGACGCCGCCCGTGCCATCTGCTGGCTGCCATTCCTGTGCGGCTGCATCGTAGGCAATTACTTGGCCATCTGTTACGCCTGTGGTGTCAACGTCTGATAATTCGCCAAGCGTAACGCCTGTGATGGGGCTTCCTTGCGCTATCTCGAAGTTGCTGCGGCTTACCCTTACATCGTAGTCCGATGTAATGTTATAAGCCCTCTGCGCCTCATCAAAATCAATAACCTCGCCAAGGTATTGAATGCTTTGAACATTCACGCCCGAATATGTGCCCGTTACCCGGTCAAGCGCAGCCCGCACGTGCGTGGACATATCAATGCACTCGGTGTAACTGGTCGAATATAAATTAACCTCGACTTGTGCCGTGTCCATTTTTGACGGCTCGCGCTTTGTGTCGCTTGGTTCGTTGCTGCTTATGTTGTAAACCACGTAAGGCAGTTCAGCGTCTTGTTGCGCAACCTCGGGAAAGATTCGGTTGGATACGATTGCGCGCAAATCCGTGTTGCCTAGCAACAAATCAAAAATAGCTTTTCCAACTGTCATTTCATAAACCTTTTAAATTCCTTCCTGTAAAGTTCCACCTGTTTGCGCTTAGTCTTGCCAATTCCTGCCTTCATCCCCTGCGTTAATTTACCTTTGTTTGGTGTTTGCATGATGATACCGCCGCCGCCTTTCTTGCCGCCTTTTTTCATCGTTGCAGGCCGTGCGCCCATTTCCACAATATGAGCAAACCAGCCGTCAGCGTTGTCACGCACTTTGCGCTTCAATTGGTATTTGCCTGCATTGTTTGCACGCGGTCCAATCATTGCCGTATTGCTTCCTTTGCTAAACCAAACGCCGATTGATTTTTTAAGCTGGTTTTTTTTTACGGTTACGTGCTTGCCGTTTTTCTTGTGGATTTTTATGTCGTCTTTGTACGGCTTAAGCTTTCCGCGCATTGCCTGCACTGTTTCTTTACCTGCCAAGCGGTTTGCCCTTCTGAATTCCTTTTTGTTAATCGTGCCAAATCGTGCGGCTCTGTCTAACCGCTTTTCGATTTTGCGAAGTTGCGCCTGCATCGTATCCATTACTCACCCGTTGACGTTGTGACAAGCCTTAAACCTTCCTCGCGTCCGATTTCCTGCACGGCTTCAATTTGATAAAGTTGGCCGCTGTAACTTACGCGGTCGCTTGGCCGCAAGCTGCTTACTGTGCTGCTGTACCTTATGATAAAATGCACAGGTTGAACCGCATAAACTTGGTCGCTTTGTATGGACTCGCTACCGCTTCCACGGTAATTTACTTCAGCCCAAACCGTGGCCAGGGTTGTCCATGTTTCAGCACGCTCGCCGTAATCGTTTACCGTTAGCGTTGCGCGCTGTATCGTTATTCGCCTGTCGAGTTTCCCGATTTTCATACACTTGTTACGTTGCGATATGGTGAAATGATGCTGTAAATACCCAAAGGCAGCTCGTGCATTTTGTAGCCTGTCACGGTTTGCCGATTCTCGTACAGATGCCCAACAAGTAAACGGATAGCATGAACAAGCGGCTGCGGGATTGCATCCTCTGCATATCCTACCGTCATATTCACCTGCACCGCGTTAAATGTGTCGTCGTATAGGTCGGGCGTATTGTCGAACGTTATGCGCGCGCTTTTGGTTTTTATGTCAAACCAATATTTAGCGGCTGGTAGCGTTTGCGTTGCGTTTGCCGTGTCTAAATACGTCACGGATGCAATGGAGTTCACTGGGCCGATTGGAAAGCGCACGTTATAAAAGTAGTCGATATACCCCACGGCGCTCACGTCACCCAATCGCGTATTGCATACGTCTTCAATCCACGCTATCGCTGCATCTCTCAGCGCCTCGATTAACGTGTCTTCGTCCGTGTGGTCCACTCTCAAATGTTCCTTGAGCTGTGCCACGGTTATAATGCTGTCAAGGTCGGGCGTGCCTGTTATTTCTACGGTCATCATATGGCTAAAATACGGACAAAAAAAAGAGGGGCCGAAGCCCCCCTTTCACCAAACTATGCTACCAACCAAAAAATCAATCAGGAGCTTGATTGCTGAGCTTAGTTGCTCGGCTCAATGCGCCGCCTTGTCGGATACCAAAGTCAAAGAAACGATTCACGTGCAGTGCAATCTGTGCCGTTGAAGCGTTTGAGTATTGGTCAATCAAGATGTCGATGCCGCCAAAGTAAGCCAAGATTCCGCCCTGTTGGAAGTTTCCATAAATCATATTTCCGCCAACTGTTGAACCTCCCGCAGCTGCGTCAAGTGTTGAGTTGACCAAGTATGGAGTTGCTACGCCACGGTACATATTAAATAGGCCATTTTCCCAAACTGCATTCACATTAGCAACCTGAGCCAATGTTTTTGAGAATTCGTAAGCTCTTGGACTCATAACATACGCAGCACCTGCAAGGTTTCCACCAGCTGCAAGAACAGCGGCCTCCATTTCGTTGGCAACCGCTTGCGTCAAAATTAAATCAGCTGTGTTCACGACATCAACATCAGTCGATGCCATAATAGCGTCAAAAGCATAGTCATCAACATATGCATTCATAGCCGCGGCCAATTCGTTAGCAATCAAAGCATCCACCTCTGCACCGCCCTGCAAAATCAATTGCTTGCTGTACTTGGTGTTAGCTGCAACTCGCTGTGGAGTCAAGGAAACGTCGTCCATTTCCATGCCTGAACCACCATCTGCCTCTACTTCTGTTTTAGCTGCACCTACGGCCTTAGCGCTTACACGTGGAAACTGCAAGTTACCTGTAGCGTTTCGAATTACTGTCGTGCCGAGTCCTTCCAATACGGTAGGGGCGCGCAGTGCTTCGATTGCAGCAGGTACAACAGTTGGAACGAATCCCGAACCGTCGCCGCTTCCTGCTTGGAAGTTGTCAGCAGCTCCTTCACGCAAAGCAATAGAAGGAATTGCAATCTGTCCAGCCATTTGCAGGCCTTGGCTTCGTGCTTCCTTGCTTGCTTCACTTGCCCACTCTGCTTCTGCACCTTCCAAGTTTCGACCGTTGGCAACGGCAGCTACTGCACGGCTCAAGCTGAAAGAACCATTGACACGCTCAACCTCGCGCTGCTCTGATGCTCCAGCTGTTCCGCTGTGCGCCATGCGTGCAACCATATCCTGCTCGCGTGTTTTGTGCTTAATCTTAACGTCAAGGTCTTGGACCATGTTGTCAAGCTTATCGCATCGCTCCTGCTCTGCTTCTGTAAGTACGCGGCCCTCTGAGTCCGCTTTTTGGCCAATGGCTACGAATTCTTCGTAGTTCGCATTGCGCTGGCCTTTCAAATCGTTTAAAGTCATCTTAGTAATGTTTTGCGTAAAGTTACGCGGTTCTGTTTTTATTGCTTCAGGTTCTGCGCGCTTCTCCTCTACGGGTTCGGCTGCTACCTGTTCGTCTTTCAATTCCTCCACTTCCTGCGCCGCCGCTGCCATGTTACGCGCGTAAACTGATGCCGTCGGGCTGGCTGGGTATGTAACCGCCGACGTGTCCAATAGCTTGCCCACCTTTGTGATGGTTCGCGTGCTGCGGTCCTCGCTCCACGTGTCGTTTTCAATTGTGAACGCAAACGAGCTTTGTGTGATGTCGCCGCGCTTAATCAGCTTGTACAAATCGCGCCCGTCCTGCGTGTCGGCAAGTGCTGCACGATACTTTAAACCTTGGTCGTCTACACTCAGCTCTAACGTGCCGTTGGTAGTTCGTGCCAAGGGTGCGCCTGTGTGATTGAGTAAAAACCTTACATCGTCCTGCATTACGTCATCGAATGCGCCACGTGCTACGGTTTCTTTGAAGTATCCTAAATCATACTCCACGTTAAAATTGCTGGCATAGCCTTCGACTACTAACGCGTCATCGCCTGCGGCCCGAACTTCTGCCGTGCGCAGTTCTACGCTGTCGCCGTATTGGCTGCGCAGTTCTTCCGTGCGCTTGTCTTCTTTATTGTCCATTGCTTTCTGTTTCTGAAACTTTATCCGAATAAGCGCCAAGCTTATCCAGCGCGATTTGGTTTATTTGCACGACATGGGTGTCACCCCCGTCTGTGGGATTCATGGATTCACGAATTCTCACCTCGTTTATACTCAGCACGCCGTTGTTGAGCATCTTCGTGTAAAAGTCTGCGCGGCTCTGCATATCGCCCCTATACAAATCGTTTAAATTAAACTTGCTGTATATCTGTGGGCGCTCCCGTGACTGAATTAATTTGCGGTCAATTTCCTGCTCGATACGCTTGGCCCAGGGTGCAATTGTGTGCCGTGCAAATTGCAGGTTTTGCTGTTCGACGTTGTTGTAAGTTGTTTGGCTTTCGAGCTGCACCAGTGTTGGCGGCACGCTGAAAATGCGGCAAATCTCTTCAGCCTGAAACTTACGCGTTTCGATAAACTGCGCTTCGTCGGGGCTAATGCTGATGCGTGAATACTTAAACCCAAACGGCAGCAGCTTCGTGCCAGCCTGTTGGGCGGCCTTGTTCCAACTGCCTTGTATAATATCCATCTGCTCCTTTTTCAAAGGCTGGTCGCTCGATAGTATCCCCGTCATTTGCCCACCGCTTCCAAAGTATTCAGCGCCAAAATCCTCGGCTGCCTTTGCAAGTCCTAAATTTTCGCGGTGCAATCGGATAGGTGACTTTCTTTGTAGGTTGCAGATTTCCAACATGTTCTCGGCCTGAACAATGCCCACGTTACGCACGCTGTAAACTATCTGACCGTTGACGGTTTTGCGGTCTACATCGTAAACATCCAAGCAAACCAAGCTTGTAACGTAGCCACGGCCATCGCGCTCAATCAGGGCATAGCCGACTCCGTTAATTACTGCATTGCTTATAACGGTCTCCCAAAAGTCAAAGGCTGTTTGGTATTCGTTGGGCTTGTACTTTATAACGTCATACGCAGGATGCACGTTGGCGGGCTGTATCTCTCGCCCGTTGCGCTCATATACCTCTAAATCTAAGCTGGCCAAGGTGCTGGCAATCTTGTAAACGCAGGCATAAACCGTCGAGATTGTTAACGCGGTGTTTTCGTTGATATTCGCACCGCTTACCGTAGTGCCGTAAATACCTAAGTCATTCGCCAAGGTCTGCGAATCGTACTTGCCGACTCGATACCGTAAAAGCGCGTTTAATCTGTCGCGAAGTGTTGCCATGTGCCGCTAAATTACGATAATGAGATTATATCAAAAACAGTGTCATGCGCGCCGCTCGTTTTATGGTGTCCGTATTCGTTCATGGCGATGATTGAAGCTATAACGCCGTCCACTTTTTTGCTTTCGTGCCGCTCTTTTGTTACGCGCTTGTTTTCGTTCACGTCCGTGTAAACAACTGCGCATCCCATTTGCCACCTTAGAACCTCATTGCCTCCGTGAATGATGTTGCTTTTCATCATTTGCATTTCAAATTCCTTAGTTGGGCCGTTCATCGTGGTAATATTCTGCGCCATTGGGTGCATTTCTATGTCGTCTTGTATCAATTCGCTCACTATGTACGTGCTAAATCGTGGGTCGTATCCTATGCCGCGAACGTCGTATTTAGCGCACGCATCAACAATATGCTCTTTTACATACCTGAAATCGGTGACGTTGCCCGGTGTAATGGTCAAATGCCCGTCCTTGGCGTACCTGTGGTAATCAATTCCTGCGCTTAGTTTCTTGCTGTCGGCCTTGTCTTTATTTACAAATTGGTGAACGATTAAATAAAAACAATCATGTTCATCGTCACGAAATAGCAGCGCAAAAGCGGTTAAATCCTGCGTGCTGGCCAAATCTAACCCGCCGAAGGCAGGTAAAAGCGGCAAACGCTCCCACGGGATAGGTTCAGCGCCTTGCATAAAAACGTCGTCAGGAATCCACGCATGCTCGGCACTTGTCCAAATATTCAAATTCAGACGTAAAAACGTATTTAAGTACGATGGGACGTTTTGCGCTTTCTTGCTTTCTTGCTCAAAATACGCTTTAGTGCAAATCGAGCCATAGCCCGGGTTGGCTTTTTGCCATGTTGCTTCTGCTGCCCAATCATCGCTTTCATCAGCGGCATAAAGTACTGGTAAAAAAGTTTCATCGAGAATAGAACCCTCCTCAACTTGCCGAGCGTACTCATGAATTTCAAAACAAATCGAATTCCTATCATGTCCTGCGGTGGTTAGTGCGATAACAAGCGGCTGCGTCCGTGCGCCTGTGGATGTTACAAGTACATCCCACAAGTCTCGGTTGGGCTGCGTGTGCAATTCGTCAAATATAACCGCATGACAGTTAAAGCCGTGTTTGGTGCTTGCTTCTGCGCTTATGGACTTGTAAAAACTGCTTTTGTAGTTAATTGAGTTGCGCAAAACCTTTGCGCGTTGGCTCAGGTGTTTGTTGTTGTGAATCATCTCCTGCGCTATGCTGAAGACAATATTGGCCTGATTTCGGTCGCCTGCCGCGCTTATGACTTCCGCGCCCGGCTCACCGTCTGCAAAAAGCATATATAGCGCAATCGCTGCGGATAGGTTTGACTTTCCATTTTTGCGCGGGATTTCGACGTAGCAAGTGCGATATTTACGCCTTCCGTCGGCCTTTTTCCATCCAAAAAGTGGGCGTATTATGTCGTTTTTTTGCCAGTCTTCGAGCAGAAACGGCTTGCCTCCAAGCTCGCCTTTGACATGGCTGCAAAACTTCTCGATAAAGTCAACGGCACGATTTGCCGCGTCTTCGTCAAAGTGGAACTCATCCAAAGAATTCGTCAACGCTTTCCTCTGTTTCTGCCGTTGTACCTACCAACCTCTCCAGCGTTGCAATCATGGCCTGCTTTCGCATTCGTGCCTCTTTCAGTTGTTGCCATTCAGGACGGGCGCGGCTGTAAACGTCGCCGCTTTTGCCTGTGACTTGGTAGCAAGTGCCTTGCTCATTGCAAAAAGCTTGCAGCATTTCTTCTTCGATTTCGACGCATGAAAGCGTTTGAATTAAAGACTTTACGCCGCTGGTTAGCTCGCTGCGTGTGCTGTACTCGGCCACGCGTTCCGTGAACCTTTGAAATTGCGCATCGTTCATTTAGCTAAGTTAGGGGATTCCCTTTTACTTTCAAGCTGACGCACAAAAAAGTCAAC
>Ga0222716_10000999_pt1 | contig 23756 bp, 36 predicted proteins | sample C33_13DmetaG_FD_165044 | JGI IMG/M metagenome (GOLD analysis project Ga0222716, IMG submission 165044) | Estuarine water microbial communities from San Francisco Bay, California, United States - C33_13D | ecosystem: Environmental > Aquatic > Marine > Unclassified | place: USA: California... | reverse complement strand
GGATCATGTTGCCAGTCTTGCGGTTATTAGACTGAATTGTAGCAGTAACTATGAACGCATCTCCGCTTGGCAAGATGCCGTCATGGAGTAAATAGGAAGTTGGCTTTTTCATAAGGATTTTTAAGAGGTTGTTCATCAGGTTTATTCCAGCGAACACAAACACAAAATCACGAAATGCAGTGTAACGTCAATAAAAAACTCAAACTATTTTTCTACCCTTTAGGGTAACATCCAAACATTTCCACCAAAATACACCATTGCAATCAAAACTATTCAATCTTAAGCAAACCGAGAATCCCACTCCACCACACACGTATAACTTATATACTTGACAACCCTATTTCCAATCCCACCTTATACCCCTATTGATTGACTTCTCACCCCACTCGGCTACTCCCTCACCCGTAGCCGGAATAGAGCAAGCTAACTATTCCCAAAGGATAACAATCCAACAGCAAGCCAGATACGATAATATCGCCAGAATACTATCGCAGGAATAGTAGTAAGCGTATCGAAGGAATAGGATAGAATAGCCTAACCCATCCGACCTCTACCTTCCCAGAATCCACGCTACCTACTAACTGAGCACGTATCCACGTAAGCTAACAACCGCACGCTCCATCAGGTTACACGCATCACCGACACGCCTGCACGGTCCACAACTTACACGCCTGGCATCGGCACGCACGCAACTTACTGACCGCACGCCATTAAGTTACGCATCACCCACGCAGCCTAGTTACGCAGGGGGAGGGGGGCGTACGGGGTCGCTCGCCTGTTTTTATTATAAGCCTGACTACCCCCTCGTAAAAATAGTGGTATAATTGAGTCTCTTCACAGCACCAGGTCTTCAATGTGAGCGATGGCAATGGTCAGGTCGTCGATCTCGCCTTTGAGAGTGCTTAGTTTCATATGTGTGTAGCAGTCGCCTGTGTCTTCCATTTTCTTAAGTTTGTCCTGGCGTACCTTTATGCAGCCTTTGAGGATAGTTGCGGCTAGTTGTAGTTCAGTATTATTCATGTTTCTGTGTAGTTAATCAGTCTGCAATTAGGTGGAATCTTTGCCACTTCCATCCATCGGCAAGTTCATCACGTTCCTCTAGTTCTTCTTCCGAGGTTATGAAGCGATCCATTTCCACCTCTCCGGTTTTAGTAAGTACTGGAACCCATATATGCAGGTTGTAGTTTTTGTTGTGTTCTAGGCTATTGGGTAAGTATTGCCTATGCCATAGTTCTTTTGCTTTGCTCATGTTTCTAGTCCTGAAGTAATAAAGCAGTTAGCACGAGTAGTTATTACTGTTTTCCATCTTCTTGATTCTTTCCTGCTGCTCAATGCGATGCTTCTCTTCTATTGCCGCTTTTGCTTTGTTCTCTAGTTCACGCTCATACCAGTATCTCTTTTTGTAACCTTCATCAAAAGCGTGGGCACGTCCATTGATGTATGCGTTACGGGCGACTTCTTTAGTGGTTCCTGTGAGTTTGCTGCCACCGTATTCCCAGTAGTGTTCAAAGTTATCTAGTGTTTCTTTAGTTGGTTTTCTCATGTTTCTGACCTTTCCATAATAAGAATCTTCTTGCGGTGTCTCGGTTGATGAAGATGGCAAGTACTTCGTTATTGAGTAGGAGTATCCACTTGCCGTCTTGTTGGGTTACTTTCATTTAGTATCCTCCAGATTCTGTTGCTTCCCAATCTTTCTCATCTACATACATTGCACCTGTTTCTAAGAAATATCGGATGAGGTCAATGAAATCCTTGAAATGCTCTTGTGGGCCACAGTGGCTGAACTCCTGCATGGCAGTAATCATGTTTTCACATTGGTCACTGATATAGAACTTGGGGCGGTTGTGGTAGGATAGGGGTTGTGTATCGTCCCAAGCGAGGAGGTCATTAATCTTGGCAACTCCTGGCTCTACCTCCCCACGATAGCAGGGGATCATATCAAAGCCACGTTCTGACATTTCAGAGAAGATGTCGGTTTGTCCGTCACCGATGGTAATCTTCTGGGTTCCGAAGCCAGGGTCACATACACGGATCTCTATCTCTTCGTCGCCTTCTAACTCAGTGAAGTGTTTTACCCATTGGTCAAATCCCCAACCGTTGGGTTTCTGTCCTCTACCAGGCTTGCCGATAGGTCTACCTGATGCGTTGGTGTGAGGTATTGCCCACTCGTCAGTGGGTGTTTCCCTATATACATATACAAGACCTTCCTGAGTTACTGCAAACCAAGCGGCAACCCAAGGCTTAGTTCCACCAGGGTCGGTCACAAAGTAGCGGGTCGTTTTAATTGTGGGGTCTTTAATGAAGGGCAGGTCGTCATGTGCAATGACATTGACGTTTCGTTTGAAGCCAGGGAACCTTCCATACTGCGAGTTGGTAGGTACACCATAGAGTCTGGCAAGCTTATCCTCCAGTGGTCGGTTCTTATACATCTTCACCAACTCGTGGGAGTCAATGAAGGGGTTGTCTTCTGTCCACCAGTAGAAGATTTTGCAACTATCCCATGTTTTGCATGTTTGCTCAACAGGTAGATCCATGTTCAGGAGTTCTGAGTAGCGGGTCTTGGTTGTCTCAGCTCCACGTAGTAGCTCATTGATAAGTGGTGTCCATCCCTTCAATGTGGTAAAGGTTAGGATCAACCTGCCGTGAAAGTCAGTGAGACGTGGTATCATTGTTTCAAACAGCTTCAGGGGAGCCTCCTCGTCCAAGTGAATTAAGTGGGCATTCCATCCTTCAGCTACCTGTGAGTCTGCAAGGTACTGTGTATAGTACTTAAAGAAGATACTGCTACCTTCTACTACATCAGGGTCACTACTTGGTAATATGCAGGTGCTACCACTAAACCCGTTCTTCTGTGAGTAGTTCAGGGAAAAGTTCTGTCCCTTCTTTTTGTTTTGCTGCTTATACGCCATTGGCAGACTGTCCCAGATACCACGTTGAGTATCAACCACGCTGCGTTCTTCATTGACGTGCCACATATAGATCTTGGCATCAGGTATAGTCCGAGCCGCATGGACAGATGCACGATGAGCGTAAAACGATTTGCCTGAGTTATGGTGAAAGCATCCACTGCCATAGTAATTGTGATGTGTATCTACGCTCATATCCCACATTCCTACCTCTCCAGCATCGGTAATGCTTTTGATTGGAGTGTGTTTTTCTATTATTGTCGAGTACGGAGGAGTGAACTTTTCCACCGTAGGAAGCATGAATCCTGCTCTGAGTTCTTCAGCATGCATCCACATTGGATTAAACCTTACATCAAATGCAAGTATCCTATGCCGTCTCGAGCATGTGAACTCTTTACCATTACCAAGCTTTATTCTCACCGCAGGAAGCTTTCCTTTGTAAAAAGGCTCAGTAGCTTTTTTAATATAAGCAACCTCTCCACTTCTAGCCCAAACATCATGCTCACCTTTGATTGAGTCAATTCTACGCTCCCTTCCTGTTGCTGCATCTAAAATAAGTGTATTTCCAGCAAGGCAACGATTTCCGGCCCATATGACTATTATCTTGGTATCTCCCCAAGATTCCATGACTCGATTCCATGAGGGAAGGGTCCAGCCAGCAGAAACTGGATCTTGGATTGCTGCTTCTGGTTGCTTCTCGAGTATATCGTAGACTGTCTGTAACTCAGCGTCAGACATACTGGCAATACGCTCAGGAGGGAGGTTAAGCTTAAGTTCACCCCTATCTATACGGAACCTGTCGTAGTCAAATGGTATCCCGAAATACGGGTCAATCTCATCGGTGTATGTTATCTTTCCCATATTTGAAATAATTATTGATATGATTTTCTGCCAACCTACATCGTTCCATCCAGTAGTTGCGATCTGCTTCCATTATGTTCATAAATAAAATGAATTCATTTTCAGGTGTGGTTGCGTGAGATACAGCAAACTTACATAATGCTTTCTCTGTTTCTGGCATGTTTTGTTTTTCCATGTCACTTATTGCTCCATATCTCTCTGATATTGTAGTTTCATTAGTTCAATTTCAGCTTCAAGTCTTTCAAGTTCACAAGTGAGGATATGATTCATGTCTCTCTCTGATTCTAGTTCAAGTTTCAACTGATGAATAGTTCTGCACCTATCTGTCACAGTTCGCTCTTTGTAGTAGTTTTCGGTTTCTGCTTTTGCGTTTACTATACGTGCAAGTGCTTTTGCCTGAACGAGTAAACTGCTGTAAGTTTGGGCTGGCTTAAATTCAATCACTCTTCGCCTCTTGTTTCTTGTGTTTATGTATTCTATTAGATTGGCAATAACCGCAATGGCCATGATTGCGGCATGACTTATCAAATCGCTTTGACTTACGGTAAGGTTTACGGTGTTCCTTGCCGTGTTTAATGGCTTTATCTAGTCCCATATATTAGCTCTCTTTATAGTATTTGTGCCTCTACTCATTCTACATACCTTTGCTCTACCCAACCTGATGCCATTCTCACTGTGATTTTCTTTGCAGTTATTGTCACATGCTGGATGTCTGGGTCTTCTACTTCACCCTCATCGGCAAAGTAGACAAGCTGCACCTCTAACTGGAATTTATCAGGGTCTTGTGTTTCTTGTAGTGCTTTTTGAATATCAGTGTCAAGATCCCTCCAAGGCCCATATTTTTTATATTCTGAATGTGAGTGCCAATACGCTCCATTTAACTCAATGTAACCCTTATACTTCTCGATGAACCATTGAGGAAGTTCATGATCAAAGAACGGGTTTATGTTGCTAATTACTTGGTGTCTGTATCCCATTGCTTCACCTCCTGCTTCCTGTGTTTGTGTGTTCTGTTGGATTGGCAATAACCGCAATGGCCATGATTACGACATGACTTATCAAATCGCTTTGACTTACGGTATGGCTTGCGGTGTTCCTTGCCGTGTTGGATTGCTTTATCTAGTCCCATACATCAGATCTCTTTAACGTAATCTTCTTCCCACTCCCCGTAACGATCTATGACAGTTAATGGGTGGCCTGTAGCATTAGCTACGTGTTGAGCAAACTTCTTGGCATCTTGATAGGTCTTAAGAAGCGTCACCCCATTAACACGTTCTTCTGCCTCCCACCATTGATCATGCGTACATGTCTTCGGGGAGTCGGCTACAATTACTTTGTAGTAAGCTTTATCTCCCATCACCTAATTTCTTTCCAGTTTTTAAAGCGTGGTTCGCTAATTCCAACATATCAATCGTAGCCTGTTTTTCTTTAAGTTCATTCCGTAGTCGCTTGATAAGCTTTTTTTTCCTACGAAAGCCCTTGTGCATCTGTCGTGTGCAGGTCATGTAGCCAGCAACCATTATAGACCAAGTGCCGCCTTTTCGGATGGATTCTATTGGTGGTGCATTAGAACTTAGTTTAGATAGAGTTGTCATAGTTATATCTCCATCTTGCAACCTTTCCCACCATCTGCGATCTTGTCTAAAACTATTCATAGTGGTGTAATCTCTACTGCAATACCAGGGTGGTCTCCCCAAAACTTACTGAATACAATCTTGGCGAACTGACTGTCATCATGGACAAACCCAAGCCTCGTAAGAATGTCTTCTGGTATCTTTATTAGATTGGAGCAATCAGGACGGGTATCGCACCACATCCATTGCTTTTCTTTGTTGGACTTCTTCTCAGCCTTACGCCAAGGGTAGCACCAAGCCACATTTAGCATCAATGGCCCTTCCATTGGTTTAGATGGTTTGTGCGGCATAAACAGGGCAGTCAATTCATCCTGTGCTTTCCTACCCTTACTACTGGCAAACTTCCCCACAAACTGAGTTCCGTCCTTACGTTTCATGATACGCATGGAACCTTGGTGTGTACTCTTGGGTGGAGTGCATTGAATAAAGAACTTCATCGTAGCAACCAGCAGACTATAAGTGTAGCAATCAATCCGAAAATCAATACCTCGGTCATAATAGACCCCTGACGTAGTACCGATCCCCAACCTTCTTAAGCACTACCCGCTGGCGATTACCACGCCACTTACCTTTCTTGCATTCAGCAGTAATGACTTCACCACTATCCAGCTCTACCCTGCGAAGGTACTGGTTAATAGGTAGTGCTACGATTGTACCACTTACTTGATCTTCCTCAAGCTTACGCATTGGAGGGGCGACCTTGGGCTTGATCGCCTCCTCCTTGCGTGATGAGACCTGTGAGGGGTGTGTGGAAAGTGTAGGTGCTTGCTTTTGCTTTGCTCTTTCTTCCAGCCTGTCAAATGCAGCAAGTAATCCCTGACTTGGTTTATTGCGGGAGATGTACCCATGTATAGTTGCAGGCTTTAATCCTGACTCTTCTGCCAGTTGTTTTACAGACCAGCGACTGTTTTTAAATGTTTCTTTGAAATTCATGTGTTTCCTTTTTGGAAATAGTTCATTCACCTTCTACTAAATCATCCAGCCAATCAGAGTCGAGTCCGGCAGGTGCTTTATATCCACACTCCCTGTCGCTCTTTAATGTCGGATCTGCTCTTGGTTTCCAGTATGGAAATACCTCTTGAAACTCCTTTATTGCGTCACGCACCATGCTAGGTGCATAGGTTGCACGTCCATTAGCATAACGCATCGCCATCCAGATTGTTTCTGTAAATGCGTGTTTCAGTTTCTGTATTTGTTCTTCTTTCTTCATAGTTTTCTATCCATAGTTAATACAAATGTTTTTGGCACAGATACTGGTTTATCCTTTATCCGCCAAGGTTTACTCCAGAAGTAATCATAGCCAGCAGAGGTTAGGTCATGGAGGGAGTGGTATTTCTTGCCGTCACTATCAAAGTATCCCGTGCGATTACAATAATTAATCACTCCCTTTGTGTCTAGTGGTTGCGGATCACTCATACTTCTTTTGGTAACATCCAGTGCGTGATACCAATATCAAAACCTATCTCATCCAAGAAGTTGTCTTCAGCGGCTTCATACCAAGCAGGGTTAAATCTGTCGTAGGCACTATTAGTCACAATTACATGTAGGTTTGTGCTAGGTCGCTCGGCAGATGCGTTATACCATTCCCCTCGGTCAATCTCTTGTAGTGTTAGTTTCTTTACCTCTGGCATATCCGCAAACGTCCACAATTCCCTACGCCTGTCAATAATAGAATTGACTTTTTTTACAACAGGACAAATAGGCACAACCTATGGAGAACCTTATGGAACCGAGGGAACATAAGCCCGCAGATCAGAACGAGTTCACAACCGCACTCGTAGGAAAGTCCCAAGGGTTATCACTTCAGCGTCAGGTAATGGCACTGATTGAAAAGACCAGTACACTTGATAAGGAAGCAGACAAGTTAGCTAAGAACAGCAAGCTTTCTCAAACCGAAGCACGTATGATGCTACAAGAACTGTGCGGGTATCCTGCCGATGAGTTCTTTCGTAGACTCGGCAATAAGATGGACTATGTAGTGGACAAGATGACGGACAGGGTTGCTAACAATATAGAGGAGATCCCAATCAAGGAACTACCCAAAGCACTTGTGGCACTTACCAACCTTTCACTCACCCTGAAGGGTAGACCATCTTCTATCTCACAGAAGCAGGAACTACGCATCGGTGGTAAGGATGTAGCACAGATACGTGCAGAGATGATGGAGTATGCCCGTGAAGACTACCAGAAGAAGCATCCAGCACCTATAGTAGTTCAAGAGGTCAAAGATGAATCTTGACGCTATACCTATAAGTTTATAGTAAAAGGCACATTATGGAGCAACTGTCGGATGAGGAATTGATCTATGCCCCTTCGGGCGAACCAGACGTAAGTTACCTGCAACAACTGTATCGCACTACGCAATCAGACCTTGCGGAGTGGATGGATCGCAGGCAGCATGATTACGACACACGTAACTGCATCTGGCAGGGTAAGTCTGATGACTTCCGCAAACACAACCGAGACTCCGAGACAGGGCAAGTATTCCCTTGGGATGGTGCAAGTGACCAGGAAGTTCCAGAAGCTGATGAAGCTATTGAGGCACGAGTAGATATGTATATGGCAGCACTTGAGCGAGCCAACATCGTAGCAGTACCTACCGAGATGAATGATGTGGGGCAAGCTGGAGTCAACTCCAACTTTATGCGGTGGCTTATCAATGCCAAGATGAAGGAGTATTATAGCGAAGCAGAACTTGCTGCCAACCATCTTGAAGAGAAGGGGCTATGCGTACAGTATGTGTACTGGAACTACAAAGAGGACTTACGCCAGAAAGAGATTAATCTTGATGAACTTGCCCAGCAACTCGGCCCATCTATGGATCAGTTTATGTCTGGCGAGATGGATGAGCAGTTGACCGCAACAATGGTGCAGGGTCTTAATGTCTCCGAGAAGAAGGCGGGTGCAATGATTCGTGAATTACGCACCAAAGGCTCCACTACTATCCACTACGCTGAAGCGATTACTAATCAACCTGCCGTCAGGACTCTTGCTCCAGACGAAGACTTCTTTGCACCAGCATGGACTATTGACTTTCAGGAAGTGCCTTACTGTTTCCATGTGGTTCACATGACCCCTGAGCAACTGAAGGATAAAGAGAAGAACGAAGAGTGGGATTCAGAATTTGTGGAGTCTGCGATTGAGCAAAGTGGGATACAAAACACTGGAGATGATATATACCTACGCCATCGTGACTCCACTTTCTTTTCTGAAGATACCAATGATGATACCATTCGTGTAATCTATTGTTACCAAAGGCTCATTGATGAGGATGGAGTGCCAGGTATATACTGCACCGTATTCTGCTATGGAGTTGAAGATAAGTACGGCAAGCATCAATTACTTGACTATCGCCACGGCAAGTATCCATTTATAGTTACTCCATTGGAACGCACCAGCAAAAGACTATACTCTTCAAGAAGTACCACAGAAAAGGTTGCCAGCAGACAGCAGGCACTAAAGGCGGAGACAGATTCCTTTATTGATCGCCAGTCAATTACCACTCTTCCCCCATTGATGCACCCAATTGGTAAGCCTCCCACACGTTGGGGGCCAGGTACTAAAGTTCCTGTATTGCGTCCAGACCAATATAAATATGCAGACACTCCCCGTTATGATGGAGGCTCAAGGGAAATTCGTGAATATTTAAAATCCAGCATCAACGCACAACTTGGTAGAGCTGGGCCAGAAACAGATCCAGTAGAGGCAGATGCTAAGAGGCAGAGACTTATTAATAAGTGGTTACGTCACCACACTCTCGTAATGGATCAGGTCTTTAGCTTGTATCAACAATTCGGGCCAGATCAGGAGTACTTCCGTGTGATTGGTGAGAATAACGTGCAACAGTACGAGAAGGGTAAACCAGGCGAGCGTTACGATTTCTGGGTAAATTTTGATGTGTTTACTCTTGATCCTTCCAAAGTAATTGAACGAGTGAAAGCCGCAGCAGATCTTGGAGGTGCATTGGATAAGCAAGGCACATTGGATACGCAGCAACTTCTCCAGTGGGCAATTACGCAACTATTCCCTGGTGCTGCCAACCAAGTATTACAACCTGTTGAGCAAGCTGCCGAGAAAGCGGTTGCCGAGGAGCGTAATACTATTGCAGAGCTTTCAAGTGGTATATTACCAAACGTCAGACCTAATGATGCACACCAAACCAAGATGCAGGTTTTGGTTGAGTGGATGCAGCAACCTGATATTCAGCAACGTATGCAGCAGGAGGAACCATTTAAGCAACGTGTGGAAACGCACTACAAGCAGTTGGAGTTCCAGATGCAGCAGAAGCAGAATGCAGTGATTGGCAGGACAGGTACGCAACCAACACAATTTGGCACAACACAACAAGGTGCTTAACTGTAATATGAAACATGGAATACACACCTAAAGAATTGGTGGTCGCTATTAACGACCTCAAACTAAACCATCACTTCCAGATATTCTGGCAGTTACTCAAGGACTCCAATGAGGAATCTGCTGAGTATGTAGCCAATCCAGTATTATCCAATGGTGGCGGCATGAATACCAGTGAGCATTTAATAAATACTGGTATCATGCGATGCTACCGAGATTTACTGAAGAAGATAGACAATCCTGTAGATTTCTTTCTGGAAGGACTTGACACAGAAGAAGAGTTGTAGAATAACAGATTCACTTTCTTATTGGTTAATACATAGTCTATATAGTGGCATAGTGTGCCCCGCAGAAGTTTTTTCATATCTTTCCTTCTGCGGGGCTTTTTTATGTCCACCCCCATCCAATAATTGCACTTGACTTATTTTTCTAGCGGATAATAAAGCAGGACAACTGCGACTAAGTACGCTGGATAATGAATACACAAGACGGGGTCACGGATACCGCCCCAAACGAGGTAACGGACGAAGGTTCGGGCAATCTCTCTCTTGAAGATTTAACACAGCGGTTCTTGCCGCAATCTGATGAAGGAGCGTCCGACGAAGAAACCACAGAATCCACCGAAGAAGAAGCATTAGACACTGACGACAATACTGATGTCGATGCTGGAACTGAAGAGGAAACTGAGGACGCTGACGAACAACCTGATGACTCGGATGACGAGGAAGAGGCTATCGAGCAGCTTGATGTTCTTTCAAAGTATAATTTGGATTTAGAATCCCTCTCTGACGACGAGAAGAAGGAGTTGAATAAACTTCTTGGAGGTTCCATGTATAAGCGGGTCAATAAGTTGACTGCTAAAAACAAGGCACTGGAAGACGAGTTGGCAGATTCAAAAGGCAATCCCCGACAAGAGGAAGCTCCATCAGGACTTGAGAGTGCAACAACTATTGAAGCACTTGACAAGGAGGCGGAGACATTAAACCAGACACTCGATTGGGTTTCTGAGACGCTTGACGATTGGGATGAGTTTGAAGGTGATAATGTTCAGTACGATGAAGATGGCAATAAGTTCATCAAGATCGGTAAGGAACAGTACGATAAGAAGCAATTGAAGCTGATTAAGCGTAATACCGAACAGACCATCAAAAAGGGAATACCCCAACGAAGGAAGTGGATTGAGGACAAGGCAACCGCAGACCAGCAGGCAGGACAACTGTTTGATTGGTATAGCGATCCAGAGTCCCAGGAGTTCCAGTTGTATGAGCAAGCTATGGCAGATCCTGCCTACGCACCAGTTCTTACAATGCCGAACGCAAGCTTCTTAATGGGTGTAGCCATCGAAGGGATCAAGGCAATACAGGCAAGGCAACCGCAAACCCCAAAGGGAAAAAGTAAGGCAGCCGCACCGAAAAAGCCTAAAGCACCTCCAGCACCAGCAGGAGCAGCAGTATCTAAAACCAAGTCTACTACGAATAAACAGAAGGCAATCGCAGCCGCTTACAAAGCATATGAGAAATCAGGCAGTCCAGACGCATACGCAAATTACCTGAAACTTAAAAACTCTTAGTACAATGGCTAAAGCAACAACTTTAAATGCAGCAGGAAATCGGGAACAAATTACCGATATTCTCACACTGTCGGAGCCAGAAATGACACCAGTTACTTCTGCTGCTCCCAAGAAAAAGGCATCCGCAACATTCCCAGAATGGCAGGTGGACGCACTACAGGAACCATCTTTTGGTGGAGTCGACGAAGGCAAGGACGTAGATAGCTTTGAAAACAAAGCAGTCAATCGTGCAAAACTCGGCAACTATATCCAGAAGTGGCGTAGAACTTTCCAAGTCTCTGATATTCAGGAACTCGTGGATACCGCAGGTGTTCCTTCTGAATTCGCACGAGCACAGGCACTTGCCACTCGTGAAATTAAACGTGATGTAGAGGCAGCAGTTTGTTCCTCTCAGGATCGTCAACAACAAGCAGGTGCAGGGACTCCATATAAAACTCGTGGTATTTTCCGCTGGTTAGGATTCAACGGCACTGCTGGAGGTGACTATCCTTCTGATGTTCCTGCGTCACAGCAGTACACCAACTACATTGATTTCGGGGCTGGTCTTACTGAGGTAGAGTTCAATAATCTCATGCAGAATATGTATGCCGAGAATGGTATGCCAAATGGCACTTTGATGTGCGTGGCTTCACCAAATACTCGACATGAGATTTCGTTGTTCTCTCGTGCAGACACTACCAGCAATGATAGCACCCTGAGTGTAACGCAGCCAGCAGACGCAAAGAAGATCACTCTTAACGTGCGTCAGTACGATGGTGACTTCGGGATGGTAAACATCGTTCCTGCGTCACTGTTCTTGGATCGCACCAGTGATTCTGCAACAGTACCTACTGATCGTGCTCTGCTTCTCGATACTGGAAGTTATTCCTTATTTACCTTGAAAGCTGAGTCTCGTAGTGAGCTTGAGGATCAAGGCGGAGGTCGTAGAGGTTTCTGCGAAGTAATCGCTGCACTTGGAGTTGATTCTCCAAAGGCTCATGGTGTTCTTTACTCCTAATCACTAACCAAGGAGATTTAGTACAATGGCTACAACAGCATACGCAAAACCAACCACCACCTCTAACAATGAGGCGGCTCAAGGCTGGACTCACGAAGCAGTTATTACTTGGGAGGATTTCCTCTCTAGTAAGATTGGTACTATTGCTGATAGTACCGCCCACACTTATACACTTGCTATTCCAGCAGGGAGTGTGGTTACGGACTTCTCAGCAGAATTGGTAACTGACTTTACGGACTCTGGATCTGGTGATGAGTTAAATCTCATTGTGGGGGATGGAGACGATGATAACGGATACCTTACCGACTTCCAACTTCATGCAAGTGGTACACCAGTAACAGTAAAGCAAGTCAATACGGGGGCGTTGATCGCAACCGCAAGCAAAGCTTATGCAGCTGCTGACACCATTGACTTGAAGTTTACTCCTGACCAAAGCACAGGCACTGCTTATAGTGTCAACGAACTGACGGCAGGAGAGATCAAGTTCCGCTGGCGGATGATTACCGCTTAATTAACATTCACTTCTATCCCACGGGGGTACTCAGGTCTTTTTTCCATGTTTCTTTATTCCTGAGTACCCCCTTTTCTTTATCATGGCTAATACAGACATAAACGTGGGGCTAGGTGCTCCATCAGAAAACGAACCAGCGTTGAGTTACGTCATCGACTGGAAGCAATTGGTGGACAACGCACCAAGCGATGCATCTAATGGTGATACGCAATCTTATTTACTTTTTCCTTTGAAATCAGGTGTAATTATCAAGGATGTGTATGCTTACGTAGAGGAAAGCTTTGTTGGCTTAACTTCACCTGTATTCAGTATTGGAGACAGCGATGACCTTGATGGATTCATGACAGCAAAGTTTTTAAATCCAGCACTTGCCTACAGGGGTAATACTAGCGATGGTGTGTACTTTACAAGCACCGACACAGTAAGTTCTGCTGGCGAAACAAATGATGTTACTGTGTCACTAAAATCAACCCTTAATAGTAAATACTACTCCTACGATGACACATCTACTACAAAGTCCTTTATTGTAAGGCTTCAAGCTGATAATAAATTAGGCTCAGCAACAGCAGGAAGACTTAAGGTCATAGTAGACGCTATCTTTGGCAACCTTCTGTAATCATGTCTGAATTAAAAGGAACAGCAAACGCACCACAAATCTACCTGCCTGAATGGGGACATCTAGGCAATGGTTCACAATGGATGAGAAACATGGATCGCTACTTGCGTTACGAGGTAGATCTTGAGAAACACAAGATTGCTACCTATGATGCCGTAGCAAGGCGGGAAGCAAGAGAAGCAGGCAACCACACAGTAGACGGGTTAGGGAAACTTAAGGGATGTATCCCTGCCCGCCACTTTTTCAGAGCAATGCAGCACTACGGACAGGACTGCTGGAGCGACAAAACCTTCGTAAAAGACTGGTACAGGGATAACCCTAGCCACAGAGCACAGTCATGAGAACAGTAAGCGTAGGTACGATCACATCAGGTGGCCCCACCACAAGCTTCACTGCTGGTACACTCATTGACAAGTTCAGGCACAAATGTGGTCTTACCCAACTTAATGAAGATGAAGCCAACGCTGCACTGGAGTCGATTAATAAATATACTCGGTGGGCAAGGGAACGTGCCAGGTGGCCAGAAGCTACACGAGTAAAGCAAGTCATCCCTGATGTACGTGTGAGATCCGTAGCGGTCAATAATGGCGGCAGTGGATATACATCTGCACCTACAGTAACGATTGCAGCACCAGGAGGTGGAGGCACACAAGCAACAGGGACTGCAACGATCAATGCAGATGGTGAAGTCAATGGCATTGCAGTTACCAATGAAGGCAGTGGTTACGCCAGTGTGCCTGCTGTATCTTTTTCTGGTGGTGCAGGTAGTGGTGCAGAAGCTACAGCAAGCCTCAATGCGTATATTGACTTTGGCACAGATGGCGACAGCACCGATACCATATACGAGTTATTCAGGGTAACGGAAGACGATCCTTGTTCTGGTAACTACGGAGCTACAGAAATTCCATTTAAGTTGGTTTATGATAATGTAGATGCCGCAGAACTTGGTGAGGCATTATTAATGAACCGCACATCTACTGCTCCAGTGTGGATTACTTATGGATTCCCGAAAGCAATTTACGCATCGGGTGATACAGATTTTCTTTACGTCTGGAGCGAATATGCTATACAGGGTGCTTATGCAGACTGGTTACATGCGACACGCCAGACAGAAAAAGCTCAAGCCGCAGAGCGTAGGGCAGAGGAAATTATCATCAATGAACTGGACAGACTGGAACGACAGCAAGGCCAGACCACTTTCACTCAATACACGACACATCATACAACAGTACCCTGGAACTAAGGAGAACGACAATGGGAGCACAGACAATCAGTAATTTCAAAAGTCTAACAGTAGACGTTACGCCAACACTTGATACCAGTGCCTATGCACAGAACGATGTGCTGTTTAACTTCACGGAGGTAGCACTAGGACAGGGAAATCAAGTAAAGGGAACAATCAATGGATTCAGCCTTCTTGATAAAGACGACAATGGCAATCAAATCACAGTGTTTGTGAGTGATAGTTCAACTGCAAGCTTAGGCACAGTCAATAGTGCGGTAACTATCAGTGACGCAGATGCAGCAACCATCCTGAGTTATGTAGATACTGGAGATACTTATGAGGATCTAGTTGGTAGTCAGGTGATCAAGCCTGCTGCATTCACTCCAATTCCATTTAATGTGGAGGCAGGAAGCATTTACATTGGTGGTGTACTACGAGGAGCAGCAACGCCCACACATACCGCCAGTGGTATTACAATTCGCTTACACCTCACTATTGAGGGTGCATAATGCCGTTACGTTTTACAGGTACTGCAAAAGCTACTACAGCCGCTGCTGACATTGAGGCTGCGTCTTCATCACAGGAATTCATTAATACTTACTCAGTAGAGTTTGATGGCACAAATGACTACATGCTTGTGTCGGATGCACCAGAATTAAGCTTTGGTGACTCATCTACTGACTCCCCATTTTCTATTTCAGCATGGATCTATAATGACGTAGTTGGCAACACTCAGCGTATTGTCTCAAAACTAAATGGGTCTAGTGCCGAGTATCTATTTGCTATTAGTGGAACGAGTAAAGTTTCATTAAATCTATACGATGGAGATACCAGCGTTAGGTTATCTGTTGATAATAGTGCGACTATTTCCACTGCAACATGGTATCATGTGGCTACAACTTATGATGGTAGCGGCACACTTGGCGGCATAAAAGTGTATGTGAATGCAGCATTAAATACGCAAGGCACAAGTTCCGCAGGCAGTTATACCGCCATGCATAATACCGCAAATGATGTCGAGGTAGGGGCGTGGATTAGTAACTCAACATATTTTAACGGCAAGATAGATGAGGTTGCAATTATACCTTCTGAGTTATCTCAAGCTCAAATCACTGCAATCTACAACAGTGGTTTCCCTGCAAGCCTAAGTTCCTACTCACCCGTAGGTTATTGGAGAATGGGTGATAATGATGGGGGAAGTGGTACAAACATTACTGATCAGGGTAGCGGCAGTAATAATGGAACTCTCACCAATGGCCCAACCTTTTCAACTGACGTACCAATAGCATTCACCAATACCTACTCCGTTGACTTTGATGGTGTAGATGATTATGCTACCATACCTGATACTGTAAGCAATAGGGTGACAGGCGATATGTCTATCTCTTGCTGGTTTAAGCTAGATACTACTGGGGTTTTTCAGGGGTTGGTAAATAAGCGTGATGTAGGTGGAACTAATTGGCAGTTTATGGTTCGTGATACCAATGTTCTTTATATTTATGATGGTTCAACTGTAATAAATTCTACATTTACACTTAGCAGTGGTCAATGGTATCATGGTGTAGTGACAATAGAAAGCGGTGTAGAAACTAAGTTTTACGTTAACGGAATATTACGAGACACATTAGGAGCGGTAACTATTACCGCTGACGATGCCGCAATAGAAATAGGGAGGTTGTATTCGGGTTCATACATAAATGGCAAAATAGATGAAGCGGCAATTTTTACCTCTGTATTATCAGCAGCACAAGTCACTGCCATTTACAATAGTGGTGCACCCGCAGATCTGACATCCTATTCACCTGTTCTCTGGACAAGATTTGAGGAAGGCACAGGCACAAGTATCACCGACTCATCTGGTAATGGTCACACTGCAACTCTCACCAACGGCCCAACCTTTTCAACTGACGTACCCACATAAATTATGAGCGACGAACAACGATACTGCACCGTTCCTGTAGCGGAATACGATAACATCAACATGGAGCAAGTTGCTGCCACTTACGGTCGTGAGGTTATCCTTGACCCACCTATTGTTGCAAGCGGCACGGAGCGACTCATTGGTTTTTGTGGCAATAAACCTACGACTCTGTACGGATACACCGCTTACACTCCTGAACAATGGCAAGCTGAAGTCAGTAACCCTGAATCAGCTTACTACATAGACCCTGACATCCTATAATGGAAGTTGATGCAAATTTAGTATTCGCAGGAGTTGGTGCATGTGCCGTTATTGGTGGTGCGATCATGGCTTATGGCGAATTGAAAACAAAAGTAGTTGGATTGACGCAACGAGCGGATTCAGCACAGAAATCAAGGGAAAAGATGTTTGAGCGAATAGGCGAACTAGAACAAGAAACTGTGTTGCAGAAGAACCAGATCGGAGACTTGCGAGGCAATAGTGACAAGCTGTTTGAGTTACATGAAAAGCAAGCTGAGATCTGTCAGAAGCTAACTACAACAATGGAATCGCTTTCAAAGGACGTTCACTACATTCGTGACTACGTGAGGTCACAGGCTACACAGTGATTAAGAACCCGACATTCCAGTTTAAGAACAACCCTGCATTGGTAGAGTTGGGTGGTACTGACTTTCAGTTAATGCTGGATGACATGCACACTTCTCACGGGACAGTACCAAAGGGATTCGTGAACGATGGGCCTAGTGTCAACCCATACATCCTGCGATTGCTTATCAAACCTCGGACATTTCCACGTTCAGGCTACTGGCATGACTTAGCCTGTCTACGTAATCTGCGAACACAAGCAGGTGGTGTCAGTAAGACTCAGTACACCAGATGGACGGCAGATGCACTACTCCGTGAAGCAGTGGTAGCCGAAGCAAAAGCAAATTATTTCCTTGGTAAAGAAGAAGAGATTGATGCGGTAGAGTATGAGCGACACCTAAAGAAAGCCAATCGTCGTGCGTTACTAATTTGGCTTGGTGTATTGATCGGATCAAAGACAGGCTACAAGACCATCGTCCCAGCTAGGGTAAAGGAACTAGCCATAGGAGAGTGGTCGCAACGATTCAACATCTCTGTGAACAATCTTGATTTCGATGACAATTTGAATAGGGTGTACGTGAAATGAAAAAGCTGAAACGCAGTGCCGTAAGTGCAATAACCCCAACAGGAAACTAATTATGTCAGCAAAAAAAGACTCAAGACTAGAAAGAGCTAAAGTATCAGGTTATAACAAACCTAAAAGAACGCCTAGTCACCCAACTAAATCTCACGTAGTTGTTGCTAAAGAAGGTGACAAAATTAAAACCATTCGCTTTGGTCAACAAGGCGTATCAGGAGCTGGTAAAAGCCCTACAACAGCATCTGAAAAAGCAAGACGTAAATCGTTCAAAGCAAGACACGCTAAAAATATTGAGAAAGGAAAAATGTCAGCAGCTTATTGGGCCGACAAGGTTAAGTGGTAAAATAATGCGTGGCGTTCTGGTCTGTGACCCAAATACCTATGAAGAAACTAATTCTACTCTCCTTTTTCCTGCTCTCAGGCTGCGTAACTGACACCATTGACAAGGCAGTGAACAACATCCCGCAACATGAGTTCAGTGAGTTTTCGTACAACCGTGCTGGAAACGCATCTTCAGGCAGTATCACTGCTTCTGGTGCTAGGTTTGAGAATGGTCAGCACGTAATTGATGATCTGAATATCTCACACACCAATAGATTTGTTGGTAACATCTCCGTCTCATTCAAAGACTTAAAGCGTCCAGTAGCAGTGGGTGCTACATCTGGCACAGGTAATTGATGCGTAGATGGATCGCCCCCTTCCTCGCCATGTTAGGCTTTGGAATAATTGGGGTGCTACTGATTCATGTATTGACTATTCTTATAGAAAACTTATAGGTTCTGCCTATTGTGGCAGGATTTAGAAGATACGGTGAGTTAGACGATCCTCTTGTAACGGATGGCGATCGGGAGATTCTTGGGTTTAATTCTTATATTGATCCCGACAGATTACCTCCTGGTTATTTGCAGCACAGCACTAATATGCGTTGCGATGGACGCAAGATCAGTCTTCGTAATGGCGTGAATTTTAAGGCAGGCATGTCAGGTGTAACCCCAACCTATACCTATTCAGAGAATGATGAAGAGGTTTTTGGTTCTGGGTTGTATAGTGATCCTGACGACGATAAAAAGGATTGGCTGGTATCCGCAACGAAACAGGCGGCTTTAATTTGGGATGGTACAGACACGTACTATGTGAATTACTACAGTGCTGACATAGCATCTGGTAGTGTCGATCATCCTACTGACGTATGGGGAGCACCTGTACATAAATTTAATACTGGTGACGCAGTGCAACTTACTACGACTGGATCATTACCAGCGGGTGTTACAACTGCGATCACTTATTATGTTATAGAGTTCTCAACCAGTAGTATCCAATTAGCTTCCAGTTATGACAATGCTTTAGCTGGAACACAGATTAATATTACTTCCGCAGGGTCAGGCACTCACACAGTTCAATCTATTGTAGACTCTACGCATGAGCCAGAAATCCGTCAGGCGTTTAACGAGGTGTACATCATGCGGTACAAAGGTAGGCCTCTTGTGTGGGATGGAGTTACTACCGCAACAGGAGATGTGGTTGATAGTAAGTTTGAGTCTCTTAGTAGTTCTGCAACCTTACGAGGGGGTGGCACTGCAACTGGGGATCCTTTCCCTGATACAAACATTACCGCCTACATTGCCAATAGATTGATTGGTGTGCAACCAAGGGAGATTGCCACACCTACTGGAGCTGATACATCAATCGGTGGAATTACTGACTCTTCTACTGTTATCCTTTCTGACCTACTTGAGCCAAATAACTACACTCCTTCAGATTCCGAGTGGTATGTAAATCAAGGTGCTGCTGACTACGTGGTGGGCTTTATGCCATACCAAGAAAACAATATGGTCATCTTCAATCGTCGTAGTCTTACAGTAGCGACAAACGTGCAGCAGACCAGTATTAGTACTCGGTATCAACTGACCACACGTTACGGATGTGTTGCTAAGAGGACTATTGCACAGGCTGGAGGCTTCACGTTCTTCCTGAGTGATGAAGGTGTAATGCAGCTTAACCCTGCCCTTGATGCAGTGACACAGGCAGGAGCGGCAGTAAGTAAACTTCAGGGTGCAGTTGTTCCAATCTCTAATACTATTCAGAATTTACTAGACAATGGGAGAGATCCAGAAAAGGCATGTGCTATCATCCACGACAATAAATACTATTTGGCAACAGAGATTTTATCAAGGGGTAATGAAACGTATCCTGATGGATTTACTTTTGTTTATGTTTATGACATATTGAATGAAGCGTGGGTCAGTATAGATCAGTATCCAAACATGATGATACGTCAATTTGTACAGGTACAGAATAGTGCAGGCAACCTTTCGTTGGTAGCATGCACTCCTAAAGGCTGGTATTTATTTGATGATCTTGGGCAAGGTGATTCGGATGACACCAACCGCACTATTGGTAGTTCTGCTGAATCAGACACTACTCAAATTGATGGAAACTTTCTTACACGTTCCTACACCTTCGGCACTGACGACATTAAGGACTTTCATGAGGTACAAGTTGCTGCTGATGTTATAAACGCAGATGCGTTCTCCACTACTATCACTACTACTGATCCGGATAACACTGATTCACTTGGTACTTATACGCACTCAGGATCTAATAACGATGTGGTGCGAAGACTGCCTACTAGGCTGCGTGGACATAATGCCTATGTGAAAGTCAGAGTAACCGCAGGATCACCAGACTTTAGATACATCCGTGTAAGTGGAACAAGGCATGACCTCTTTGGCGGTAGAAGTTTAGACTAATGAGTATTGTAAGTCCAGGACAGGCACTAGACCCCAACGCATGGGGCAGGCAGCAGATCAGCAGTTCCACTACGGAGACTGTAGATATATCCCGTTGTCCACGAATTGAGATCACTGCATCTGGCAATACACTTTCGGTAAAGAACCAGCGGGATAACTACGAGTTGGTGGTAGCGAATATCAGCACAGGTGATGCCTTCTTGGATTTCAGTATCATCCTACAAGGGACAACCTTCACATCGCCAGTAACTATGCCAGCAGGAGATGTGTACTGCTTGATATGGGATCAGGCACAAACAGCATTTAGGTTTTAGTCATGAGCGGCAATGTATTTAATAGCGTACGTGGTACGGATTATACAACTGAGGTAGCATTAGGCAAGTGGCAGGGAGCAACTACATGGAATAAATTTGGATACAATGAAGACGTAGATACAGGAAGTGCTGAAGTCATTGCATCTTTTGGTGGTGCGTTCAACCAGAAGTTAGCTTCAGGAGAGACGCTGGATGTTGTTTCGTCATCTACGAATGACACCAATTCCTCAGGCACTGGAGTTCGACAGGTAGTTGTAACTGGTGTAGATAGTAATTGGGACTTGGTTACTGAAGTTGTAAACATGAATGGGACTTCCACAGTGACCACTACTAGTAGTTTCCTTGGTGTAAACCGTATGACTATTTTTACAAGTGGCACAGCAGATAGTAATGTAGGCACAATTACTGTAACAGCTACTACTAGCGGAAATACAATGGCAGAGATGCCAGCGGGTGAAGGCACAACGCAGCAGTGTATATTCTACGTGCCACAGAATTACCAGTTCTTAGCCACTTGGCTTTACATTAATGCTATCAAAAACTCTGGAGGTGGGGGCAACCCAGATGTTGGGTTTAAGATGTTTGTTTATTCGGCTGTAGTAGATTCTACATTTGAAATGTACCGAGATAACATTGATCTACAAGTCGAGACGAACAAGCAATTAAAGCCAGCAGAGCCATTTATTGTTAGCGAAAAAAGCATTATGTGGATTGAGAGTACGACTACCGCCAACAACACATCAGTACGGGGCAGATTCTCAGGGAAGTTGATCGCAGACCCTGACGCATAAATAACTTGCACAAATACGTTGGCTATGTAAGTATGCCGATAACTTTCACTGCCGCAGGGCATTAAACTGTATAGGCTAATCACTGAGTATCGGGGATTGGCTTTTTTATTTTATGACCGCAATTGAACAGGCAGAAGACTTTTATAAACGCATGCAAGTGAGTATGTGTAATGATATTGCATACCACTTAAAACATGGTTATATCTTTGTTGGCCCAGATTATGCAATATGGGGGCATGCAGTACGGAGAGATGGTGGACTCCCTGAGAAGCAGTGTGATGCGACTAACCCTGATGCTTGGTATGTTCGCTTTGCGATTGGGGATGGATGGTTAAAGCGTTTCTTTAGCATGATACCATATCCATTACCTTATGTGGGATGGGCAAGGTGGGAGCATAAGCGTCCCGTAAAATACTTTAAACTAGACAACTTACAAAGGAGATTAAGTTATGGGATTTGATGTAGATTACCCCGAACAACCAAGTTATGGTGAAGCCACAACGGAAAGCATTCAGGCACAAATTGATGCCATGCCTAAAATTTTGGCAAATCTTGGTACAGAACGTGAACTTAGAGAAGGATACCAGGATTTAGAAACTGACCTACTGACTCGAATGTTACTTGGAGAAGTGACAAGGTTCGATGAAGAAGGCAGAGCACAGACTGGCACTCGTCGGGTTGCTGTTAATCCTGAAGCTTTAGGTGGCTATGAGATGCGTAAGGTTGCTGGCAACCGATGGGGTCTTTACAAGGATGGTCAATATACTGGTCAACAGTCGGCAAATCCTGCTGTTCTATCGCAGTATGTAGATGAGCCTTATCGTGGTGCATTCCAACAGCAGTTAGTTGAGGGGACTGAGTTTACCGAGGAACCAGTCTACACCGAAGGCGAAGTAGGTGCTATTGCTAGTAGGTCTGGCGGAATACTGGATTTGTATGGCGGCAATACGCAAGTGAGGCAATTTAGCCAAGCCAAGTATCAGGAAAACCTAGACGCTGGCATGTCGGAAGAGGAAGCTCGTGATGCTGCAACGACATGGGGGACGGCAGGTTTTGATCCAGATACAGGAGAGTTTAAGGGGTTAGTCCCCATGATGCAAGAGGCACAAGCCTATATTACATCACAACAAAGAGAGTCAGACGTTTCAGATGTTGAGGCATTTGGACAACGAGCAACAGAAGCTATACGTAGTCAAGGTAATACCCAAGAGGTACTGGACGATATAGCTAGGCAGGTTAGTAGTAATGAGGCTGCGGTAGATCCACTACGTAAACAGCTTCTTACTAGGGCTAATGAGTTAGCTAACGCACAGTTGTCTGATAAAGAAAAGTATGATTTAGGACAGTTACTAGATGCTAGGAGAGCGGGGACTGGAAGAAGCTTAAGGGAAACAGGTGCAGAACGAGATTATGTGCAAGGCATCATGGAGGCAGATTGGAACCGTGGAATGCAGGGGGCATTAGCTGGAGGTCAACTAATGGCAGGGGAGTCTGCAATGCAAACCAATCTACTTGGCCAGCAAATGACTAGGCTTGGTGCAGAGCAGGCAACTTCAGCAGATCCGTTTATGGCAATCCTTGGTAGACCTTCACAGTCAGCACCAGGAGCACAGAGTTTATTATCTACTGGTGCAGGACTTATGGGTGAGTCAGGTTCGATGATTAACCCAGAGTCAGGACTTTCATATATCAGTAACGAATACACTAATAAAGCTAATGTAGCCGCAGCGGAGGCAAGCGGTAAGGGTCAAATGTTTAGCGGTTTGTTTAGTGGATTAGGCAGTCTTGGTAGCGGCATGGACTGGTGGAAGTTTGGGAAGGATAAGGGAACAGGATAATGGCACAGAAATTATTTACAGGACAATACGGCCCACTTAGCCAAGTGGATACACGCCCCATCATGGCAGCAGGTCAGGCATGGGGGCAAGCCATACAAGGCACACTTGAGAATGTATCCAAGGCTATTGAGAAGCATAGGCTAAATAAAGCTAACGAAGAGTTGCGACCAAAAATCATTGAACGTGCTATAAGGAGTGGCATGAGTCGTGAAGATGCCGAGGTTGCAGCAGACTCTATTCGTAAAGATAGTAATAATTATGGATTGGACTTACTGAAAGTAATGAATCAGGAGCTGGATAGGGA
>Ga0222716_10000997_pt1 | contig 23801 bp, 17 predicted proteins | sample C33_13DmetaG_FD_165044 | JGI IMG/M metagenome (GOLD analysis project Ga0222716, IMG submission 165044) | Estuarine water microbial communities from San Francisco Bay, California, United States - C33_13D | ecosystem: Environmental > Aquatic > Marine > Unclassified | place: USA: California... | reverse complement strand
ATATTCATAAGATGTTGAATAATAAGCATTTTTAATATTGTTTTTAATTATTGTATTTTGGCAATTAGGACAAGGTCGCGAATATTTTAGAGGATTATTAAAACTTTTGGGTCCAATCCTAACAACATATATATCACAATCGATAAGAATATTCTTATTCTTTTTTTTAATATGAGATATAGCAGCCACCTCTGCGTGAATACTAAAATCTCCTACGTAATAGTTAAAACCTGACGAAATAATTTTGTCTCGGTATACTATTATTGCCCCGTGTTTATGTGGATACATAGGAGATTTTTCAGCTATTTTGGCAGCAATATCTAAAAATCTTCTTTGTTTTTCATTTGATTTTTTAGGTGTCATATCATCATTACATTCAAAATACTTTGATGTATAGCATCCCATGATTTTTTCATTAAATCTTTCAATATTTTCGGGATATTTGCGATATCTATTATTTTTATTGTAGCCTTTCAGTGCATTTCTAACATCCACCATTATAACGTTCGTCAATTATATTTAACTTAATAATTAAAATAAAAAGAAGTCAATTTTTATATTATTGCGGTAGTTCATGTTCATAACATAAATTATGTACTTTTAATGAACTTGTTCTACCAACTCTTTGAGCCCTACCGATCGCCTGTTGTTTATCAACATCCATAGAATGTAAAATAATAACATCTGTTGCGAAACTAATATCTATACCAGAACCAGCGTATTGTGTTGTTAATAAAATAACATTAATTTTTCCGTTTTTAAAATTATTTAATACATTCATCATATGTGTTGTGTGACCTTTTAGAGAAGAATATGTTATATTATTGTTTGCCAATTCTGTAATTATTTTACTAAAGCTATCAACTCTACTAAAAATAATATATTTACCTGCTATATTATTTTTTATAATTTCTATCAATGTCTCTTCCTTTGTCAAAACACCTTTTCCAATCAATTCATATTTTTCAATTGGAATATTTACATTATCAGTATTATTAACGGGTACTATTGCCGTTAAGTTTTGTGTACTTTTAATTTCTGTTCTACATTCGGGACATTTTTTAAGATTTAAATTAATATTATTTAAATATTGAAACAAGCAAGAACCGCAGAATAAATGCGTACATTCTAAAATAATTGGATTTGTAATATTATCTAGGCATATAGAACAAGTTTTATTTTTAATTTCTGTTATTCTTTCCGTCAAATCCTTTAATTTATCCTCCAATATTTTTATTTCATTATCAATATTTTTAATCTTATTTTCTTTTTGCTCTTCTGCTATATCTAATGTCAAAATATATTCTCTCTCCTTCTTTTTATTTGATAATGATTTATTCATATCCGAGCAAATTAATTTTGCGATTCCTTCTTCGGTGTCATTTTTGCCACCTAATTCTTTAATAGCACCGGATATATCATTCGCATTAATTTTTTCCAATACACTTTGATTAATGTAATTTTTAATAACTTTTAAATATTTTGACATTTTACACAAATAATAATTTTCAACTAATACGGGAATATTAAAACTTTCCTTTACAAATTGTTTATTACATTTAACCAATAAAAAATCAATATATTCTTCTTTTAGAATATCTTTAATATTATAGTATTGCGAATAAGAAGTACAATAATATTTATCACATATATTCATATAAGTTCCGCTTATAAGCCAAATGAATAAATAATTAAATATCTCTATTTTATTTATAATATCATGGCATTCGTCAATTATTATTCTTTTCCATTTGTTAATAAATTTATCTTTTTGATTATTATTATAATATTCTAATAAGTTGTTTAATGTTGTATTTTTAATTAATACAACATCATATTTATTAAAATATGATATAATTTCACTTTCATTATTTAAATCATATTCGGGAAGATTTTTCTTTATAAAAGTTAAGCTATCTATTGCCAAATATTTTAATGATGTACTTTCTTTTAATGTTTTTTCCCACTGAACATATACAGGTCCCCGCGGAACAATTATTAATGTAGAACTTATCATATCATAAATATTAGGTGTCTTTTTATTATTTGATACAGCTGTAAAATAATTATAACCTTTAACACTATGATAGCTGTGTGTCATAATATTGTTAATATGTATATTATTTAATGAATTATGTGCTATTATTGAAAGAGCCGTTAAAGTTTTTCCATATCCTACTATGTCTCCCAATATGCCAATATTTGTAGATATTTTAACATCTTCATAATATTCACCATTCCAATCTTTCTTTTTAATTTTGTAATTTATAGAACCTACATTTTCCATATGTATTGCTTTGTATAAACAAGCCAATTGATGTGGTTTTAAAAGTTTTGTTATTTTATCAGGTTGATTAGAACGTAATGAACTATTGTCTATTTCAATATTATATGTAATGTCATTAATATGCGACATTATAACTATCTATTATAATATAATTATATTTTATATATATTTAACGCGATGTGCGATATTCTACCTGAAAATGATATAAGAATAAAAACATATTTTAAAAATATGGACTTACAAAATACTGTTTTTGATAATACTGATGTAAAAATAAATGATGATAAAAAACTAAAAAAAATAATATTTGCTTTGCCTGGTGATAATTTTAGTTCAAAATTTTTAATTTCTTGGACATCAACTATAAGTAAATTGTGGGATATGCGCAAATACGAGATTATGATATCGCCTGCGACGGGTTCTTTTGTATCATTTGTTAGAATGCATACTCTTGGACTTGACACTTTGCGTGGGAAGGATCAGAAACCATTCAATGATCTTGATTTTGATGTATGGATCACTATTGATAGTGATATTATATTTACACCCGAACAAGTAATTGAATTAATTGATTCAACAGATATACACCCTGTTGTATGTGGAATGTATAGAATGTCTGATTTAACAAATTATGCGTTTGTAAAAGACTGGGATATTGAATATTTTAAAAAAAATGGTAGCTTTAAGTTCTGTACTCCTAATGAAATTGAAGAATGGAAAAAAGAAACTGATTTCAAATATTACCCGGTAGTTTATTCTGGTATGGGTTTTATGGCTGTTAAAAAAGAGGTATTAGATAAAATTAAATACCCTTATTTTGATTCCGATGTAGATGAAATAAAATGCGATGATGAAAAAATAATTAGGGATATCTGTAGTGAAGACGTGGCTTTTTCAAAGAATATAAATAAGGCAGGTTATCAAATAATGATTAATACAAATATACGCGTGGGACATATTAAGCCACTTATTATTTAATTTTTTTTATTATATATAATTAAATGAATTATTTATTGTTAGATAATATAAATAATTATTATCCTTTTGTAATTTTATTAGCATTTGTTTTATATTATATATTTTATAATTCTATATCATCTATAATAATTTTACTAATTGGTGTTTATCTCGGGTTTATGATTAATAATATATTTAAAGAATATAAATTTATTTAATTATTTTTTTCTCCTTGTATATTTTCTTCGGAGTGTCCCGCCCTTTTTTTTTTCTTCTTTTGAACTATCAGTATCGTATTCAATATTCTCAATTTTATCTACTGATGTATTATTGACAGCACCATTATTTTCTTCGTAACCCCTTTTTTTTATTTCTTCTTTTTGTTGCTTTAATTCTTCTTGCTGTTGTTTTAATTTTTCTTGCTGTTGTTTTAATTCTTCTTGCTGTTGTTTTAATTCTGCTTGCTGTTGTTTTAATTCTTCTTTTTGTTTTTCAAAATCTTGAATTTGTTGATTTAATTCTTCTTTAGGTTGACTTACATTATCTGTGTTTAATTTTTCTTCTTGCGTTTTCATTGTTTCATATTCTTTTTTGATTAAAGCATCTTCTTGCTGTTTCAATAATTCTTCTTGTTGTTTTAATGTTTCTTCTTGTTGTATTAATGAAACCTCTTCTCTTTTTAATGATCCTTCTACTTGATTTTTCAAATCATTTTGACTCATTGATTTTTGATTTACTTCATCATTTATTGTTTCTGGTTTTATCAATGAAATATGTTTTTCTTCTCTAAATTTGTCATTTTCACCCCTTTCGTATCTTTTGTCTCTTTCATTTAAATTACTATTAGAAAATATAGATCCCAATATTGAACCTTCGGTATTATTTTCATTATCAATATTTGCTTCAACTTTATTTCCAACATTATTTATATGTTCGGTATCATTTATGTTTTCTGAAGGTGTCATATACCAAAAAATAAAAGCAATTATTAATAATAAAAATATAAAAATACCAATTCCTAATAATACCCATTTAAATTGCGACATAACATCTATATTATATTCTTCATCATCTTCTGTTTTATCTTCTGTTTTATCTTCTGTTTTATCGTCTGTTTTATCTTCTGTTTTATCTTCTGTTTTATCTTCTGTTTTTTCTTCTGTTTTATCTTCTGTTTTATCTTCTGTTTTATCTTCTGTTTTATCTTCTGTTTTATCTTCTGTTTTATTAATACCTAATATAGATTTATCTTCTTCGGCGCGTTCAATTTTTTTTTCTTCTAGTGCTTTTTGAATATCTTCAAATGACATTTTATTAGTATCTTCGTCTTCAAATTTTTCTGTTTTTTTTAATGAATTAATAAATTTGTCAATGATATCTTTATCATTTGATACATTTTCATTTTTTAGACTTTTAATAAAATTATTTATTAAATATAAATCCATATGTTTTATAATAATTACTACTTAATAATAATATTATTTAATTACTAATATGTTTTTCTTCTTAATTTATTAGATAATATATATTTATAATGGAAATATTAAAACCAATATTTGTAAAAAGATGGTTAAATAGTTCAACATTTAGAACTTATATTTTTAATAGCGATGATAATAATAAATATAGTGAAGGTTCTATATTAATTAAAGGGTATATATTTCAAGATAATAATTATGAAGATGCTTTTAATAAAATAGCTTATTATATATCACAGCAAGATAAAGATATTAATTATCCATTTTATTTTTGGAAAGATGATGAGAATTTAATGTTTGATATTAATGAGATAAAATGGAAGGGGTACAATATAAACCCATTTAAATCAACAGATAGAAATTCAGAACTATTGAAAGAACCAATTGATATTAAACAAAAGCATAAATTGCTAAACTTAACAGATATAAATATAGTATTCTATAATGACTTTGGATATAAAATACCTTATTACTATGATTTAAATATGAAAAAAGATGATTTTAACAAAAAAACAAAAGAACTTATTAAAAATGAAGAAATGTTAATTAACTTATATAATAAAAACATTAAATTTGCTAATATATCACTTGAAGAATATAATGATGTATCATTTTCAGCAAATATAAGCGAAGATGATAATTTAATTATATTATTTGATAAATTATCAACAAATGAAAAATTTCCTATTATGCAGTTAATCAACAATAATAATGCTATATATAAATTATTTAAAGAACATAATTTTATCAACGAAAGAGATTTGGCATATATATTTAACATTATAAATAGCAACGGGGAGCAGCTAAATATTTATTATAGAAATAAGAATTCTAAATTAACTATTATAAGTAATGAAATTATAATTAATTTTAAATATCATATAGATAATGGAAATAAATGGGATAAAATTATTGTAGATAAAAAAGATATAGTTAAATATATAAATGATAGTCTGGGTTATTCTATAAATCCTATAGAAAAAGACATTAATTTAAGAATTAAAATTACTATTGATAATATAGAATATCCGACATTAATAAAAAAAATAGGTACATTTTCAAATATATTTGAAGCAATAACATTTAAAAGCGATAAAAAGAAGAATAGTGGATTTTATATATATAAAAGAGTTAATGATTTGTTAAATAATAAATTTGATGTAACAACATATATTAAATCGCGATTAATCGTCGGTATAGAACAAGAAGAAATAGTTAAGGAATTAGTATCATTTGGTTATACAAAAGGTGAGGCTTCTATTTTAGTTAAAAATGAATTACAATTCATTGGAGATATTGGCTTCAATAATTTAGATAAAAATCCAAATATTATTGAAGGTACTTATATAGTTGTTAAAAAAAGCGGCAGTGGCTTTGAAATAGATATTAAAAATTGTAAATCTTATGTAGAATTATATAATATTAAATTTTGGTTAACTAAGATTATAGAACATGTTCGCGATACAAGCAAAAAAATTGTTAAAAAAGAATTGGAATATGTATCGCCTCCAAAAAATAAAACTAAATCACCCCAAAAGTCTTCGTCTTCATCACAAGATGATAATTTATTATTAAACGAAGATATAGATTTTGATGATTTAGATAAATTCAAAGGAGGAGCAAAAGGAAATGAATATAAAAATTATTTAATTAATAGGTTGAGAAATGCCGATAAAGAATTATACAAAGATAATAATAAATCGCGTAAATGTCAGCGCGAACATCAACCTGTTGTTTTATCAAATGCCGAATTAAATGAATTAAAAAAAGCTGGATTAGAAGAAAAACTTGATAATATTATTGAATATGGTAGCAATAAAGATAATTTAAATTATTATACATGCCCCCGTAAATGGTGTCCTATAAGTAAGATACCATTAGATGAAAGTGACGCGAATGCTAAATGCCCGGGTGAAAACGAAGAAGCGATGTATTTAAATCAAGACATGAAAAATGTTAATAATCCAAGATATGCCTATTTAATTAAAAAAATTAATTTACCATGTTGTGGTAAAAAGAAGCCGGTTACCGATAATATAGGAGATAATATAGGAGATAATATAGTTAAAAAAACTAGTATTAAACAAAATAAGATTGGTAAAAAAACACCTGCCAATTCAAATAAAAACACTAAACAAAACAATCCAGATAATTACGAAGACCAAAATTATATTATGAATAAATTTCCTCTACCTTATAATAATAGGTACGGAGATATATCAGGAGAATTATATAAAATATTAAAACCAGAAAATTATAATGATTATATTAAACAATGTATTTCTCCCAATAATATTAATAAAAAAGATTGTATTTTGCGCAAAGGTTTAATTGATATTAAAGATATTCCCATGAAATATGATAATATTATAAATGTAGTAGCATATTTATTGGGAAAATCAAAGACCGAATTTATAAAAGATGTAATAAATAAGTTAGATATAATTACATTTATTTCTCTTGATAATGCTAATGTATGTAAAGATTTTGTAGATTTAGAACCAATTATTGCCGATAATAATAAAGAATTATATAATGATTTAATTTTACATCTTAAAACTTTTAAAAATATAAATATTGATTTACCTGTATTTTCTGATAATTCTAAAGAGGCTAACTATAAGAAATCAAGATTATTATATATATATAAATCATATAACAAATTTATAAAATTCCTTTCATCAGATAATTATCCGTTTGATAAAGGCACACAATATTTAACATCATTAGTTGCTATAATATATAACAAACTATTAATTTTGTGGGATATTGAAAGAATTGATGATAGTATAAATATTAATATTATTTGTCCTTATTATACAAAATATATAGACTTATATCCTTACTTAGACAAAACCAAAAAGTTTATAATGATAATTAAAGAAAATAACTATTATGAACCTTTAATAACACGTTCTCTTAATATGAAGAATGACAAACTATATTTTAGTTTAAATGAATATCCTGTAATGAAAGATATTCTTTTAGAGTGTTCTAATAAATATGAATTAGAAAAATATAATATCAGCATTTTCAATAATAAAGAAAATTTAAATATATTAAATAAAATCATAAAGGATGAAAGTGAATTTTTTGTATTTGAAAGTATTATTATAAATAATGATTATACTATTGATAAGATACTTTTAAAAAATAATATTTTATTAAAATTTAAGCAACAATCAATATTGATATTGCCCTTAATTGTTAAAGAATTTAATATTAAAAATATACTATTTAATGATGATATAATTAATAAGGAATATAACATCAAAATATATAAAGATGTGTATAATTCTTTTAAAAAATATATAGATAAAATAACTGATTTGGGGTTTGAAATTGATATAGGAGAAAATATAGTGGACACGAATGAACTTATGAGAAATCGTTTAATAATTAAAGATAATAATTATGAAAAAATAAATAGTAATAGCATATTACCATTTGATTCAATGAATAATTATTATAACTATATACGTCGTATTAAAAAGAAAAAAATGAATTTTGAAAAATTAAGATATTTAGTTAAAAATACTCTATTAAATAAAAAGTTCACGGACGAATATTATAAAGAATTATCAAAAAAATCAAGAAAGCAAATGATAAAAACATTATTAAAAGAATTTACATTACCTAATCGCGAGTCATCAAGCTCTATTAAGGATATACAAATAATTTTAGAAGAAATACCTTTAACATCTATTAGTAGTATAAAAAAATGGTATAATAAATCTTTATTATATTCAAAATACGATTATGTAAATGAATTATCTAATGGTGTCAAAGATATAGGAAAAGAATTATTATTTAGTCAATATACTATAATGGAAAAAATCCCTAAAAATATTATTAATTACCATGAAGCTATGCCTAATAATACTAATTATATTGAAGAAGTTAAAAATAATTATAAATTACAAAAAAGAGAGTATGATGTCAATGATATGCCTGAAATTTTTAAAGGCGAAGAGCACATTCTTAATTCTAAATGGACTAAATACAAAAAAAAGATATGGTATAAATTGAGATATATTAAAAATAATTATAATCAAAAAACAATAGAAGATTTCTTTAATTATTTTCTCAATATATTTGAAATTAATATTATTGATTATAGCGATATAATTAAAAAGGTTAATGATTATTATTTGGATACTTTTGAAAGTACTAAAAATGCTATCAATAATAATGACAAGAGAATTAAGATAAGAATAAAAAAACTATTCAAAGACCCGCATTTTTATAGCGAATATGTTAAAGAAATGAATGTTATTAAAAAAACTAAAAAATCTTTTAAAACATTAAGAATATTCTTTGATACTTATTTTGATAATAGTGATTATAATGAGAAAGAAAAAATATTAAAAAATATTATAGCTAAAAATAATATTAAATTTGCCAATGACATTCATATATTTTATATGTCAAAACTTTTAAATATATCTATTATATTAATACATAATAGGTCTGACTATGGAAAGGCACTCAAAGTTGATAAAAGAGCAGGTGATAAGGATCTAAATGTAACATCTACAATATTTAAAGCAGATGATAATTTATTACACAGACCATTAATAATGCTATATAGAAAAGTAGAAAAAAATAATATAACTTATTCTATTATTAAAAACATAGACTATAAGGATTATTATTATTATGAATTACAAGATAGTCCAGATGAAATTAAAAATAAAATAATAAATAATATATCTAATTCGTCATCACAAAGCAATTATCATAGTATAGATAGCGATAGCAGCAAAAACAGCAAAGGAAGCAAAAACAGCAAAGGAAGCAAAGGGAGCAAATAATAGTAATTATACTATTTTAATTTTTTGTTCTGGCAATTTATAGCAATTATTATTAATTTTATTATCTTTATTAAAATTAATGTTTAGCCCTTTTTCAATACATCCATTGAAATTATCATAATCTTCTACATCATCATCATCTTCTTCATCTATTTTCTCTAAATCTTTATTATCTGTATCATCAACATCTTTTAATAATTCGTACATATGTTGCTCATCTATTAATATTTTACAATCTCCAGTACCACAAGGTGGTTGTTGTCCGAGCATTACATTCGCAGAAACGCCATTAACTTTATCATATTCGGCAAATATGCTTGCGTTAATTAACATATCGGTTGTTTCTTCAAAAGATGATTTCGCCAATGGACCGATATCACCTCTATTAATGCCGTGTCTATCAATAGACATTAATTGTCCTTTATAAGTCATAGTGTCTATTAATAGAGACATATGTCTATAATTCATTGACCCTTCACTTGTTACTGCTACTAATTCTTTGTATAGAGCATTGCGCGCCGCCTCAATTCCAAGAGTATCATAAATTTCACGAATATCATTTGAAATTGTTCGCGATGAGTCAACATTTTGATTTGCTAATATATCAATTAAATTAGTCCCATCAGTATCTAAAACCCATTCTACTATATTATCAAATTTATTATTATCTTCGTTATATTTAGTATATTTCTTTTTATTTAGTGATACCTTTTTAATACCCTTGTATCCTTTCAAAATGATTTGATAAACAATATTATGTTCGATTGCTTTAATAGTTGCTATTTCATCCTTTTCATCAATATCTTTTAATGCCGTATCAGTCAATTTAATTCTAAATATACATTCTTCGGCATTATCATCACTATAAACACAATCAATGTATTTATCATAAGTTAAATTAATTTTCGTATAAATATCTATCATTTTGAGTCCAAATAAATTCATTTTAGTTTTATTAAAAACTAATCTCAAAACCCATGGAGATGAACTTATTGACTTACATATATTACTTTCTATCTCTTCAAATTCCTTGTAAATATTCATCATTCCTTGATCTTTTTCTATATTTGTGTTATAATGTTCGGCATTATCCCAATAAATTTCACTATATTCAAGAATATCATATAATTTAGTAATTTCAATAGAATTTTTAATATTCATAGCGTGATTTTTAGTAATATCAAGACGAGAATCAGTTATTTCACCATCTTCATTCATTTCGGGATTAATTATACTCGCCACATCTTGTTTCATATAAATAATTAACGTAGGTGTTTTTGTTTTTTTAGTAGCGGATAAAATTTCTTTTAAACGCGGAACACCAGACGTTGCTTTAACAGCAGCAGCAGTACCAGATACATGGAATGAATCTAATGTCATCTGTGTACCTAATTCACCAATAGTTTGCGCCGCTACAATACCCACCATTTCTCCAGGTTGAGCAATTGCTTGCTTGTAATATTCATATATTTGTAATACTATCCAGTCAAATATATCTTTAGTAAAATGATAATTAAATATTAATTTTTTAGGATTTAAATGTAGTCTTAATAATATATGAAAGAATTTAGTACCTTGCTCTTTATTTTTAATATATAATTCCGATTTAATCTTTTCAATACTATTTAAAATATAATCAGGAGTTAAATCTGTTTTAAATGCTTCAATGCCAATACTATTAAGTCTTTGCTTGGCATTATTTAAAATCCTTTCAAATGGAATAGGATAGTTAATAACTTTCTTTTTTTCATAATTAAATACATATTTTATTAAAAACTCTTTATCCCTAATCATTTCATCAAAATGTTTAGAACACTTTTTATATGTTTCATCATTAATAGAATTGAAAGCATCAGTAGTCATATGTATGGCCGAATTATCTGTTTTTACAAGATGATATTCTTGCTCCAATTCAATAAAATTTTTATCAATAGTATTTATATTTTGTATTTCAATTTTACATCCATCCATTCCATCTTCGCCATAAATATATTGAATAATTGATCCTATCGCAGTACGCACAGTATTATCATAATGAACTTTAGAATCTTCCATAGCTTTAACAAGTCTGCGTTGAATATAACCTGTCTCTGAAGTTTTAACAGCAGTATCAATAAGACCTTCGCGCCCACCCATTGCGTGAAAGAATACTTCTTGAGGTGATAATCCGGAGATAAAACTATTTTTCACAAAGCCTCTTGCTTCTGGACCATCGTCATATTTAGTAAAATGTGGCAATGTTCTATCTGTAAAACCATACGTAATACGTTTGCCATCAACATTTTGCTGCCCTACACAAGCAATCATTTGCGCTACATTAGTCTCCTTACCTTTTGAACCTGATTTAACCATATTAATCATTCTGTTTGTATTTTCATCAATTTGAGATAATCCAATTTTACCAACTTCACTAGTTGTTTCATTCAAGATACCAATAATTTCTCGTTCAATATATTCTTCATTATTAAATATACTATTATTATCAATAGTGCCTCTACGAATTTCATCTAATTTATTATAAGCCTTAGTTTTCATTTCTTTAATCTTATTTTTTAGATTTTCGTCGGTTTGCTTATCTGTAACTAAATCACTGATACCTACACTAAAACCAGCAGTTAATAACCATCTACAAATTAAACGCTGAGTATTATCTAGAAACTTTCTAACTTCAAATGGCCCATAATCATGATAAATAACAGGGATTAATCCAGTAGTTATTCCGTGAAATACTGTTTTATCTAAATTACCTTTTACCAACTCACTATTATCAATTTCAAATTTTTCATTTTTCTTATTTTTTCTATTAATAAATAATCCAGGTGGCAAAATTTGAGAATATGTATATTTGCCCGTATACATATAATTTTTATCAGGTTTCCCAATTATTTTGCCCCCGAAATAACTATTAACCATTTGCATATTAGCTAGAGTTTTATCATGTATTTTTGTAATATCCTTTGTTAATCTAAAAGAACCCAATAATGTATCTTGAACTACTTCAATAATAGGTTTGCCATCTCTTGGTGCTAAAATCATATATGGTACTGCCGCAATATCCATCAATTCATTCATAGTTTGAACACTCTGTGGGCAATGTAAATTCATTTCATCACCATCAAAATCAGCATTATATGGCGGTGTATCAAGAACATTTAAGCGAAAAGTTTGATATGGCATAATAACTACTTTATGACACATCATAGACATTTTATGTAATGATGGTTGTCTGTTGAATAGTACAAAATCACCATTTGTTAAATGTCTATGAACAACATCGCCATATTTTAATTCTTTAGCATTTTGTTCCAAATCCTTAGAATATTTTAAATTAATAGTTGTATTATTTTTTTTAATATATTTTGCTCCAGGCCAATTATCAGAGCCATTTAAAATTAACTCTCGCATTTTTTCAATATTATATTCATTAACAGTCTCCGGAAATGTAATATTAATAGCAACTTTAATAGGAACTCCAAGTTCATCAATACTAATATAAGGGTCAGGCGTAATAACAGAACGCGCTGATTGATCTACACGTTTTCCATTTAAATTACCACGAATACGCCCTTCTTTTTTCTTCATCCGGTCTGATACTGATTTTAATTTTCTACCATTCCTCTGTTGTGATGGTGCGAGTCCCGGTATTTGATTATTAATAAATGTAAATACATGATACTGGAGCAACATAGTTATATACTTAATAGTATCTTCAGATGCGCCTTTATTAATTTTATCAATAATACTATTATTTGTTTTAATAATATCGCTTAATTTATGTGTTAAATCATCTTCGCGACGCTGCCCATTTTCTTCTATAATACTTGGTCTTACAGCTGGTGGAGGTACGGGCAAAACAGTACATATCATCCATTCCGGGCGATTCCATTTTGGATTAAATCCCATCATCTCCATTTCTCGCTCAGTAATTCTTTTGAAAATTTTAAGAATATCTTCTGCGGTAAATTCTTGTGAAACCTTCTCTTCTTTTTTTTTATCTTTCCATTCAGCAATAATTTTCATAGCATTCTCTTTTTGATATTTAGTAGGTTGTATGGCACCGCACCCAATAACATCGTCATCTCCACACGCTTTAAGCTTTGTAGTTGTATTACATAATTTATAATATGCCTCCCATCGTTTTTGATTATTTTTTATCATTAAAATTTTTGCCATATCATTTTTAAAATCCTTATGTTGTGTATCTGGTGAAATTAAACATTTTGAACATTTATAGCATACACAATTAAGAATTTTCTTTACTATATCAAAGAACATAGCATGAAATACAGGTTTTGCCAAAATAATGTGTCCAAAATGACCAGGGCAAAATATATTTTTTTGCTCACAAGTACAACAAATGCGATTATGTTCCAATACTCCCATGCGCGAATCGAATAAACCACTTACTATAGGTTCGCTTCCCGCATATGTATCCGTTTTATTAATTTCAACAACCGAACGTTTAATAATTTCTTCGGGACTTAAAACACTAAATTGAATTCCTTTAACTTCTTGGATTTCAACTTTTTGGTCATTATAGGATAATTCTGGATAAATTGACATATCTCTTAATATTAGTAGTTAAAATAACTCGTGTTATGTTTAAACTATTTTAAATATTATCAATTTTTAATTTTTATTGCTTTCTAAATAAATTCGCAAAATCTTCATAAAACAAATATATAAGTATCAAAAATATTATAGTAATAATAAATAATACTATGAAATATCCGTATTTGCTATTTTTAAAAGGGATACCCTTGAACGGCATTGATAATAGTGATATTAAAAATGATGTAGGTAAAAATATTGCGGCGACGATTGTTAATATTCTTGATGTTCCAGAATCTAAATAAGAAATTCTCTGCATAGTACCATGTCTCGTTTGTTCTAAATTGTCTTTCAATATAATTATATTATTCTGAAAAACTTTAATGCGATTTTTAAATAAATCATAATCATTATTATCACTTTTTTCTTTATCATATTCTATAATTATTATAATTCGCGATACAATCATTATCATATCATTAATTAAGTTATTATATGTCATAGCGTAAAATAATAATTTATCAACATACTCTATCATTTTATATCCATTAAAAAAATCTAACCACGTAACGTGTTTTTTAATTATATATAAAATATCATTGAGTCTTCTATAATCTCGTTCGCATTTATCTATTATATCAATAAATGTTTTTAATATTTTATTGTCTTTATTAATAAAACTAAACTTATCTACGTCATCTGTCAATATATATTTATCTTTTTCTAAATAAAAAATAATATCATATATATAGATATTTTCTATTTTTTCTGTCAATAAATTTGAATAATCTAATCCTGTTTCATACTTTGTATTGGGTCCTAAAATTTTTTTATCACTATTATAATCAATTAAAGGCACTGATAATTTAAAATAAAATTTTTTATCATCTATTATTAATTTCTCTTTATTTGTTAATAAATTTTCTATATATTCTTTATTAAAATTTTTATTATTATTATATTTTATAATGTCCATTTATATCTAATATTATAATAACAATATTATTATTAATCATTGTTTTTAATGATTATTATAAAAATAATTGTGCGCTGCTAGCAGGGCTCGAACCTGCGACCACTCGGTTAACAGCCGAGTGCTCTAACCGACTGAGCTATAGCAGCTTATAGTATAATAAACTCTAATCCTTATATAATTTTTTGAATATTATTTTTATAAATTTCTTTTAAAGATTTAAAATTTTTTTCATCTAATATTTTTTCTTCAATTAACCACTTTTTAGAGAGCACGTTATATTTATTATTTTCATTAAATAAAATATTTATAAAAATATATAATACCATTATTATAACAATGCTTTTAAATAAATCTTTTGTTGCCATATAAACAATTGAAAATAATAGCACACTTTGAAATATAGAATTATTTATTAATTTTTGTTGCGCCGGCGTTAATTCTATCTTTAAATATCTGCCACCAAATTGAACCAATATTAAAAATAATATTGACAATGGTTCTATGTTATTAATACCTGTTAAAAACATTATAATTCTATTAAAAGACTATAAATATAATTAAATATTATTATTGTTTCTCATAAACTTTAAAAACTCTTTAAGATTTTCTATTATTTTAGAAATTTTATTTTTATACTCTTTTTTAGTTTTTTCGGCTTCTCCCGCTTTTTTAGCTTTTTCGGCTTCTCCCGCTTTTTTAGCTTTTTCGGCTTTTTCGGCTTTTTCGGCTTTTTCGGCTTCTGCCGCTTTTTCTGCTTTTTTAGCTTTTTCGGCTTTATCGTCTTCTGCCGCTTTTTTAGCTTTTTCGGCTTTATCGGCTTCTCCTGCTTTTTTAGCTTTATCGGCTTTTTTAGCTTTATCGGCTTTTTCGTCTTCTTTATCTTTTTCGGCTTTATCGTCGTCTTCCTCTTCTTTATCTTTTTCGGCTTTATCGTCGTCTTCATCTTCTTTATCTTTTTCGGCTTTATCGTCGTCTTCCTCTTCTTTAAAATTTTCTAATGTATTTAGATATATACTATTATTGAATATTTCACCATCAGTAAATATTATTATATCTAATATTAATGATATTATAGATAATAGTAATAATAAACCTATAGTTAAATCCCATTGTATTATATATATGTTTAATAATATTAATATTATAAATATCCATGGATTATCTAATATATCTAATATATTATCAGGATATTCTGCTGATGGTCTCAGTCCATATATAATTAAATATGCTATTAAAAATCCCATTAAAAACCCTTTAATAATATTGTTAACAATATCAGTAAAGTCTAATTCATTCATAGTTCTTCTTTACAATAATATTATATAAATATTTTTTTCATGTTTTTTCTTTCCTATTTGTATAATAGAGAATATCTAAAATATTATGTACTATTCAACATTACAAGAAGCCTACAATTTAGATAGTTTTGATAAAAAACTAAAAAAAAAGAAGGATACGAAATCCGAAATCCCCGATAGTAATTCTTTTAAAGGTCCCGCTAATTTAGAAACAAGTAAATTATCTGCTTCGAGTGAAAAAATAGATGATTATAAAGAAACCGTTCGAAAAAATAGTCAGTCGTGTTCTCCTATACAAGCTCCAATGTATTCAATACCATCGACGAATGATTGTAAAAATGAATTTAAAAACGTTATGAAAGTATATACAGAGGAAAATTTTAATAATACTAAAGATATTGATATGTCAAATATGGCATCTACAAATAACATAATGCCTTATTATGACGAGGATCTGGAGCAATATTTTGATGTTAATAATTTAAACGATGAAGTAAAATATAATCCAAATAATCCTAATAGCCCTAAATTTTATATGCCTAATAATAATAATAACTCTTATACAAATAATAATACAGCAGAATATTCAAATAATAATACCGTATTTAATAATGGTAATAATTTATTAAATACATCGCAATATAATTTAAATGAAGAAGAGAGGAAAAAAGTAAGCGAAGCTTTAAAATATTTAAAATCCATGGAAAATAAAATAGAAAGCGATGAAAAAAATGCTTATTCAAAACAATTTAATAGCGATTTAAATTATAATTTACAAGGAAATAAATCAAATAACGATGATAAAACAAAGCAACTTGAAAAGGAAATAGAGGAGCTTAAAAAACGCGAAGTTATATTATCTAAAAACATAGAAGAAAACAAAAAAACACAATATAATATTAACTTAATTATAAATATTTTTATAATATTATTCATTGGAGTAATAATAATTTTATTATGCGATTATCTGGTTGACTTATCAATACAATTAGGTATGAAAAAAACTACTAATATTTTAGAACCATATATTAATAATAATCATTATCATAATTATCAACCACATCAATTACAGCATTATAATTATATAAATCAAAGTAATATGCCCCACAATATCAATAATACTTTAAATCATTTGCATAATAATTTACCTCCTAATATTGATTCGCGCCCTAATATAGATATTCCTAAGATTGGGGCACACACTCCCATACCCTGTAATAAACCTTAATTATATCAATGTGATATTTATACAAAGCTTTACATTTTAAGAATGTAAGTTAAATTTTTTTATATACTTTTGAATATTATAAAAAGGAGTACATAATTTTATTTTTCAAAGGATTTTATAGATTTTTATTTTTTCAAAGGATTTTATAAATTATGTACTCTTTTTTTAATAGAAAGAAAAAATGATATGTATAAGACGTAAAGGATACTATAATATAAAACATTATGACAATTTGTAAAAATCCACATTGTAATAAGTACGCATCTTATAATTTTGCTGATAAAAAGGAAGCTGTATATTGTAAAATCCATATTGAAGATGGAATGATTGATATAAAAAATCCTAAATGTATCAATTGTAATTTAAAACAACCCGCTTTTAATTATCCTGATGAAAAACGAGCAATTTATTGCGGAGATTGTAAAAAAGCGGATATGGTAGATATAAAAAGTCCTAAATGTATCAATTGTAATTTAAAACAACCCGTTTTTAATTATCCTGATGAAAAACGAGCAATTTATTGCGGAGAGTGTAAAAAAGCGGATATGGTAGATATAAAAAGTAAAAAATGTATCAATTGTAATTTAAAAGTACCCGTTTTTAATTATCCTGATGAAAAACGAGCAATTTATTGCGGAGAGTGTAAATTACCTGATATGATAGATATAAAACATCCTAAATGTATCAATTGTAATTTAAAAGTACCAGTTTTTAATTATCCTGATGAAAAGAAAGCAATTTATTGCGGAGATTGTAAATTACCTGATATGATAGATATAAAACATCCTAAATGTATCAATTGTAATTTAAAAGTACCAGTTTTTAATTATCCTGATGAAAAACGAGCAATTTATTGCGGAGATTGTAAATTACCTGATATGATTGATATAAAACATCCTAAATGTATTACTAATTTATGCGAACAACATTCTAAAAAAGATAAATACTGCTGGCGATGTTATTATTTTATCAATCCATCTAAACGACCAAAAAGATTAAAAGTAAAAGAGGAAGAGGTTATAAAATATGTCAAAAATAATTTTAAAGATATTGATATGATTACTGACAAATGTTTAATCGGTGATGGATTATGTTTAAAATCCAGACCCGACATTTTAATCCATCTTAATAAACATTCTATTATAATAGAAATAGATGAAAATCAACATAAGTTTTATAATCCTATTTGCGACGAGGCAAGGATTAACAATATACAAGAGGCGTTAAATAGACCTATTATAATTATTAGATTTAATCCAGATGCTTATATTGACAAAGGAAAAAAGATTAAATCTTGTTTTAAAGATGATGAAAAGACGGGGTTGAAAACAATACCTAAAAATCAAGAGCAAAACTGGAATAATAGATTATCAGTATTAAAGAATACTATAAATGATAATTTAAATATTCTTTATGACGAGCCTATAAAATTTATAAAGTTATTCTATGACAAGTAGAGAAAAAGGAGTACATAATTTTATTTTTCAAAGGATTTTATAGATTTTTATTTTTTCAAAGGATTTTATAAATTATGTACTCTTTTTTAATTATTATAAATCGCATATAAAGATTTATATGATATTTATCATATAACAATGTCTATAGATTTATCAGATTTTCTCAAAAACACATTTTATGTAGGTGAAGAAACCATATCAGAATTAAAAATGCTAAATAAGGATAATGAGGCTAATAAGGATAACGAAGATAAAAAGGCTAATGAGGATAATAAGGATAACGAAGATAAAAAGGCTAATGAGGCCAATAAGGATAACGAAGAGAAAAAAGATGTTTATGATGGATGGTGGAAACCTTCTAATAATAATAAAAAGAGGGTAATGTTATGCGGAACATATCCTATAGGGACGAGTAATGGATATTCAAAGGTTGTTTATTATATATCAAAATATTTAGGTATATACGAAGATATTGAACTTACTATATATGGGTTTCAAAATGTTTCAAATACAAATGGCAAGAATATACGCAACGATATTCCAAAAAATGTAATATTATATGATGCGATGGCTAATGAAAATCCTAAAAGAAGTGGGTTTGGAGAATTAGAAATTAGCAATTATATTAAAACTAACCCTCAGGATATTATTATAATATTTAATGACAATATGATAACAACAGCATTAACAAATAATATAATTAAAGATTGTAACGATGCCAGAAGTAAATTTAAATTAGTATCATATATGGATCAAGTATATCCATATCAGAAAAAGGCATATATTGAACTTTTAAATAATAATTTTGATGCTATTATAGCATTTACTCCTTATTGGAAAGATATAGCATATAAATTGGGTATTAAAAAAGAGATGCCTATATATACATTTCCTCACGGCTTTGATACAAACTTATATTATCCTATACCAAAATATATATCACGGCTATATTTTAATTATAATTGTGATGATTTCATGGTATTAAATTTAAATAGAAATCAACCTCGCAAATGCTGGGATCATACAATAATCGCATGGGTAGATTTTGTAGAAACACATTATAAAGCTAACATATTAAATGATACATCTATTGAAACAAATGAATATACAAAAAGACCTGTCAAATTGATAGTTGGAACTATGATAAATGGTTATTGGAATTTATGGGACGTTTTAGAAAACGAAGTTAAGTTTCGCAATGTTCCCCTTGAATATGTTAAAAGTACTATTATAGAAGTAACAATGCCGCAACAATTATCCGACAAAGAAATAAATATATTATATAATTGTTGCGACGTAGGTTGTAATAATTGTAATGGCGGTGGTTACGAATTAACAATATTTGAATGCTTGGGATTAGGAAAACCGCAAGTGTCTTCTTTTGTAGGTGGTATCAAAGAATATTTAAATACCGAAAATTCAACACCTATAGAACCTAAAATATATCAATATTTAGATAATAAAACTAATGGCATTGGTGGAAAAGCCGAATTAACAGACCCTCACGAGTTTGCTATAGGTTTTTGGAAATATTTACATAATCCCGAATTAGCTGATAAACATGGAAAAAATGGACGTGAAAATATTCTTAAAAATTATAGATGGGAAACATTGGTAGAATATTTCTATAAACAAGTTTTAAACAATATTATTAAAAATTGATTTAGTCTTAATGATATAAGATGGTAACAAAATATATTAATAATAATGGCATTGTTTATTGACACCGAAACAAACGGATTACCAGATACTAAGGGTTTAAATTTGAAATGGGGCACATATCCATATTATAAATCTACTAATAGATATAATGACGCGCGCATTATACAATTTTCTTTTATGTTGACTGATGAAAAATTTAATGAATTGGAATTAAATGATTTTATTATTAAAAAAGAGGACTTTGATATAAATAATTCAAATTTTCACGGAATTACTAATGAAATATCTTTAAAAGAAGGCGTGGATTTTGATACAGCTATTGATAAATTTTATGATTTATTGAAATCGGTTACTCATATAGTAGCACATAATATTTTATTTGATATTAATGTAATAAAATCAGAATTATATAGAAGAGATAAATATGATATTATTCAAGAAATTGATAAAAAGAAATTGCTATGTACTATGAGTCATACTAAAGATATTATTAAAATCAAAAATCAATATGGTAAAAATAAAAATCCATCTTTGAAGGAATTATATTATTTCACATTCAATAAAGAAATTGATAACCAACATAATTCAAAGTATGATGTAATAAATATGCATTCATCTATAAAAAAAATGTATGATGATAATATTTTAAATTATTCAATTGTTTAGATATTAATTTTCAGACTTTCTTTAATCGGCTTCTTTATTTTTTCTTCAGAAAATGTATTAATCGGTGTCGTGATATTGCTATCTGTAAATTTATGTATATCATTGAGTATTTTGTTCAATTCTTTTAATAAATCTAATTCTTCGGATTCTTTAGACATTTCTATAATACATATAGAATATATAAAAGTTTTGTAAGTTGTTATTAAACTTAAACCTTGTATTTTAATTCTTTAATAATATCATAATCTATAACACTACTACTATTATTAAAATAACGCCGCGATATAGGATTATTAGCTATTTTAATTATTTTTTCTAAAACCTCTTTATTTTCACTGATATCATTATTATTTATATATGTCGCAACCGATTTAATATAATTATTATACATCATATCTTTAATATACGTATCAACATAATCACGATAATATCTTATTTCATTTTTATCTGTAATATACTTGAGTAATTCATTATTCTGTATGTCTTCCTCTAATTTATTTAGAGAATTACTGAAATCCTTTAATATATCTTTATTCAACATATTATGCTTTCTACATTGTATCGTATTGCTATTTGTTATATTATTTGGTAAAGAATAAGTTGAAAGTTGAAATTTAATTACTTCAAATTTTTTTTGATATTGTAGTAATAGCGATAAACGACTGCTTATTATTTCTAATTTATTTTGATAATCATTAAACTTAATATACCCAGTTATTATTGTTATTAAAATCCCTATAAATATTGATGTAATACTTATAATATATGTAAGAACCTTTATTTCCTTATTTTCCGTATTTTCTATAATTAATCTAAGCGCCTCAATAAAAGTTATAACAGATGAAAAAATCAATATAAATATAGATGACCACCAATATTTATTATTAATACTATGATATGCGCGGCGCGCTATTATAATGTTTTTCGTTTGTTCTTCTAAACATTTTATTAATCTATTATCCAATATTTTTTTAGAGTTTTTCAATGATTCCAATTCATCCTTTTTAATAATATCTACTTCTTCTTGTAATTTTTTTAAAGAGTCTTCTTCGCGCTTTTTATTTTTAATTAATTCTTTTAATTTTTCCATAGCATGTTTTACCTTTTCCTCAAGTTCATTTATATTTAATTGTTTTTCATCTTTTACATCATAAATATTATCATATTCCTCCTTTTCTTCATCAATAGAAGTATATTCATTTTCTTCACTATTATAATCATCCATATTATCTGTACTTATAGTTAAAATAGTTTCCATCATACTGCTTTATATTGAAATAGTATTATATATCGCCTTAATGATAAACCCTTTTTTTTCACTATTTAATAAAATGTTTAAAAATATGCTTTCATTTTTAAAATAATTATATTTTTTCAATACTATTATTTTACTATCTTTACAATTTATATAATGACTTATTTTTGCTTTAATTCTTTCATTTTTTATAATAAGATTAATAGTATCGTATATACCTTCATATGCCGCTAATAATGTCCTATGCGATGATGTCTTAATATTTAATATACTCATATATTTATTTTCTATATTTTCAATAATATCAAACAAATCATAATACAATGTATTTATATTTGTCATTTTATTAATTTAATAATAAATAAATCCTAAATCATTTTATAGATTGTAAGTAAAATGGCGAATAGTTTTTTTCCGTTTAATACTTGTGAAAAACCAGATACAAATAATTTAATAGCTCAACCTGTTTCTGCTTCTATAAATTTATTATCTTGTATTATATTACTATTTTTACTATGTAAAGCAAAAACATTAATAATAAAATTATTAATTTTAACATTTATTGCTTTTCAATTATTTCACGCATTTTCACATAGTAAACATATTGACGGCGATATTCAAACATACATAATACATGCTATATGGTATTTAGTATCATTTATGATACTCTTTGCTAATAAAATATTAATCAAAAAAAATATAGGCAATAACACAATATTATTACTATTTTTCATAATAATTGTAGATTTATATATATTATTTAATACCGATAAATCGCTTATCGCATTTACTGCTTTTAGTATACCAACTATTATTATATTATCATATTATAATAATTATAAAAAAAATATTAAACGCAATATACACATTATATTCATATTGTTGATAATATTGTCTATATTACTTTTAAATGAAAAGTTTAATTGTAATGCTATGATGGCTTATTATGTTTTTCCTTATCATATTTTTGTGGAAATTATGGGTCTTTTATTATTTACAATATTAGCATATACATTTTTACTATTAGAATAAATATTAATTTTTAAAAAAAATATATAAATAATATTATTATTCATATAATTATAATGCTTAAAAATATTTTACTATTATCATTAATATTATATGCTAACGCTTTTGTACCTTTAAAAAATATTAATTATAATAAAATTAAT